>Ga0209737_10001625_pt1 | contig 15973 bp, 14 predicted proteins | sample TergutCu122P3_FD_187284 | JGI IMG/M metagenome (GOLD analysis project Ga0209737, IMG submission 187284) | Cubitermes ugandensis P3 segment gut microbial communities from Kakamega Forest, Kenya - Cu122 P3 (SPAdes) (version 2) | ecosystem: Host-associated > Arthropoda: Insects > Digestive system...
AGATTGCGAAAACTGCAAAAGCGCGTGTCCGCGTTGATTCCAATTGCTAACTCTTCGAGTTTGTACTGCCAATCGGTTTTCGCTCAATACCGGCGTAAAAGTTTCTTCTAACAACAACAATTCTATCCGAGTTGGCTCATTTGCTACCAATCTTCTTTCTTCTCTATTAATTTGAGGCAATTGGTTTGTGGTGGTGCGAAAAAGCATAGGCGAAGTACGTGCAATGCTCAGAATGGCATCTTGCCGAAGGCTGAAAAGCATATCCACCGGATGGTCTCTTTCAAGTTTATCGAAAGGTTTGTTGAGCGTTCGTGGCGTTTGTCCGTAAAACAGATTGTTGATTTTATTTTCACGCCAATCAATATGAATATCGGTTCCGCTAAAAATGAGATGCAAAAACAGAGGATTATGCTGAAAATATCTCAAATCAAGCACAATCGGTTCAAATTCCTTTATTTCTATGTATGTTGGAATCTTGTTGTGGTCCGGATAATACGAATAAACGCTTTCATTTGCTTGCTCTTGTGCAAGTAAAGGAAAGAGGCAAAAAAAGGATATGAGCAAAAATACGTTCTTAATCTTCATTGCAATTATGGATTTTATGAATCTGATTTTAGCATGTTATATTGACAACAGTCGCAAACTCTTATTGTAAACCGGCAAATATGGCGCAAATTTACAAAGAAAATCAGTGAAAAAACTTTAAGATATTAAAATTATTGTGCTTTAGCTCGAAAATTGTGAATAATAAAAGCCGTGTCAATTGCTTAGCACGGCTTCTTATAAACGCAAAAAATGAAATTTATTGCTTAATAATCTGAATAGGTCTGTTGTTTATCAACAAAATATATGTTCCGGCACTCAGGTCAGAGAGATGAATTAATCGTTGGTTGGCTGCAAACTGCCTGATGCTGCGTCCGCTCATATCGAGCAGTTGAATGGAATTTATCTCGAAATCATCAGCAACATAAATATTCAGTACATCGCTAACCGGATTTGGAAAAACACGCAAATTGCCGATTGTAACAAACTCAGGACAGTGGGTTAAGCCCGGTTGATAAGTCGCAAAACGCACAAACCCTTGATTTTGCGAAAGCAAGTAAAGTGCAATGTGTTCATTATGGACAACGCCAAAAGTTTTTACATATCCAACCGTTGGAACTAAATCCAATTCATCAGCACCTAAAATCTCGGATATGGTTACTGCATTGTTCAAGCCATTTGTTACGTCAAGTAGAAAAACGGCTCTTCCTGCACCCGATCCGGTCGAAGCAATTCCCATAGGAGCAGCCATAAAAATCCGGTCGGCAAAGCGAAAATAATTAGCACCAATTTCAATTGCGCTAAATCCATTTTCTTTTGCAAATGTTGTAGTGCGGTGCAATGCCGATCTTCTGTGTTCGTTCCAATTCCAATGAAATTCGGTTGGTGCGTGTGCGCGACTTTTGAGAATTAAGCGGTCGTCGGCAAAAGGCGAAATATTGAGTTGAAATCCTGTTCCGCCAAAATTATTTGGCGCGTCAAATGGATTTCCACCGGCATCGGGACTTGTTCCTGCCACTCTCATCCGATAGCAAGTTTGCACAAGTACACCGTTTCGCACAACATGCGCCACCATGCGAAATGTTTCGCCAACACCTGTTTGTTCGTTTGCCGAGAACGATGGCATGTATATGGTTGCATCCCAGCTTGGTCCGCTTACCGCCATTGTTTCGCCCAGCCTGCCGGCATTCCAAAAGCCATTTCCATAATTTCCGAGCATTGCTTCATGACTTCCGGCAGGTGCACTTGCATTTCGCCAAAGTTCATAAAAAATTCTGGGTTGAGCATTATCATTATCCCAAATATATACACGAAGACGTGGTGCACCCGTTGTATTTTCGTCGCGTGTAGTCGAAGATACAACCGCCAAATTGGTAGCCAACAATTTTCCGTCTGCCGTAAAAGCTATATCACTCAAAGTAAATCCGTTTAGTCCGCCCGAAACGCCGGTTAAGTCCTTCTCTCTGATTATTTCGAGCGTTTTGGGGTTAACAATCAGTATTTTCGGATTGGGTGCTTGCGTAAGTACATACAACTGACCGTGTCGATGAATAGCACGTCTGATAGTATATTGTTTCATCCAAGGTGCATTCAAAGTTGTGTGATGATAAAAGTTGTAAAAACTCTGCGCCACTACATGTTCATCCTGCTCAGGTTGTGGAAAATTGTCGGGTCTTTCCAAGGCATTATCCATTACGGTGAGTCTAATTTCGCTTTCTGCACCACCCGAATTTCTAACTGCTTTTATAGTAGTTGTTCCGGCAGCTAAGGCGCGAATTTCACCCGCAGTGCTAATACTTGCAACATTTGTGTCGCTACTTGTGAGTGTAAAATTCAAGCGGCTTTCCCATGTATTGCTTCCGCTAATACGAATGCCCAAATGCACCGTTTCGCCAACATAAATGGTGTAGGGCGCAGTAAGTAAAGGCGTGTATGGTGCATTAGGAGTTCTGCCGAGTACAAGTTCCAAACTCACAGGCAGTGGAGGATAAACTTCGCCCCCATATTCGGTAATTCTCATAATGCCTGCTTCGCGGCTAATCAATCTGAACAGTACAGGGTCGCGCAAAACATCGCGTACATTTCTGGTTACACCATTTATTGTCATTTGCTGATTTACCAAGCGCACACCATGACTGTAATCTACATAATTCAAATCGTGCGCCGCACTAAGAGGTTGAATCGGAGTGCCGTTTGTTTGATGCCAGCCGTAAATAAATACTCTGGTCAGACCATTGGCATCGGTAAAAATTCTGTTGGTGATCACAATATCTTTTTTATGTCCTGCTATTAATGCACTCGCAGGTTTGCCGTGCGGGATGCGCCGAGCTTCAATCATTTGATTGTGGTCAATGAAACTTGGCACGGTAACATTTCTGTTCGTCCAAGGAATAACTACATCCCAGGGATTTATTCTTATTTCGGCGTATTGCCAAGCCAAATCAGAGATGATGGTTGTTGGCAAAATTGCACCAAAAGCATTTGCGATGCGTTGCGCAGTCATGGGCAACAAGGGGATGCGATAAAAATCTTCGTCAGAGCCAATTGCCAAAAAATCGGGCATCACTTCAAGCACAATTTGATGATTTACACCATTTGCATCTTGACGGGTTGTGGTAATTCTCGCCATCTGCCGGAAAGCATTTGGAATATTTCCCTTTGTGGCTTCGCGGAAAATAGCTTCTTCTCTGGCTGCAAGCGAAAGCGGGATAAGACTTTGCATAAACTCGGCACCGCCCATAGCATTGTCAGGTCGTGCTGGAATTTGAAGTGCTTGAATATTCTGAGCGAAAACAGTTGTAGTCAATACTGCTGCTAAAAACAATAAGGTAATTTTTTTCATTCTACTGTGTTTTTGATTTGTTTAAAAAATTAGATTACAAAAATACTGATAAAAATGCAAACTGCAAAACTTAAAATGTTGTAAATCATAAACCGGCTGTGTTTTTCAGCTAAAAAAATAAAAAATCCCGACACTTGAAAGTCAAGTACTTCGCCACAATTCAACAATCAATCTTTTCAATAGCTCTACAATACATTCTTTTCTTTGATTTGTTGTAAAATTAACCCGCATTTTATTTTGTTGATAACTAAAATAAACTACCTTTGCAAACTATTATCAACATAAGCAAAAAAGGAAAATTATTTCATGGAAAAAGTAAGTTATGCATTGGGTTTGAGTTTGGGAAATAACTTGGCTCAAAACGGAGTTACCGAACTCGATTACAATAAGTTGGCGAAAGGCATTAAAGATGTGATGGAAAAAAATAAACCGGAGATTTCATATCAAGAAGCTCAAGAGGTGATAGGGGCTTTTTTTCAAGAACTTCAGTCGAAAATAGTAGCGAATAACAAGGAAGCCGGCAAAGCGTTTTTAAACGAAAACGCAAAACGCCCCGAAGTGGTAACGCTTCCAAGTGGTTTGCAGTATGAAGTCATTTCAGAAGGCAGTGGCGAAAAACCAAAAGCCAGCGATACGGTAGAAGTGCATTATCATGGCACCTTAACCGATGGTTCGGTTTTCGACAGTTCGGTACAACGCGGCGAGCCTGCTACTTTTGGTGTTACGCAAGTAATTCCGGGCTGGGTAGAAGCCTTGCAACTGATGCCGGCAGGTTCGAAATGGAGATTGTTTATTCCATCGGAATTGGCTTATGGCGAACGCGGCGCAGGTCAGGCAATTGCGCCTCATTCAACCTTAGTTTTTGATGTCGAATTATTAGGAATTAAATAATAGAATCAAGAGCCAAGAATTAAGATACAAAGTCTCGGCTCTAAAATTTTAAAAAAAATGAAACGAATAACAGTATTATTAGCAGCAATTTGCATTCTTGCTTTGCCGGCTGAAGCGCAAAGAAGAAACAGAGCAGCTATAGTTGAGCCTGCTCCGATTATGACCAACGCTATCGACTCAATGAGTTATGCCTTGGGGATCAGCCTTGGCAATCAAATTTTAAATGATTTTCAGCACATTCCGGGCGGAGAATACAATCTTGATGTGTTTCTAAAAGGTTTTCAAGCAGCGATGAAAAATGAATCGCTTTTGATGACACCCGAATTTGCACAAGATTTTTTCCAAAACTTTATGCTCGAAGCTTACGAAAGGGAAGTAGCAGCCATGCGTTTGGAAGGTGAAACTTTCTTAGCCGAAAATCGCAGCAAATACGGTGTTTACGAAACTCCGAGCGGACTTCAATACATGATTTTGCGCGAAGGAAACGGTCAAAGACCAAGTGCTACCGATGTGGTGCGAGTTCATTACGAAGGCAGATTACTCGATGGCACGGTGTTCGATAGCTCGTTTCAACGCGGCGAACCTGTTGAATTTCCACTTAACCATGTTATTCCGGGATGGACGGAAGGTGTGCAACTCATGCCGGTTGGCTCGAAGTACAGATTTTTCATTCCATACAATTTAGGCTATGGCGAGCAAGGAGCAGGTGGAGTTATTCCTCCTTTTGCAGTATTGATTTTTGATGTAGAACTGCTGCAAATTCTCAGATAAAACAAAGAGTAAATGACTAAAAACCAAGACATTTTTATTCGTGTTTTAGTTTTTGTCAGATCACAAAATAACAAAATTTAAAAATATCACAAAAATGAAAAAGCAACTTATTTTTTCGGCAATCATTCTGTTTGCCACAATGGCAGTTTCTTCATGCGGAAACAGATACGCATCAAGAACAGTCAATTTAACTAATTTAACCGACAGTGTAAATTACGCGCTTGGTCTTGCCAACGGCGATGGTATCCGTCAGTTTTATCTTCAGGGAGTTGAAAATCACGATGCAGCGATCAAGGCATTTATCAGAGCATTGGACGAAGCTTTCAACAGCGATGCCGAACCGAACGAAATGTACGATATCGGTGTGCAAATCGGCATGTCGCTCCGTCAGATGGAGAAAGATGGCTTGATGGGTGAGGAAGAACTAAAATCAAACACCAACCTGATTAAAAAAGGATTGGAAGCCGGAATGAAAGGCAATACAGAAAAATGGACACCGGAAGAAGCGCGTGTATTTATCGACATGGTGCTTGCAAAATTGCAAGAAGATAGAATAAGAGCTATGTTTGATATTGATTTTAGCGAATTTCTTATGGACGAAGATTTTAGCGATTTTGAATAAATAAAATACTTTGGTGATTTGAGCAATTGGATTGAAAATCTCAATAAGCTGCAATCAAATGACCGAGAACTTTCAAACAAATAACCAATAAAAACAAAGAAAATGAAAAAGTTAAGTATAATAACCATAGCTGTAGCAGTATTCAGTTTGTCGTCATTCGCTTCTGAACCTGCATTGAAAAATCAAGCCGACAGTTTAAATTTCGCTTTTGGCTTAATACAAGGTGATTTAATAAAAACTCATTATATGGTGGATGACGCTTCTGCTGAACGTTTCAACGCCATGATGCGTGGCATCGAATCAGGATTAAAAGTGAGCACAGAGCATGTTGAAATAATTGCTTTGGCAACAAACATCGGCAATAGCTTGCGTGCTGCGCAAGAATTAGGCTTGATGGGCATTCCCGGCTTGGCTGTTAATTATGAGTTGATCAGACAAGGTCTTATCAATGGCATGCGTTCTTTTGAAGGCAATATGACAACTGATAATGCACAATGGTTCCTTCAAGGTGCTATGATGCAATTACAAATGGAGCAAGCTGCAATTGAAGGTGCAGTAAATCGCGAAGCCGGAGAAGCGTTCTTAGCAGAAAATGCAAAGAAGGAAGGCGTACATGTTACACCAAGCGGCTTGCAGTATCGAATCATTACGCAAGGAACAGGAAGAAAGCCAACGCTGAATGATAGAGTTCGCGTTCATTATCACGGCACGCTTCTCGATGGAACAGTTTTTGACAGCTCGATGGATCGTGGTCAAGATATTACTTTTGGCGTTTCGCAAGTAATTCCGGGTTGGACAGAAGCTTTGCAATTGATGCCGGTTGGCTCAACATGGATGCTTTATATTCCCGCAGAATTGGCTTACGGACCTCAAGGATTTGGTGCAATTCCGGCATATTCAACACTCATTTTTGAAGTGAAACTATTTGGAATTGAATAATATGCTAATGTGCTAATGTGCTAATGTGCAAATACAAAAAATGTGCAAATATGCTAATAAGTGGTTTATTTCTCACATTAGCATATTTGCACATTTTTTGTATTTGCACATTAGCACATTAGCACATTGAAAATATGCAGATAAAAACTACCGGCATCGTTTTACACACGCTCAAATACTCCGACTCGGCAACGATAGTAACTATTTATACGCGGAAATTTGGGTGCGCTTCGTATATGGTATATGGAAGAAAGCGAAAAAAATCAAGTTGCCGGATGGCAGTTTTGCAACCGCTCTCTATGGTCGAACTCGATGTAGAGCATAAACCAAACAAAGAAATCCAGACGATAAAAGAGGTTCGCTGTTCAATTCCTTTTGTTGAAATTCCTTTTCACCCCGCAAAAAATGCCATCGCTTTGTTTTTGGCAGAATTACTTTTCCGCAGCTTGCGCCGAAGCGAACCCGACGAAGATTTATTTCAGTTTTTAGAAAAATCTATCCAACTGCTCGATTGCTACGAACTTGGTATTCATAATTTTCATTTGGTATTTTTGGCAAAACTTACACGCTATTTGGGTTGTGCCCCAAATATAGAGAGCGGAAAAAACACTTATTTCGACTTGCTCAATGGTGTGTTTTTGAGAGAAAAACCCTTACACGCACATTATCTTTTGCCCGAAGCATCGCGTAATATGAGTGATTTGCTCCATACAGATTTTAATACGGCAGACAAACTAAAACTTTCGCGCACAGCAAGAGTCGAATTGCTCGAAAACCTGATAGAATACTATCAACTGCATATTCCCGATTTCAAAGGTTTGCAATCGCTGGAAGTGTTGCAAGCTTTGTTTGATTCGTAGGGGCGAATTGTATTCGCCCAATAAAAAAGGGCGTATTCAATACGCCCCTACGAATCAAATTTTCTTTACCAACTCTTTCATAATGAAAGTCATGATAGGTTGAGCTTTGTTGCCTACTTCCTGCACTTCTTCATGCGATATTTCAACAATTTTTCCTTCAACGCCCAAGTCGGTAATAATTGAGATACCGAAACATTTGATACCGGCGTGATTTGCTACAATCACCTCAGGCACAGTACTCATTCCGACTGTGTCGCCACCAATGATGCGGAAATACTTGTATTCTGCCGGTGTTTCAAAAGTCGGACCGCTCACACCCACATAAACACCTTGAACAATGTGAATTTTATGCTCCTGAGCAATCTGTTTCGCTTTTGCAATCAAATCTTTGGAATATGCTTCGCTCATATCAGGAAAGCGTGTGCCGAGCCGGTTATCGTTTTTGCCTGTAAGCGGATGTTCGGGAAAACAATTGATGTGGTCGGTAATAATCATCAAATCGCCGATTTCAAAATCGGGATTTACTCCACCCGAAGCATTGGATACAAGCAAGGTTTCAATGCCCAATGCCTTCATTACGCGCACAGGGAAAGTTACTTGCTTCATGTCATAACCTTCATAATAATGAAAGCGACCTTGCATGGCAAGCACACCAATGCCGCCAAGTTTTCCGCAAATTAATTTTCCGCTATGACCTTCAACAGTCGAAACCGGAAAGTTGGGAATAGTCTCGTAGGGAATTTCGGTTTTGTCGGTCAGTTCGGTAACTAAGTTACCAAGTCCTGTACCCAAAATAATTCCGATTTTTGGGTTTGTCGGCATTTTCGATTTTAGAAAATCAGCCGTTTCGTGAATTTTTTCTAACATAAGACTGTATTTTTTTAATGAATATTTTTTCTTTATCGTTCAATATCTTCACCTCGATAGGCAAGGCGAAGGTGTGTGGTTTCAGCTCTTCCGGAAAAGGTGCCGATAATACTCGTGCGGCATCTTTCTCTGTTACAACAATTATTTTGCTGCTTGTGTTTAGCGAATTATATTTTTTTTGCAAAAGAGCCATGTCTTTTTCCGAAAAATTATGATGGTCGGGGAAAAATAGTGTGTCAATATGCGAGCTGTATTGCTTCAAATGCTCAACAATTGGCTGAGGCGAAACAATTCCGGCAAGGATTAAAATGCTTGTATCGTGCGTTAATTTTGGGGATTGCGGGTCGATCCTGCAATGACGCGCATTGTTGTCCGTTTTCCCGTCATTGCGGGCTTGACCCGCAATCTCCTCAAAATCATCCGCAATCTCCCCAAAAACAGGCTTCAAATTCCGATACTCATAAGTTGAGAAATACAACTCTTGATTCTGTTGCGGATTAATTTCTTGCTGAATTTCAAGCATTTCAGTCGGCGAAATATTTTCGGCACATTTTGTTACAATAATTATATCCGCTCGCTTGCTGCCGCTTTTCGATTCGCGCAAGCGTCCGCTCGGCAGATAAAAATCGCGCGTGTAAAGTCGTGAATAATCAGTAAGCAAAATCGAAAGTCCGTACTCCAATTGCCGGTACTGAAAAGCATCGTCAAGCACGATTACATCCAAATCAGGTTTCTTATTCAGCAAAAAATTCGCTGCTCGCACTCGTTTTTCATCAACAGCTACAGTCGTTTCGGGAAATTTTGCGTGAATTTGAAAAGGCTCATCGCCAATACACAAAGCGGTAGTTTCGGCATCTGCCAAGCGAAAACCTTTCGTTTTTCGTTTGTAGCCTCTGCTCAACATGGCAGTTTTGTAATCGGCATTGAGTATAGAAAGCACAAATTCTGTGTGGGGGGTTTTGCCGGTTCCGCCTGCTGTGAGATTGCCGATACAGATGGTTGGAACCGATACTGTTTCGGTTTTTAATACTTTGCGGTCGTACAAAAAATTGCGCACGAACACCACAAAGCCGTATGAAATAGAAAACGGAAGAAGCAAATAGAAAAGAAATTTCATGTTGTCGATTCGTTATTGATTATTGCCTAAAACAAGAACAATCAAAAAGGCAAAGTTACATTTTTTTTCGATACGACCAAGCCGAAAACGCAAAAACTCAAAAAATTTCTCAGCGAGCTCTGTGTTTTCCCTTTGCATCTCTGTGTAATTTTCTGTCATGTATTTTGTTATTTTCTTTCAATTTCGCGCAAACTTTCCATTTTTTTCTTTTGCAGAAAACCGTAAATGTCTTCGAGATGTTCGGTTACTTTTTGGTTTCCAAATTCATATACTTTTGTTGCCAAGCCGTCGAGAAAATCGCGGTCGTGCGAAACGACGATTAATGTCCCATCAAAATCTATCAAAGCCTGCTTCAAAATATCTTTGGTTTTCATATCCAAGTGGTTTGTCGGCTCGTCGAGAATGAGCAGATTAACCGGTTCGAGCAAGAGTTTTATCATCGCAAGTCGCGTGCGCTCGCCACCCGAAAGGACTTTTACTTTTTTGTCAATATCTTCGCGTCCAAACATAAACGCGCCGAGAATATCGCGAATTTTTGTGCGCACATCGCCAACGGCAATATCGTCGATGGTCTGAAAAACGGTCAAACTTTCGTCTAACAGCGAAGCTTGATTTTGCGCAAAATAACCGATTTTCACATTGTGTCCGAGCGTGAGTGTGCCATCAAACGGAATTTCGCCCATAATACATTTCACGAGTGTGGATTTTCCTTCGCCATTTCTGCCCACGAATGCTACTTTGTCGCCACGATCGATGGTGAAATCAACGTCTGTAAAGACGCAATGCATTGCGTCTCTACCATCGCCAACCTTATATGTTTTCCCGACACCTTCTGCTACAATCGGATAAGTTCCCGAACGCGGCGATGGCGGAAAACGCAATCGCAATGCCGAAGTATCTTCTTCGTCAACCTCGATAATATCCAATTTTTCGAGCATTTTTACACGGCTCTGCACTTGCAAGGTTTTGGAATAAGTGCCTTTGAAACGCTCGATAAATTCCTGCGTTTCGGCAATCATTTTTTGCTGTTCGTCGAAATGCTTTTGCTGTTGCGCACGGCGTTCTTTGCGCAATTCGAGGTAATGCGAATATTTTGCTTTGTAATCGTAAATTCGTCCCATTGTAACCTCGATGGTGCGCGTGGTTACATTATCAACAAAGGCGCGGTCGTGCGAAATCAAAACAACCGCCTTTGCCGTATTGATGAGAAAATCTTCAAACCACTGAATCGAATCGATGTCCAAATGATTGGTCGGCTCGTCAAGAAGAATCAAATCGGGATTTTGCAAGAGGATTTTCGCCAATTCAATCCTCATTCGCCATCCGCCCGAAAATTCGCTTGTCGGTCGTGTAAAATCCTTGCGCTCGAAACCCAAACCGAGCAGCGTTTTTTCAATATCGGCGTCGAAATTGGTTTCTTCAATGCCATAAAACTGCTCACCGAGTGTCGAAACCTGCTCAATAATTTGCATGTACTCGTCCGAATTATAGTCGGTGCGCGTGGTGAGTTCGTTGTTGAGACGTTCGATTTCGGCTTCGAGTGCGTGGATATGCGCAAAAGCCTGTGCTGTTTCTTCAAATACGGTGCGGTTGTCTTCGGTCATCAAATGTTGCGGAAGATAGGCGATTTTAAAGTCTTTGGGCATCGAAACTTTTCCACGCGAAGGTTCGCGCACGCCTGCCAAAATTTTGAGCAATGTCGATTTTCCTGCGCCGTTTTTGCCCATCAGAGCAATGCGGTCGTTGGGATTTATCACAAAAGAAACATCGGAAAACAAGGTAGATCCGCCAAACTCTACCGAAAGTGCATCAACAGAAAGCATATTTTTTATTTAGAGTCAAGATTTTTTTTATTCGTATAAAACAACAACAATATCGTCAAGCTCATCTTCCGAAAGTTCTTTTTTCGCTTCTTTGGCTTTAATCGCACTGAAATGCGCCATTTCGGATAAAACTCTCTGTTTCACGAGCATGAAACTGTCGCGCAAATGTTCGTGCACCGGAATATCGGGCGGTGCTTCCATCGTGAGCGGATTAATCGGCACGCCGTTTCGGTGCACTCTGAAACACAGATGCGGACCGGTAGCCAAGCCGGTTGCGCCCACATAACCGATGATTTGTCCTTGCGTTACGCGCGCACCTTGCACAATTCCTCGTCCGAAACGGCTCATGTGCATATAAGTGCTTACATAATTGGCATTGTGCCTGATTCTCACAAAATTACCTGCACCGCCTCGCTGATAACCGCGCTCAATTACCACGCCGTCGCCAATGGTGCGAATGGGCGTTCCGGTTGGTGCGGCTAAATCAACGCCATGATGCGGTCTATACCGGCGAAGTATGGGATGAAAACGTGCGTTTGAAAATCGGGAAGTGATGCGGTACACATCCAAAGGCGAGCGCAAAAATGCACGGCGCAGGCTGTTTCCCTCTTCGTCGAAAAAAATCCGAACACTGTCTTGCTCAAACGGAATGGCAAAAAATTCGCGTCCGCGATGTGTAAAAGTAGCACCTTCGATAGAGCCGATGCGCAAGGGAATACTATCTTCAATATATTCCATATCGAAAAGAATTTGAAACCTGTCGCCGGGCTGAATGGCAGTAAAATCAATTTGCCACGCAAAAATATCCGACATTCTAACTGCAAGCGTCGGACTTGCACCTTGCGCCACAAGCGCGTTCCAAATTGACGAGCGTACCTCGCCTTCGGCATAACGACGTTTCAGCGTGATGGGTCTGCTGTACATACTCGTTTGAATTTCGTCGTCAGACAAATCAATCACCACAAAATCGACTCGCGAACGCGCAAAAACAATGTGGCTGATTTGCGGAACGCTGTCCTGCGTACTGAAAACATAGTAATTCATTCCGGGTCGCAAGCTGCGCGGTGGAAGCAGCTCGGAAGAGGCACGTACAATGCGATCTGCTTGCGCACTCGTGAAGCCGAGATTGGTGTAAATTCGCGAAAGTACATCGCCTTGACGAACTTCATAATCGCGCACATCGAGCGAATCGATGCGAATACCAAAACGGTATGTGTGTACGATTTCTTCCGGTTTTTCTTCAATTTCGTTCGTAGTGCGGGGTCTTTGATTGCAAGCAAATAAAATGATAGCAAGAAAGAGGAAAGCAAAATATTTTGTCATGTTTTATTTGATGGTTTATGAAATCCTTGTTTTCAGGATACAAAAATACGAAAAAAACTTCGGACTTCAAAAGAGCTTCATTTTTTTTCGTACCTTTGTACGATTCGTTTTTAAATGGGGATTGCGGGTCGAGCCCGCAATGACGCGCGAGTGTTGATTTTTCCGTCAATGCGGGCTCGACACGCAATCCCCTCGAAAAACAAAACATATAACACAATTCAAAATGAAATTAAAACTCAAAAATCCGCTAGTTTTTTTCGACTTGGAAACTACCGGAACCAATATCGCTACCGATCGAATTGTAGAGATTGCGTATCACAAAGTATATCCAAACGGACGTGAAGAAACGAAATCAATTCGCATCAATCCGCAAATGCCGATACCGCCGAACGTAACAGAAATTCACGGAATAAGCGATGAAGATGTAAAAGATTGCCCCACGTTTAAAGATGTAGCAAAGGAAATTGTGCGCGATATTGAAGGTTGCGACCTTGCCGGGTATAATTCAAACCGCTTTGATATTCCTGTGTTGGCAGAAGAATTTTTGCGTGCTGATATTGACATTGACTTGATGAAGCGCAAATTTGTGGATGTACAGAATATTTTCCACAAAATGGAACAGCGCACCCTTGCCGCTGCCTATAAATTTTATTGCGGGAAAGATATGGAAAATGCGCACAATGCCGAATACGACACGCTTGCCACTTACGAAGTGCTTCAAGCGCAACTCGACCGTTATCCCGAACTCGAAAACGATGTAGATTTTCTATCCAAATTTTCGGCGCAGACTAATAATGTGGACTTTGCCGGACGGATTGTGTACAACGACAAAAATGAAGAGATTTTCAATTTCGGCAAATACAAAGGTCAAAAAGTATCGGATGTTTTCCTGAAAGATACCGGTTATTACGGTTGGATGATGTCGAGCGACTTTACGCTTCATACCAAAAAAGTGCTCACAACCATAAAGTTGCGGAATTTTATGAAGTGATTAATATGCTAATATGCTAATGTGCAAATTCAAAAAATTAGATAATTCAAGAATTTGCACATTTGCATATTATTAAAATGTTATTTTCCTCCTTTCCTTGACAGGATTTTAATCTTGTTCATCTTGCAAATCTTGTAAAAATTCCGGTTCAGACAATTTGCTCCCACCAGCCAAACCAATGACTGATGGGATTTTTTTAAGATTTTTTATCTGCGCTGCGGCTGCTCCATTCTCTCCGGAATCCAAATACCTATAGCTTCGATAATCGCATCGGAATAAAAAGCTCTTACTTCTTCTGTAAAAGCACCATCGTATTTTCTAAGTAAGTCCCAAGCTTCTATTGATGGTAGATTATTGCTGAAAATCACTTGAATGGTGGGATGAACTAAACTATTCCTTCGTGCAAAGTTTCGAGTATTCTGGTCTGCGAATCGCAGAAAAATTCCATTTATTTTTTGGTCATCAGGAACAAAAACAGGAACACGCATGTTGTCTATCGGTTGAGCAAAAACTATTTCCAATCCTTGTTTCTCCAAATAATTTATAAACTCTAAAAATGGTCTGCCTATATATTGAGCCGTATCCGGCTCTACAGCTCTTAAGCGAGTAGAGGTTCTTGTAAAAGACTCTCTAAACTCATCCATAGTTACATCGGTTTGTCGCTGAGCATAAGTCAATGACACAGACAAGTTTGCAATAAGCATTAATATTATGATATGTTTCATATTCTTTGTTTTAAAATTGTTATTTAATTCATTATCAATTTGCTTTATGGGCATACATTCACATTCATTGTGGCAGCAGCATTGCCACCTATTTGCACATTTACCGTTTGAAAACTGCCGCTGTTTAAACTTCGAGACAATGTAATGCCCATGTTGAATTGATTCATTACATGGGCTATTGCTGCCGCTTCCGAACGAAAATAATGACCGCCATGATTGTTTATGTTGTGAAGAGTACTGTTAAACAAGAAAATAGCCTCACGGAAAGCATCCCCTATTGCCCCAGAAAAATTTCCGCCTAATAGATTCTGGCTTCTTGGGAAGTTATCTAAAAAATTGAGCACTGCATTCCTGTCGTGTACATTAATGGCAAAAGTTTCAGGCATTCCCAATGATTGTCCATATATAAACATAGTTTCCATTGTCGGCGTACTCCTTACCTGTTCAAGAAAAGCAAACACATCGCTACCGGAAGGCGTTGCACTACCCATACCATGCGTGTGTGCGGTTGCTACGAAACTGCCGCCGGGGTTAGGAGGCGGTGAAACATTTCCTAATCCACCCTCTCTGGGATCTGATACAATAAAAGTATTTCCGCTACGCCCGATACTTACTGCCCATTCGTTTAATTGCCCTACCTTACTCTGCATTACATTATGCATCCTGCTTCGAACAGTTGCATTGCTGAGCATGGCATTGTTTTGACTTCTTCCGGTAGCTCCTTGACTGCAGGGGTCAGTGTTGTTGTCGGGATTACCGCCACCGGGACTACCGCCATCGCCAATGCCACCTTCTCTATCAGCAATACATGATACAATATGACATTCTGTAGTAACTATTGGTGGCATAGGCTCAGTCATAAAATTAGTGCCCGACAATGTCCATCGGTACTGTTCGGTCGTAGTTGTAACACAAATAACCAAACAAGTCGCAGCTCGCAACTGCGGGTGTTCATCTGCCATTGCTTGCGGAGTAAATCGAAAGAATTCTCCGCCCGTTGCAATGTAGCCGGTTACAAACTCGCCTGTCAAATTGTAGAAAAAAACCAAGCCGCTGAAATTTTCCCCATGATTCAAATAGGTAAAATTCCGCATCGGATTGACTAAATTTCTGCTCAAATTCTCCAAATCGGGCGAAGCCGTCATTATAAACCCGTCTTTCTCGCCGGTTTCTCGGCAAATTCGCACCAGCAGTCGCATAATTGTTGTCAAATAACGCTCGTCTCCGGTTTCCAAGGCTCGTTTTGCGTTTTCAGAACTGATTTGAACAAAGCCTTCACTGCCTTGCAATGGCAGTTCTATTATCCGGAAGTTGCCATCGGCACCAACAATGGCGTTTCGCCAGTCGGGTAGAAATTTGGCATTTTCTTCTCCCACTTGCCAAGCGAGATGAATGTCGCCGGTTTTTGTTTCAAACCACTCTTTCGCGATTCTAATTTCAAGTGGCAATTCATTTTCAAACCAATAGCTGTGGCAAGCATAAAAACTTACCGCCAGCAAAGGTAGAAAAAATAAATATTTTAATAGTTTTTTTATCATGTTTTTTTGATTTTGTTTTTTGGGTTCTACTGGATTTGTTGTGGAAATAGTTACCTTTGTCGGATGAATAGTTTAGACGAAAGAGATATTTTAGGCAAGATTTTGTTGCCGTTGAACAGTT
>Ga0209737_10001626_pt1 | contig 15970 bp, 13 predicted proteins | sample TergutCu122P3_FD_187284 | JGI IMG/M metagenome (GOLD analysis project Ga0209737, IMG submission 187284) | Cubitermes ugandensis P3 segment gut microbial communities from Kakamega Forest, Kenya - Cu122 P3 (SPAdes) (version 2) | ecosystem: Host-associated > Arthropoda: Insects > Digestive system...
ACTTTGGATATAGGTGTTTTGGGTTATATCGGTATAGTTTAACATAAGGAACACTCTCCCGAAGTTTGGTCCGTTCCTCCTGTGACACCCTGTATATATATGTATGCATGCATGCATGTATGTATGTATGCATGTACGTATGTTCTCTGAACAATTGTGTCCATTGGTGGTCTTTAAATTGGGATAACTGAACAAGAAGTGCATGGTAGATATGTTTTATGTGTATTTTGTTTAATAACAGTGTCAGTGACACAGAATATACATCACAAAATGACTGGATGATTGGCATATAAGGAACTGATAAAAATACTAAACCAGCATATGCATGGTCTGAAGAAGACCACAAGAGCCTCTGAAAGCACAGCCGGTACCCAGGCCAATACCTTAACTGGACACGCCAGCTAACTGATCTGTTGAGGCCACTCACAACTAATGCCATCTGTCAGACACATTCTCTCAGCACAGAACATAACACCAAACCATTTTCCCTGATGTCCCAACCCTCTGCGAGTTCAAACATACATGAAAGTGACTTTTGTGAACAACATGTGGCAGTAACGTCCAACCTGACACTTTTAAAAAATGATTCATCAATTGCTAGTGATCCTGCTTAAAATATATGGTGCTTCATAATGCACACTAATTACATGTCATCACTTACAAGGGCTTATAACACACAATTTCAAAGTGTAATTTAACAATGTTGTTGAGAATGAGTATGGAGTATCAGTGGAATGGTACTGACAGTGCAGTGGAATGAAACTGAAGTACTTGGAGACAGACATGTCCCAATGTCGCTTATCCACCACAAATCCCAGGCGAACTGGCCTGGAACTGAACCTGGGCCTCCGAGGTGAGAGGGTGGCAACCAACCATCTGAGCCAGTTTCACAGCCCAGATGTTTCACGAGACAACAGCATTAAATAATGGATTTACTTAAAAAATTACATGCTTTTTGTATCACAAAGACAATGCTGAAAGAATGAGTTCTGACACTATTCCTCAACAGAATAAACAAACAGAACATATAAACCCAATAGAAGCAATTCTGCAGCATATATAACAGGCTAGTTAGATCCCATCTGCACCAGGATGCCAAAAACATCGTTCATTTCACCTCTTCCTCCTCTTTCTTCTTCAACATCATCTTACTGTTATTTGTCGTCGTCATCGCCATCATCATCATCATCATCATCACCACCATCATCATCATCATCATAACGATCACTGTCAGGGCATGGGCCATCTTTGGCAGTGTGCTGTTCCCACCTGTACCAGCAGCCATACTGGCACTGATCATGTACTGTACTGTGACTGTAACTTGATGCGGTTTGTCTGACCACACAGGTGCCATTCGATGGTCGCAGGCTGCTGTTCCCACCTGTACCAGCAGCCATATTGGCACTGATCATGTACTCAATATATACAGTCATATTTCCACTGTGGATGATGTCATTCACAGCAGGAGGCACTACCATAGGTAAGAACTTTCCAAACAGATCAGCCTTTCTCTGTTCATGAACTGTGACCATTTTTAATGGAGGGTAAGGGGGTTAGTTACAGACATGAACTTAAGAATTCAGATATGTAAATACTTCTGAGCTGTAGAAGCTTAACTTGCACAAACACTGTACAACAGAATATTTAAATGTAGCCTGCACATACACTATTATACAAACCACATAAACTTTAACTGTCAGTAAACTGTACTTCAGATTAAACACATAGGGTATTAATTTTTGAAAGAAGGGAAGTAGCTTAGATAAAAAAGATGTGTAGGCCTCATGTTAATACTTGCAGAATGAAATTTATGGATTTGGGATTTGTCTACTCCCACCACATTTCAAGACAGCTCTTGTTATGCCAAAGTAAGGCAACAGGGATTAACAGGCTGCTTTCGTAAGGAAGGAGAAAAGAACATCATGTAACACGTGACTGCAGTGCAAGATATCTGAATATAGCAGAATCCCAATTGCTATTTCAAAACTATCAACTTGGTTGATCATCTGTGCATAACTTTCTTTCACATGAATGCTGCATCTGTGAACTAGGCTTTTGTCCTCCTTCCATGCATTACTGTCGGCTTCAGGGAGAACTTACAAGGCAGGATTTGTAAAGTCTTACAGTAGATGGTCGATGGGCAGGACATACCCTTCCTTATCACCATACAGTTGGTACTGGGGAGGTTTGTTAGTGGTCATGCTATTGCTGAGAAGCAATGTTAGAAGTACTTGTTCTTGTTCAGATATATTACAGCAGGTTCATCACAGTGCCCTGTGCATCAGTTACTCATATTTCCACTTTGATTTCTTTCCAGCTCTTTCCTTGGCTCAGATTCTACAGTACCTTGCCAACCATCCCACTTCAGGTCTTCCCACTGGTCATTTCCTTTAATATTTAATTACATTTTTTAAGAATTGAGACTGAAGAATGCTTTCATGCAGGGCCAGATTAAGGGCTGGGCCAGCTAGGGCGCCAACCTATACGGGGCGCATCATCTCTGGAATAATCAGAAATATGGTGCCAGAAAATTGAGGTTTCCAATGATATAAGTGACATGTATGAGTTTCCAGCATAAGTTCCGTAACATTCGTAGCTATTAATTGTAACATTTGTCAAAATTACGAAACCAAAGGACTTCAGAAAAGAAGTCATAATATTCAGAAATGGAAATGGAGGGTCAGACAGCATTTTTTATAATCCTAGGGAGAAATTCTATCAAGAGTAGACATAAATATATCAGTGTTGCTTTTTAAAAAAGCTCTAAATTTCTTCCTGATTTTAATACAAATATGAATAAAAGCAATAAAATTCAATTTTTCAGTGTACTGACATCATGTTTAAAAAAACCCTCTGTAGCACTTCACCAAAACACTTGTGTCTAAGTGGCCCACAGCTAAAAAAAGATTGTGCACCATGAACACAGTCTTGTTGAAGAAAAGAAGTATATCAACACAGACAAGTGGAGAGCACAAAATGGCAAATATTTATGGTACTGTTACTTGGTCTGCTGTAGTTCCTGGATTCAAGAAGCAGCTTTGTCACATTTCAGAGTCTCTTAAATGAGAATAGTAGTAACCAAAGTAACAAATATTACTGCTGTGCGTGCTTTGAGACACAGACAGTTTCAGAATTTTCTGAGCAAGGTGACTTTGGTGTATGATGGACTAGTTTTGTGAAATAATGTTCGTGGTGGAGCTGAGCTTGTGTGTCTCACGGGCTTGTTGAGTGGTTGGTTGAAATGTGTTTATTTTTGATGAATTAAAGCTGGTCATCTCACAAATTGTACTATGTGTGTACTGGGAGATTGACATCATTTTACAAATTTTCATTGCATTTAAATGACTTGGACCCAAAATTACAAGGGTTTGCAAAGTGACTAATATTATATTTAACTACATAAAAGCTTTCATATCAAACTGAGGATTTTTAAACATGATGTCGACAATGGCAATTTTAAATATTTCCCACACCCACCAACTACAGGACTGATCTTGAAATTCATGATAAACCAGACAATCATAGCCATTACAAGGCAATTTTCAAGTGTCAATGATTCAGCTATTCTCTTCAAGATTTACTCCACTCAGGTCATTTGAAGAAATGGCAAAACCCATAAAATGTGTAATTTAACACTGGAGAAACTGCATTTGGGAAGATTGCAATGGACAGATTTTAATAATTGTGAGATCCATTTGATTCACAAAGAAGCTGACTTGAGAGGCCAAGTTTGCCCATGGAATAGTTTAGCCAGAAAGTGCTGAAAGAACTCAGTCATTTGAAACTCACTATTGCAGACAATAGATTTTTTAAAGTCCGGAATGCCATTCCTGAAATTTTGACTGTTCAAAAGTGCAGCAATGGCAGTATTATCTGTATTTTCATCTACATGTTCACCTGATTTACAGTTAATTAACTACATCAAATGTAACTACACAAGTAGTCTTAATGAAGAAGTTAATGCTGCATGCATATAGAAACAAGCAAGTACAACCCTGATAAAAATCTGTCATCCTTGTTGCAGCAGCAAAAGTCTTACTGGGAGTAAAATGTTTACTTGCTTCTCCAGGCTTTTGCATGTATTATAATATTCTGTCTTTTATAATTTCTCATTAGTAGAAATATAAAGACCAGTAAATAAAAAGTGTAAAGTAAACCAAAACAACAAAAATTAGCAAGTCTTTCAGTTTTTTAGAAACTTATTATTGGTCCCTTATTTTTGTCATAAAGTCATTAATTTTTTCTCATGTGAAGCGGTACCTATAAATGACATTTAATTTATGAAACTGTCTCATTTTCTAGCACACCTGTTCAAGCAAACAAAAACACTTGTGAATTAACAAAATGAGACTTCTTACTTACATAAGTAAGTAAGAAGTCTCATTTTGTTAATTCACAAGTGTTTTTGTTTGCTTGAACAGGTGTGCTAGGAATGTTTTTAAACATGTTGTTCTTTCTCTGTAATTATTTTTTACAATAACAATAATAATACAAAGGAATATAATGGTTACATTAATATATTTATTGCTTGTCTTTTGAAATGTAGAGCAGTAAGAGTTTAGGTTGTTTCCCTCCTCCAGTTCATATTTCATGAGGATCCTCTTTATTATAATACACAGGTAATACTTATACTATATAATAATCAAAGACAACGGCGAACTCCTAGACCTTGTTTGCTGCTTAAAATCCCCATCGGCGCATGATTTAACAATTTCTCTCAAGATTATCCACAGTTTAGGCATGCACCCACAAAAAGGTTCACCAGCCCTGCGATAGGCTGTAAATTTTACAGAACATGGGTTAGAAGCTGCACCAAATTATAAACCTTCCCAAAGCACCCACATCTCAAGCCAGCCCTGTTTCATGTAGAAGATGAAGTATGAGGTGAAAGGAGAAAATTAAGGAATGGTGCACTAATGATAACCCCTGTACAGACAGTAATGTTCTACTTTTTACAGGTTATGTTGTATATGACTTACTCCACTTCTACCTTCACCATGGGTCACCAAAAGAAGGATCATACTTCTATTACATGAAGCGTTACCACAACCAGCACCACTTCACGCATTATGAAACAGGTAAAACGCATGCTGATGATCACAATATTTTGGTGTGATCACCAGTCCTGGAGACAAGCTGGCGATCACAAGGCTAGAAACATTCCAGTTCTGAAGGTTTATGACATCCATGTTCAAGAATGTTCTTGACTGATGTTCTGGATACCAGACACAAGTCAGAAAGTCATTCTGTTGCCTTCTTTAGATGGTAACATAAAGCACTCACACTCCACTGGGCCCCGTAACACAACCAGTCTCAAATCCTTGATGTCTGGGGTTTGACACAAATTCTACCAACAAGCAAAAACATAATAATCTGAAAGTTCAATTCTTCTGAGATGTTAAGCAGTGTTGGTAGGTAATTCATTCATAATATTTTGAAAGATCACAGTGCCTTCATCTTCAGGCCACATGGTCCAGCACTTCTTATGCTGTTGCACCCTGAACATCAGTTTCCTAAAAAATATGGGCATGTATATACCAAACTAAGGCTGTTATGTCACAGAAGTCTGTAGTTGTCAGTCACCACCACAAGAAATTCTAATTTCATTGAAACACTGAACAGGTTAAATACATTACCTCTCACAGAAAGAGTATTACAGATGAAATTAGTTGTACTGAAACTGTTAGAAAAAGAATGCACAGTAGCCTCAACACTACTGCCCAGTATTACTGACTGACACACTGATTCTACTCATTCTAGCATTTTCATTTTCAAGAAAACAGTAAAATAAAACTTTGTATGCTTCATATTGTGGTCTTATGGATTATGACACAACACAGTCTGGTACATGAAGCTCTGAATTTACTGATTCCTCCACAATCCGGTTCACATATTGTACCGGTGTCCAGAAGCATGATACAGTGACCCAGGTTTGCGTTCTGCTATGGCTGATAACAGTAGACATACTTCTGGTAACTTCTGACCAGTCTCCATGGAATGTTCTGTCCATCCAAATGAAACCATCCCACATTTGAAGATTCAAGTGGCAGGCCATGATCTGAGTCACTGAGTGTGTAGTGCCTGATGTTTCAAAGGAGCAATGCTTGACCATGAAGATTAAGGCACTATTCTCCTTCGAAACATCCAGAAACTAAATACCCAATGACACAGCATCACATCCTGGATGACTTGCATCTTCAGCAACACTGATGTCAGACCCTCAAATCTCACATCCCACACTGGCAGGTAACATTGCACACAGCACATCCCCCAACTACCAGACCGCATGGTGCCTAACCCAGAAGACCACAACAAGAATCTTCCCTTGTATAAAAACTCACATCCTACTTCTGTGTATCTGATTATAGGATTTGGAATAACCAGTAGCTTCTGGGACAAAATCTTTGGAACAGAAATTGTTCTTAGAAAACTGAGCAGAGCCCTCAAATGGTGACAGTGAACCAGTTCCCTTGAGCAGGCCAGTGTGCAGAAGAGTGGCTATCACACACAGCTGCACGAGCGTACAGTACTTCACACTATTAACCTACACACAAACATCACCTGTACTGAGGTCACAGAAAGACATACCATAGATCAGCACTCAATACAACTCCCTCAAATTGTGATGCTGTCCCTCCAGTTTTCCAGTAACTCTGTTCACACAACAAACAGCAGTGACAATAATTTAACTTCACTATGCACTGTGGACTGGCTGACTTAGTACAGAGGGAAAGATATAAGCATACTATCAGCCCCACCATGTCAGCCTTTGTTCTGTGGCCTCAGAACATACTAAGATTGTATAGTGTTACAATCACAACACACAACAGTTGCAGGATAGTAAGAATATTCATGTGAGATGTAAGGTTCTCACAGCGTCACCTCTGAAGACTTGGGTCTTCTTGGATGTGATGCTGTGCCAATGGGTGAGAGAGAGGTTCCTGATGTTCAAATGAATGTAGCACCTGCATCTTCAAGGATCAAGCTGTTTCTCACCCAATACCACAGTACCATAACCCAGAAGATCTGAACTCTGAGAATATTGATGTTTACACTCTGGGATGTTACTATGGGACCAAAACCTAAAGAGTGACATGCTATACAAACAGTCTCTTCCTAAGATGCATTTCAGTATTTATCAAATGTGGAGGACTGACACTTCAAACGTGAGCATGCATATGCACCACTTCTTTCAGCAGTATTTCACATTTATGCGGGTCAATTAACAAACAGTCTCCAAACTCTTCCATTTTGCACACAACTTTTTTTTTCTTGCCAGCTCTCAGCTCTCTTCATGAAATCTTCCACTACCTGGCTGAAACATCATGTTCTTCACCCCATGCAACTCCTTCCTTTAAAACTGTTCTAATGTCTTTCATGAGATGCTTGTTCAGACCATTCCCTTTACATGGCCAAACCACTACAGCCATTTCTACTAACTCTATTAACAAATGCTGGATTCCAGCATCTGTAAACATAACATTTCCAATTCTATCCCTGCTTGTATTTCCATCATCACTTTTCAGATTCACTTTCTGGAATTTGCTTTTGATTCTCTTTGAAACAGTTCATGCTTCAGCTTAAACTACACAACGCAATGCGCTCACTGTATAGTTGCTACCAACCAAACCTCATGTCATACTTTACAGATGCCATTCTGCATTGTTTAGATGACCCTGTTCCATAAAACTTCTTGCACTATGAGAAAGAATTCATAATAACTATGGAGTCTTTCTGTTATCATCACACTGCACACAGCAGATTTATCACAGTAAGCTTGCCTCTGCATGACACATGCAGTGCTCAGGATGGTGACAGAACTGCACTTCATTATGTATTCTTCCATTCAACTCTCCCACAAATTCCTATCATTTATTTCACTTCCCATACAATCAATTTGCAGAACACTGTCTTCTGAGATGTGTGGTCTCAGAAAAATTACCTACTTTCAGAGGAATATACTGCCTCCATCTTCAGGACAGAATAGTCAAACAAAATTGATACAAACATTCCAGACCTTTGCTAACACATTCACTCTTTCTAGTGAAAGTGCAGAGTTTCTCAAATAGTGACATTCCACAAGTCTTTGCTGTGTGACCATAACAGTGTTCTCAACATTCTGGACTTATATACCAGCAGTCATTCCCCTCTACTTAACACACCGAAAATACAGCCACTAGTTGTATGAAGTAGAGACAACAGCAGTAGCTTGCCATTACATTCTACATGAATGCTGTAATACCTTGATACATACTGCTTCTGGTTTTGTTAAAAATACAGTTGATATCAGAAACAATTCTGGATTTTGAAATCAGTATTTTGTATCTTTACACTGTTTTCAATAAAAATGACTTATTTTCCATGTTCATTGATACTATTAAATGCTTAAAATCTGAATCCTAATCAGCAAAGACACATCCAAGTGCCTCCACAGCAAAGAACAAGAACTTAATTCAGGCATAATTGACACACACCAGCAGACTCATACAAGGAATACAACAAGGTGAGATGCCAATCAACTACTACAGTTCCACTTTCAAATATATAAACCACTATCTATGCTTTGAAATTCACACAGCAATGCTTCTGGGCTATCATGCAATGTTGATTGGTTGTCACAGACAATATGGAGAAGCTAGGGCTGCCTTCATTTTTGGCACAGTCCAAGGAGAAGAGGTTACTTGGGACAAATGGTTACATTATGGAGGGAGAGAATAACCATGATGAAGGCCATAATGAGTACCAGGTACAAAGTTGTGGGAAGGAAGGCAGTCAGAGAAACTGAAGTAACAAAGAAGGAAGGAGAACTCACAGAAGAAATTTTGAAGTAGTGGGAGGCAGCCAATATAAGAGAAGATGAATGATTTGTGCTCCTCAACAAATATTTGGGTGCTCAATTCAGAGAGAAAGAGAAACTAAAAGTGTCTCAGTCAAGAAATTCCCTGCACACTACAGCATATGAAGGTTCATTACTGTGTTCACAACTACCCACCACTTGCCCTTATCACGAGCCACAGTAATCCATTCCACACACACACACCATACGATTTCTTCAGAGCATGAAGGATAAAAGTTTTAAATGACTGGGATATTTATTAATTCCAAATAACTGCACTGGATGGTTCTACCACCACTCTTTTATGTACTGACACTTGTTCATATGGTACCCTACACAGCTCTCCGGTGGGACATCCCTGTTGCAGTGTGAAATACAAGTGAATCCTGCAGTCAGTACACAACATGCCACATTCAGGAAGAATATAGGCTACATATGTCGGCTAAAATTAAAAAACTTCTAACAAGTGCATCAATATATTATTTTTTAGAATAAACTATTCTGTTAATCAATATACTCAAGTAAGTTCTTTTTCACCTCATCAACATATACACCACAACATATTCCTAACTTATGTGTTTTTTATATACTACAGAATAAGTAACAGAATCAAAACATCGCAATACAAGAAGCTAGTCCTGCTGTATTCACACCTTTTCGACACTCCAGTGATCTGACTGCAATATACGAGTATATATGTATGTCACATCCAAGAATTTTATATCTAACTACCAACTTCATATTATTTATTTTACAGACCTTAAGTTGTATATTTTAGGCATGCTGTATCTTTTACACTATATGTGTATTGTGGCTTGTGAAGGTTGTGATAGCACACCTGAAGTACCACTAAAATATGCCCTCTTGGTGTACTCTTGTAATTAGGCCTGACAATGGCTACTTATCTTGAGCCAAAACAGGTAGATTCTTCCTGAATATATCATTGTGTTGACCGACTGCAATATTAATTTGTACAGAGCTGGGATAGCTCAGTCAGTATAGTGACTGGACACCAGACTTGATGAAGGGCCACAGGGCACAGATTTTCTTTCCTCTGCTACACACTTTTCTGCCCTCACTGCCACCCAATATGTGGCCCTACACTTCCACTGCTTCATCAGTCTTCAAGGGGTGGTGTTTACTTTAAAATTGGAACATCTTTCAGCTTTGTATACTACTTTTTGAAGGTCAGCCCACAGTTAATATTAATCGACAGTAGTGGTGATTCAACATTTTCTGGGATGTGATGCCGTGTCAAAGGGCATTTTGTTCCTGATGTATCAAAGGAATTTGGTGTGCCTTCATCTTCAGGGTGAAGTGGACTGTTTGACCCTGATAATGAAGGCACTACAATCATCTGCAATGTCAGGAACAATGCAGCATCACACACCAGAAGACCTCAGTCCTCAACTGCACTTCTATAAAACCTCCAGACTCATAAGATTCATACTGTGTGGACTTCTGGGTTGACAGATGGGACACAATGCCTTCACCTTCAGGGTCTCAGAAGACGGAAGCCAGTATGACCCTCTAGAACACTGCCGTCCACATACCAGACTACAATATGTCAAAGTGACATGAATATTTGTCAAATGGTCCTAAATGTGCACAAAGAAAGAGACATGACAGACATGACAACACCCAACCTTCCATTCCCTATGGAATGTAGCAGACCAAAAATTTCAAGTGCTAATTCCTTTTGCATATAAATCTATGTACTGTATAAAAAATGTTGTGTTCTAAATACTTTCATATCCTAGGAATATAGCACTGATTTGAGGTTCAGACTTTAGCTGGCACTCCAACAGTCCTACAATATCTACCGGGAAACACTGCACAAACTGGCCAACACACAGTTAACCACATTACATACGTAAGTCCAATGAAATGCACTTCGAAGTCAATTTCTGTATTGTATTATTACACATAATTTTCTCCTACATGTTTCGGCTCGTCTGAGCCACTATCGACATGAACCAAGCATATGAGAAATCATGCATGAAACCACTAGTGTTTATCCTCACCAGAATATGTAGCTAATGCATGTGTAAGACAAAGCAGCAAGTTTTAAATGCACTTTAAGAATGTTGATGAAAATTTATATAATTAAAATATGTAATTATGTGTAATGATAAAATACACAAATTGGCTCCAAGTGCATGTCACTGGTCTTATATACATAATTGTGTCATGCACTACAAATGGAAAATACCACATTTCCTGGCCCATAAGATGCACTTTTTTCCCTGAAAAATGTGACCTAAATTCGACCTTCATCTTATGCACCAAACTTATAAATAACTTATAACTAACTTAAAAATACCTGTATGTCTATTATACAACATCTTTATCATGAGAAAGTGAAATTTGCTTCCAAATCATGAGGTCTGGCATCACTGCTTGTGAACGGCTTACTTTCTTATCCGGGAATTTACCCTAACGTATACATTGCATCACATGTGATTCCGGGTATTTACGCAGCTGCAGTAGCAAAGTGTAGTCAAGTGTAATTCAAGTGCGTTACACGTTCCTTGAAGTATATCTGTTTTGTGTGTATTTACGTTTTTACAAACAGTGATTAAAGAGTTAAATGTAAAGTTTAAAATCAAAGAAAACCCTCATGGGATCAAAAGAGAGACGATTATCTTGCAGTATTGCATTTAAAATTGAAGTCATGAATTACACTGAAAAACATGGAAACCGGGCAGCTTTAAGGAGTTTTGGCTCACCTCTGACAGAAAAGATGATACAAGAATGGAGGAAGCAAAGGAAAGATTTAATCAAAGCAGATAAGAGTAAAAAAACTTTATGTCATGTGCTCGTAAATGGCCAAAACTTGAAGAATATGTTAAGAACTGGATAATAGATCACAGGAAGAATGGAATTGCTGTTTCAATGAAAATGATTTTAATTGAAGCCAGAAGACTAGCCACTGAAATGTTTATTACTGATTTTGCTGGAACAACTTTGTGGTGCGAAAGATTTATGAGAAGAAATGGCCGGTGTATGTGTACTAAAACTACAATAGCGCAAAAACTGCCCCGTGAGTAGGAAAGGAAGATTATCAAATTCCATAAATATGTCATAAACATGAGAAATAAGCTGTGTTTTGAGATAGGTGAATTAGGGAACATGGATGAGGTACCTTTGACGTTTGATGTTCCATCGAATAAAACAGTGGATGTTAAAGGTTTCTATGATGAATAAATTATATTATGGTTGCTAATTTTGGTAATAATCCTGTTTTCTTCCAATAAATTACTAAAATTAAAATACATTTATCATTATTTTTTTCTAAAATTTCTAATGAAAAAATCATGGTACATCTTATAGGCCAGTGCATCTTATGGGCTGGGAAATATGGTATTAAGACATTTACCCCTTTGAAGACTTCTTCAAATGGCAGTCTGTCTGCCCTTGCTGCTACATTTAAACGGCATCAACTGCCTGCTGCTGCTGTGTTACCTTATTTTAAAGTCTTTTTTGGTGCATATCAACAAATGTTATACCGTATTTACCTAAATATAAACGGGAGTTTTTTTATATTTCATAATCTCAAAAATTTGGGTGGGGTGGGGTCAAGAACATACGGTTGCCATCTGTTGATGATACATCAAAATACTAGCACAATCTAAAAGGACACCTCAAAATATCTTGGAGACAGTGTGGCTCTTCACACAGTGTGGCCAGCAACATCTTACAGTGTCAGTTAACAATGGGTTGATTTTACAAAGACAACTGAGCCGTTCACCTCAGGGCCGGCTCCGGAATATTGCCGCATTGCGGCAAAATTGACAATGAAAACCACCCCTCTCCCTATCTCCTCATCTGGTTATCGACTGGTGATTAGCAGGTCTACGCCGGTGAAAGGTGGGCATGTCCACCCACCGAGCTTCCCTTACGAGCCAGCCATTGGGGTCAGAGCACTCGTGTTCTTGTTTTCATCTAGAGTACATCTTGATTTGGCTTGGCCAGCTGCTGAGAGGACCCAGGCTCGTTGCAGCACTGCCACTTGTGCCATGCAGACCCTGGGGGACTGGTAAGATGAAATTCTGTCTGGTACGGTGTTATTTGAAATCTGCTGTTCCGGCGGTTTGCTATCACTCTGTGTCTGCCTGACACCATCATTGCGGACATCAGTAGTTCGATATGGAAGTACAGTGACGGGCGGCTGGGTCCACTCTGTATTTGTATTAGGTACTTGTTTCCTTTCACTTTCTGTTGTAACAAGTCCCTTTTAATGCACTTGGTTTACACTTATAAATGTATATACATTGTTCACGTTATGTTTGTAAGCTCAGCCAGTGAGTAAGACTGACGTGCTCAAAGTTCTGGATTGAATGTTGTGTTATTTTTCTAACCAGCTGAAAGCATTGTGGTATTGCAGGTATTATTGATTGCTGCTGTTGTTTCTGCTTTCTTGTATGCATTATTTCTCTGTACAATACATTCAGTCAGCACTTAGGTGCTACGCTTGTGTGTATGTGTAAGCTGCAAATACAGGATGTTCAACTTAAAAGTGGACCATTAACTAAGCCGTGAATATTTCACATCAGATGCTATTTATAATGGTTCTGCTGCTATGACATTATACTACTACATGTGCAGGAGTTGGCAAGACTGTTGCAGGAGAGGGGAGAACTGGTCTTGGCCATCCGTATCAGTTGAATCAGTCGACAGTGAGTGCTGGTGTTTGAACAACGCCATTTTTTATGCTTTCAATATAACGAAATACCCGTTTGTGCACTTAATTTCTATAAAGATTTGTGAGGAGATCTTGTAATAGCCATTTGAATATCTTGTAGTATCCATGGTATTAACACTGACTTCTGCCGATTACAATTCTTGTCCAAAAGTGAACCTGTTTAACAGAATTTTTTAATCATTTTCGCAATAGCACTTTTTACTGGTGCTTGCCTTCTAAATTTTTCAAAAAAACTTTGTCTACAGTGGAAGTAAGACATCGTTTTTAAATAACTTTCCAAAATAAATACACATTCTTCCACTGTTAACCGCATTATGAAAGCGTAAAAAATAGCATTGTTCAAACACCAGCACTCACTGTCAACTGATTCAACTGATACAGATGGCCAAGACCAGTTCTCCCCTCTCCTGCAACAGTCTTGCCAACTCCTGCACATGTAGTAGTATAATATCATACCAGCAGAACCATTATAAATAGCATCTGATGTGAAATATTCACGGCTTAGTTAATGGCCCACTTTTAAGTTGAACACCCTGTACATAGTCACTCATACCCCGCAAGAATCCCAACACCAGGCCGAGTGGCCCAAAAGGTTGGTGGCAACTTGTAGTGCGAGCCCCTGATATTACATCAAGCGCTTACCCGGTAACGGACGTGATCTCATGGGCTCACAACAATCACATCATCAAAAACAACTGCAATAACTTTTTTCCAGTGAAATACACAATCAGACTGAGAAACACAGTCCCTTCGTTGTCAGCTACTCACCCAACACAGTGTCACATCCCAGAAGAGTGAAGCCATAAGGAGCCATAAGTAACACTGTTGTGAGGGACTTAAATCTCACAGGCATCTCAGTTATACAAAAGTCACTGTTCATGAGTGTTCTGGAAGATGCCTTACTGGCCACACACTGAATTAAAGGCATACTGTCAACCAGTATGTGTTGTAATGCTACTGCCTGAGTTAAAACATGGCAACTAGCTCCACAAAACAATAATAATTAAAATCCCTATTCCTAACAAACGGCGAGTGCAATGAAAAAGTCATGAATTTCAATTTTTAGGACAAAAACAGGCAAATACACAAATCACAGTAAATGTTCAATATTTCAGTTACCTTCAACTGGCGTCAGGTCTGCCAACTGACTTCCTCACCATGCTGAGTTGTGCAAAAGTACTCTTGTTGGGAGGTGGATTCAGTTTGGATGCCAAGTGAACAAACGGTTCATACAGAGTTGTCCGATCCATTGCATTCACGTCATAATGTCGAACTTTCTCTCTGGCAGCCCAATGTACTGCTTTGCTTGCTGTGTTTTCAAGGCTCCCCATATTGACTGGTTTCATTCGGTTCCCAAGTACAATCACAGTCACCTGATCATACAGTTATCCATGTATTTCTTTGTGTATAAAAATGTATTTGTTCATGATTATAAACTAGCATATACAGCCAGTAATTAAATCAGTATAGGTAACAGTAACATTGTCAGTTTTACAGTATGATATTATAATACAGGATGACTGGAAAGTAAATACATAAGGTTAAATGGATGTACTTCCTAAACAAAATATCATATTGACACAACTCTTGCTCCATTTTGAAGTCCGTACACAAGCATTTAGTGCAACCTGAAAGACACAAACTCAACACTCTTCTTTGAAAAGCTGAGAGGAACAACAACAAAATTATCTCAAATCTGCTGTCCAGTTCATTAAGTGTTCTTGATCAGTACATTTCCCCTCTGGCCAAAATCCACAAAAAGAAAACACATGGAGTAAGGCTGGGATACTGGAGCCAACTTATTTGGTCCTGGAACACCCAATCCCACCTGGAAAACGGTTACCAAATAATGCAAAAATGGAAAGCACAAAATGTGGTGCTGCTGCAACCTGAATGAAAAGCAGTTATTCATAAATGCCCCACTGAGAAACAATGGGCAGCACAGAACTGTCAAGCATTCCTTGTAGGAGATACATCCATTGAATATTATGTACTTACTTTACAATCAGTAAGTGGCACACATGAGCCCAAGTAAACAAAATAAGAAAAGGCCGAGTACTTATTGTACAAGGTGAGAAGGATAAGATTGTATGTTGAAAACTCAACAGTCTTCTGGGATGTAACAGTGTGTCATTAGCAGACTGGTTCCAGACATTTTGAGGGAGCATTGTGCCTTCATCTTCAGGGTTAAGCTGCTATGAAGATGAACGCACTGTAATAATTTGAAACATCAGGAAGTACTCGCCCAATAATGCTGTCTCACAACTGGGAAGATTTCAGTCGTCAACAACACTGTTGTGTAAACCTCAAATCTAGCAAACTACAGTAGAATACCAGTATAACGAAATTTTGGGGACCTCAGAAATTAATTTGTTATAGTGAAATTTTGTTATACTGAAATAAGTCAATTCTCAAGAACACCTGTTGTT
>Ga0209737_10001627_pt1 | contig 15967 bp, 13 predicted proteins | sample TergutCu122P3_FD_187284 | JGI IMG/M metagenome (GOLD analysis project Ga0209737, IMG submission 187284) | Cubitermes ugandensis P3 segment gut microbial communities from Kakamega Forest, Kenya - Cu122 P3 (SPAdes) (version 2) | ecosystem: Host-associated > Arthropoda: Insects > Digestive system...
CATTACAAATAAATGGTTGCTATATTGTAATTCACTTTTTTCAAGGATACTGTCAAAGTAAAGAAATATAATGGCATATACAAAAATTCCCAGAAGAAACAATGAATATGGAAGCCACAGACTTCCAAGATCATCCGCTTCTTTATTAGTAAACCACATCAGAAAGGAAACACATATACCACATGGGACAATATATAAAAGTACCCATCCTTGTTTAAGGATCCTTGTCAAATTTGTATATCTAACCCGGATAAAATAACAAATAGATGCAGCTATTATTAATGTGAGGGAACGGGTGATAGTATCAAGCCATGGATTTTTGAAATGAATGGAGGCAGCATGCCCATTAGTCAGTGTTATTACGGCAATCATGCAAGTTGTGATATAGGTAAAAAAGATGCTTATGTTACGGTATTTGGCGACAATTATAGTCAAAACAAAATAAGGAATCGTAGCACTGAACACGATAAAACGATGATAAATTAAAGCATCAGTTTTATACAGGATAAAAATACACAAACTGATAATTGAAGCTGCCCAAGAGATACTAATGCACATAGTTTTTTTGAAATTATATCGATATTCAATTAATAATAAAGTACATACCACCAGTGCACTTTGGGTGATGATGATACTGACAGAATGAGCGAAAAAACAAGTCATCTATTCACCTCCGAATACATGGGTCAGATAACGTTCTTTTACTGTTTTATAATATTTTTGGGAGATAGGAATCACTGATAAATCTTTCATTAAAAAGCTATGACCTTGGAGGCTCTTAACAGAATTTAGATTTACAACGTATGAAATATGGGTTTGGGCAAAGGATGAATCACTCAAAAGCGGTGCTATCATTTGGCTGAAAGGAACCCGTATAGTTGAACTCTTTGTCGTCCTTCCATCATTATCAATGCAAATAATGCAGCGGTTTTCGACATAACAATAAACTATTTTGTAGAAAGGAACAACCGTAATACCTTCACAGTTTTTTATGGAAAAGGATGTCTGGTCGCGTTGCGAAATAAACTCCCGGACGAATCTCAATTCTTTAAATAAATAATTTACATTAATAGGTTTTAATATATATTGGAATGCCCGTACACCAAAAGCTGCAAGGGAATGACTATCATGGCTGGTGAGGAAAAATATGAAAGCGGTTTCATCTGTTTCCCTGATGTGTGCGGCAAGGCTCAAACCATCCATTTCCGGCATGACGATATCCAAAAGATATAAGTGGAAGCGCTTACCTGCTGTGGTATCTTTGCATAGTTTCAAGGGGTCAATATAGGTATATATCCGGAAGTCCTCAAAGTCCGCTATCAATTTTCTTATTTTTGCCACTTCATTGGCATCATTATCACATATCGCAACTTTTATCATTTATTTTCCCATCGTAATTATAACTTATATTTGTATTACCATTTTATCAAAATAATACATTAAAAGCAAGTTACATAAAAACCTTGATTTTTGGGTAATGGTTTAGTATATTTAATGTAGCCGAATTAATATGCCTGCTTGATGGTCAGGAAGAAAAGAGTAAACTTATGTCCGAATTAGTAAATGTAGCTGTTGATGCAATGGGGGGTGATAATGCACCGGGTGAAATTATCAAAGGTGCGGTTTTAGCTTTGGCTGAATGTTTGAAGGTTAAAGTACATCTGACCGGCAAGAAGGATTTACTGGAAAACGAGCTTAATGGATTGGTTTATGATGAAACACGCCTTTCGATTGTTGACGCACCGGAAATCATTGAAACAGCCGAACCACCCGTCATGGCGATTAGAAAGAAAAAAGCTTCATCCTTGGTGGTGGGTCTGGATTTAGTCAAAAATGGTATATGTGATGGTTTTGTATCTGCCGGTTCAACAGGTGCACTTTTGGTTGGTGGGCAGGTATTGGTGGGACGGATTAAAGGCATAAAAAGACCGCCATTGGCACCACTTATCCCGACCGAAGCAGGAGTCGCCTTATTGATTGATTGCGGAGCGAATGTTGATGCTAGAGCTGAACACCTTCTCCAATTTGCCCAGATTGGTTCTCTTTATATGGAGCATATTGTGGGGACGAAAAACCCCAAGGTTGGTCTCGTCAGCAATGGTGCCGAAGAGGAAAAGGGTAATGCTTTAGTCAAAGAAACTCTTCCATTATTAAAGAACTGTCCCGATATTAATTTCATCGGCAGCATCGAAGCCCGTGATATTCCGGCGGGAGTAGCCGATGTTATTGTCTGTGAAGCTTTTGTCGGTAATGTCATCCTCAAGCTTTATGAGGGTGTCGGCACTACCTTGATAAAGATGGTCAAGAAAGGTATGGTATCCACGACGAGATCAAAAATCGGTGCCCTTCTTGCAAAACCGGCTTTGAAGGCAACCCTTAAGGCTTTTGATACGGAAGAATATGGTGGAGCTCCATTATTAGGATTAAACGGATTGGTAGTGAAAACCCATGGCAGTGCCAAAGCAATTGAAGTCAAAAATGCCATCCTCCAATGCGTAGAGTTTAAAGAACAAAAAATAAACGAAAAGATAAAAGAAAGACTAGTGTGAATATGGAACTTGAAAAACTTAAAGCAATAATTGCCGAAGTGGCAGGTGTACATACCGAAGAAATTACCCTAAGCACGACTTTCATTGATGATCTGGGTGTTGATTCTCTTGATGTATACCAGATTATCATGGGTATTGAGCAGGAGTTCAATATCGAAATCTCGGCTGAGCAAGCAGAGATGGTAAAGACTATCGAGGATGCAGTTAATTTAATTAAAGATGTCATTGGGTAAAAAACCGTATGGTTCAAAACTGGGATGTACAAATCCATGAAATTGAAGAGAAACTGGGTTATGTGTTTAAGGACAAGTCTTTAATTAGGCAGGCTTTTACACATAGGTCTTTTTCCAATGAGCAATTAATTAGTCCCCAGCAAAGTTATGAACGGATAGAATTTCTTGGGGATGCTGTTTTGGATGTGATAACCAGTGAATACCTGATGGATGCATACCCAAGGATGGATGAGGGTGAGCTGACCAAAGCAAGGGCGCAGGCAGTGTGTGAAACAGCTTTAGCCTATTGCGCCAAGGAATTAGGGTTGGGTAATTATGTATTACTTGGTAAAGGTGAAGCAAAGTCCGGCGGTCAAAACCGGATATCAATTATTGCTGATGTAATGGAGGCATTAATTGGAGCGATTTATCGTGACAGTGGTCTCGAATCCGCAAAAAAATTTGTTCATGACCGTGTCCTTAGTAAGTTGCCAAAAGGTGAAGAGTATCAGGACAGCAAATCAGCCATTCAAGAATATGTCATGAAACATTCTTTGGGTAAGCTCCGATATGAGTTGGCTGGTACAAGTGGACCGGAGCATGATAAGGTTTTTCATGTTGAATTACATTTGCAAGATAAAGTTTTAAGTACCGGAAGCGGAAAAAGCAAGAAAGCCGCTGAGCAGGATGCCGCGTTCGGTGGCTTACAGCTTATATACCCCGGATTCAAAAATAAATAGTATCAAACGAAAGTTAAACCAATGTATCTTAAGAGAATCGAAATTCAAGGATTCAAATCCTTTGCAAATCGCATAAACTTCAAATTCCATAACGGAATCACTGCGATTGTCGGACCGAATGGCTCCGGCAAAAGTAATGTTGCCGACGCCGTCCGTTGGGTTCTTGGCGAGCAACGGATAAAGCAGCTTCGTGGAGTTTCGATGCAAGATGTAATTTTTTCCGGCACCGAAATGCGCAAACCGCTTAGTTATGCTTATGTCGCCATTACATTGGACAATTCCACTCGTGAATTGGCGATAGGATATGATGAAGTGACCGTTGCCCGCCGCATTTACCGCTCCGGTGAAAGTGAATATTTAATCAATGGCACCCCCTGCCGACTTAAGGATGTCAGTGAGCTTTTTTATGATACCGGCATCGGTAAGGAGGGTTATTCCATCATTGGGCAGAGCCAGATTGACAGGATCCTCAGCGGAAAACCGGAAGAACGCCGTGAATTATTCGACGAGGCCGCCGGGATTGTCAAATTTAAACGGCGTAAAAACGCCGCCCAGAAAAAGTTGGAAGATGAAAAAATAAATCGTGTCCGCATCAGTGATATCATCAGTGAGCTGGAAAAACAAACCGGTCCATTAGAGAAACAAGCCGAGACTGCGCGGATTTTCCTGCGCAAAAAAGAAGAGCTTAAAAACCTCGATATTAATATTTTTTTATTGGAACATAACCGTCTTTCGGATCAGATAAAATTAGTCGAAGAAAAGTTTTCCCTTGCCAGCGGAGAGCTTAACGAGACTACAGAAAAGTACGAAAAGATAAAAATTGAGTATGAAGAAATCGATGAGCAGCTGGTTAAACTCGAAGAAGCCATCCAAAAAGAACGTGACGAACTGACCGATACCGGGTTACTTAGGGGTAAATTGGAAGGTGAGATAAATGTCCTCAAAGAGCAAATCAACGCCAGCCGTAATAATGAAGAGCATCTAAATCAGCGTATCCGCTCTGTCCAGGGTGAGATTGACATCAAAAATATCGATCGTGAAGCCATTTTTGCCGACAAGAAATTAATCGACCTGCAAGCTGCCGAAATCGAAGATGTCCGCAATGAAGCACGCGCGGGTTTACAGCTTGTCCAAACCAAAATCGACGAACTGAACACCAAAATCGAAAACGGCAAAAACAACATCATCGAGGTCTTAAATACCCGTGCGACGATTAAATCCAAAATCGGGCGTTACGATACAATGCTTGAGCAGATAGCGATCCGCAAGGCTGAACTCAGCTCCCGTTTGATTCAGGCGAAATCCGATGAAGAAGAACAGGAAACAGAAATTTCCAAGTTGCAAAAAGAGTTTGAAGAAATAAATGAACTAATCAAGACCTTAAATGACAAACAGGCCGATACCGAAGAAAAGCTCTTTTTACTAAGAGAAGAATTGGCCGGAAAAGACCGTCTATTACGTGATACGCAAGTAAAATACCACCAGGAAAAATCAAAGCTTGAGGCATTAACCAACTTAACTGAGCGTTATGAAGGTTATGGTGGTGCGGTCAAGCGGATTATGGAAGAGAAAAAAACCGAGCGGGGTATCATCGGTGTTGTCGCCGATGTTTTAAAGGTTGAACGGAAATACGAAACGGCAATCGAAATCGCCCTTGGTGCTCATATCCAAAACATAATAACTGAAAACGAGGAGACTGCCAAACGCTTAATCGCTTTATTAAAAGAGCAAAAAGCCGGGCGGGCTACATTTCTCCCGCTGACCAGCCTAGTCAATATACAGGAATTTAAGACCCCGGAAGTATTAAAGGAAACCGGTGTCATCGGTATGGCCGATAAATTGGTCAATTTTGCCCCCAAATACGAAGCCGTTGCCAAATCAATGCTGGGTCGTATTGTTGTCGTTGACAATGTGGATAATGCTGTAAAAATTGCCAAAAAATATGGCTACAGTATCCGGATGGTCACTTTGGATGGTGAGCTTTTGGTTCCCGGTGGCGCCATCAGCGGCGGGACTTTCAAGAACTCATCAAGCCTGCTTAGCCGTCACCGCGAAACGGAGGAAGCAGAAGCCAATATCAAGAAGCATTTGCAAGAGATTGATAACCTGATGAAAGGCATTGATGAGACGAAGTCGAATCGGAACCGCTTGCGCCTTCAATTGGAAGAAACCAAAAATGAATTGCAAAATAAATTCATTGACCAGAATACTGCCCGCTTGAATGTTATCAAGGCTACAGAGAAAAAAGAAGCAGCGTTGGCAGGAAGTGCCGCATTACTTAATGAAGAAAATGAGATTGCCGGACAAATAAAAGAAATAGAGCAAGCCAAAAAAGGTATATTATCCGAGCTGATTGAATCCGAAGGTCTGGAAAAAAGGCTTGAAGAAGAAATCCGTATATATCAAGTTGAGTTGGAAACCGGGCGCGAGGATGAAGCTGTTCGCTTAAGTGCTGTATCCGAGCAGGAAGTAAAAGTGGAAAAACTGTTACAGCAACAAGGTTTCCATCAACAGAATATCGAGCGGATTGATGGTGAAATTACCCGTTTAGAAGTTGAATTAAAAGAAATTCGCGAGGGTCTTAGAAAAAATATCGAAGAAGTCCGTATCAAAGAGGAAAATATCGCTGAAATCGAAAAAACGATTCTTGCCTCGCATACTTCACAGGATAATACTGCTCTTAGCTTAAAGGAAGATATTGCAAGAAAAGATGAGCTTTCGGCGAAGCAGAAAAACTTCTTTAGTGAACGTGAGGGTCTGGCGGAACGGATTAGTGCCCTTGATAAAGAGGTTTATCGTCTTGGCAGTCAAAAGGAGCGTTTGGAAGAGCAGATTGCCGCCCAGATTCATTATATGTGGGAAGAGTATGAGATTACCCTTTCTGTTGTGGCGAAACTAAAAGAAGAGGAGGCTCTTCAGGGAGAAACCAAGAATGAAGTAGGCGCGATGAAGCGGCAGATTTCCACTCTCAAGGATGACATCAAAAAACTTGGTGATGTGAATGTCAATGCGATCGAGGATTACCGCAATGTACTTGAACGTTATACTTTCTTAAAGACCCAGCATGATGATTTAGTCGAAGCGGAAAAAGCTTTGAATGATATTATTGAAGAGCTTGATACCGCAATGCGCCGTCAGTTTAATGAGAAGTTTGCCGAGATTGGGCGCGAATTTGATAAGGTATTTAAGGAATTATTTGGTGGTGGAAAGGGAACGTTAGAGCTTATGGAGGATGAGGATATCCTTGAAGCAGGTATCCGTATCATTGCCCAGCCACCGGGGAAAAAGTTACAGAATATGATGCAGCTTTCCGGTGGGGAAAAGGCTTTGACGGCGATTGCTCTTTTGTTTGCCATCCAGAATCTCAAGCCGTCGCCGTTTTGTCTGCTTGATGAAATCGAAGCGGCTTTGGATGAAAATAATGTCGGGCGTTTTGCCCGTTATTTAAATAAGTTGGCGAAGAATACCCAGTTTATCGTGATTACTCATCGTCGTGGCACGATGGAAAAAGCCGATCGGCTTTATGGTATCACGATGCAGGAGAAGGGGGTTTCGGCGCTGGTGAGTGTTAAGTTGGTAGAAAAGGAGTTAGATGACTAGTTTTTTTAATAGGCTGAAAGAGGGTTTGAGTAAGACCCGAAATAATATAGTCAATGGAATCGATGCGGTTTTTAACGGTTTTTCGCAGATTGATGAAGATTTTTACGATGAGCTTCTGGAAATCCTCATTATGGGTGATATTGGGATTCGAACTTCCGAAGCGATTATTGATAATCTCAGAAAGCAAGTGCGTGAAAAACATATTAAGGAGCCGGAAGAGTGTAAGCAGTTATTAATTGATAGTATTAAGGAGTTGATGAGTGGTCAGGTTATTTCGTATGAGTTTGAAAATAAGCAGTCAATCATTCTGGTAATCGGGGTAAATGGGGTTGGCAAAACCACCACGATAGGGAAGATTGCCGCTCGTTTAAATGAGCAGGGTAAAAAGGTCATTCTCGCCGCCGCTGATACTTTTCGGGCTGCTGCTGGTGAACAGCTTGAGGTCTGGGCTTCCCGGGCCGGGGTTTCTTTGATTAGTGGGACTGAAGGTGCCGATCCCGCCAGCGTTATCTATGATGCTGTTAATGCTTGTAAAGCAAGACAGGCTGATGTGTTGATTTGCGATACTGCGGGGCGGCTTCATAATAAGAAGAATTTAATGGAAGAGTTAAAGAAGATAAATCGTATTATTGATAAGGAGTTTCCCGGTGTCCATCGTGAGAATTTGCTGGTTTTGGATGGGACTACCGGACAGAATGCTCTTAATCAAGCCCGTGAGTTTGGCGAGGTTGCGGAGCTTACCGGGTTGGTGCTTACGAAGCTTGATGGTACTGCCAAAGGGGGGATTGCGATTGCTATTCAAGCGGAGCTTTGTGTTCCGGTGAAGTATATTGGGGTTGGGGAGAGGATTGGGGATTTGCAGAAGTTTAGCTCGGATGAATTTGTGGATGCGCTTTTTGATGTTTAGTGGCTATAATGCGCGCTCTGGAGATATATTTCCAGCGCAAAACGCGCTTTCGCTCCGAGAGAAACGTTGCGTTACGTAAGCTCGTAAAGGACACGAGCTAAGTAACGACGTTTCTCAAGGGTTTTGCTTTTGGAAACATATCTCCAGAGCGCTCACGTTAAACCGGAATTTACTTTTGAAAAGCATTGCCCCTATGTTATTATAGAGAAATTTATAGTATTTGATATCGAAAAGTATAACACCGTGCGAGGGTTGATATATTTCAAAAGCAAAACCCTTGAAAAACGTCGTTACTTAGCTCGTGTCCTTTACGAGCTTATGTAACCACCGAACTAAGAACACGCGCAATCTCCCGGTCTGCGGAAACTTAACTACTAAAAATTGTTGACTATCACATTACCAGATACGCCGTTACGGTCAGAGACAGCCGGGCGGCGTTTTCTGATAGCCATGTCGGGTCAAATTGGCCCGATGTGATTATACCATATTTGATGGCCAACGGAAAGGGGGTACACATTTTTTTATCGCCTTGCAGAAATGCAGGGCATTTTTTATTGCAAAAAATCAGAAAAGGAGAAACCAAATGGCAAATGAAAGCACAACAAAAGCCACAGCCAATGCCGAAAAGCCACCGGCTGACGACAAAGCCGGAAAGACCGTGACACAACCAAAACCGGAAAAAGCGGACGGTGAAGTAGTCGTATCGGCAAAGGTCGTGGAAGGCTTGTTCGAGGAAAAGCGGGCGGCGGTACAAAAAGCCGAAACGCAGATGGCCGAAAAGAAAGCTGACGAAAAGAAAGCTGAAAAGGAAGCAGAAAAGAAAGCCGGGGAAAAGCCCACAGTAAAACAAGACAATCCCGGCAAGGCAAATCCACCCGCCAAAGCGGACAGCAAAGCCAAACCGCCGGAAACCGGGAGCAAAGGAACTCCGCAAAATGCGGACGGGAAACCAAAGGTAGCAGGAAAAGGCAAACAGGAAAAACCGTCCAAAGACGTGAAAGAAGCTCCCCCTGCCACAGAAAACACGGGCAAAGCGGAAACCACGCCGGAAGCACCGCCCCAACCAAAAGAAATGCCCCGAGCCAATGAAACAGAAACCATCGTCATTATCCCGCACGACCAGTTATTCCCATTCAAAAACCACCCTTTCAAAGTACGGTTCGATGATGAAATGAAATCACTTGTCGAAAGTGTCGGTGAACGGGGTGTTGACCAGCCCGCTTTAATCCGTCCGCGTGAGGGCGGCGGTTATGAAATAGTCGCGGGACACAGGCGGAGCGAAGCCTGCAAGATAGCCGGGTATGACGGTGTCCCCTCTATCGTAAGGAACATGACCGATGAAGAAGCGGTCCTTACGATGACGGAAACCAACTTCAACCAACGTGCCGAGATACTGCCGAGCGAACGGGCAAAAGCCCTGAAAATGCAGCTTGACGCCATCAAAAGGCAGGGGGCGCGTTTCGTCGGTGTGGCTTCCGGTGATGTCGGCAAGCGTTCCAATGAGATAATCGCCGAAAGAAACAAGATGTCGGTAAAGACAATCCAACGCTACATCGCCCTCAACAACCTTGTGCCCGACCTGATGAAACTTGTGGATGAAAAGAAAATCCCGTTCACAGCGGCAGTTGAACTGTCATACATCAAACCCAAAAACCAGGAGTATATTTCTGTCGCGATTGATGCACAGCAATCCGCGCCATCGCTTGCACAGTCACAGCGCATGAGGGAACTGGATAAAACCAATGTCCTTAACGGTGACGTAATCGACGGTATCATGCTCGAAGAAAAGAAGGAGGAAAACAGAGTGATTATTAACAGCCAAGAATTAAGCCAGTATTTCGGACCGGATAAGAACCCGCGTGAAATGAAAGAAACCATCTTGAAGCTGCTTGACGAGTACAAGCAGAAGCAACCGCTTGATTTAAGCAAATCGGACAAGAAAATTGATAAAGCCATGTAACTTAGGGCCACATTGGCCCGGTGTCCCCCGATGGACAACCGGCGCATTGATTATTCCCCGTCGCCAATGACATGACAGCATGGGTGGCAGGGCGGTCAAGGATTTACCGCCGCCAGGCGGCGCGAAGCGTCCTTGACCGTCCCGTTGCCGCCTATGCTACAATACCGCAAAGCGACGGGGGATAATTATTCCTTGCGCCGCCCCCCTTTCTGGAAAGGGGCGGGGGGGATAGGTCTTTTCAGAATGTAAGGGGCAGCAAGCCCGGAAAGGAAGAATATGTTGAGATTTATTATTACGGCGATGGTGATTTTATTTTGGGTACTCCTGATAAAACATTTAAGCAACAAAAGAAATGAAGCAAACACAGACACGGAAGGAAAGGTGGAAAATTTGAAAAACAGACGTTTATTACGCTCGGGAACTGACAAGATGATATGCGGGGTATGCGGCGGTATCGGCAGCTACATGAACATTGACCCGGCGATGGTAAGGCTGTCCTGGGTATTCTTCAGCATAGCAAGCATGGGAACGGGTTTACTGATTTATGCGGCGGCCGCCATTCTGCTCCCGCTTGACACGGAAGATGATGAAAGCGGCACCGGTGAATAAACCGCACAAATAAAATATCTTCGGGCCAAGTTGTCCCGAAGTGAAAGGAGTGAATTTATTGCAAGAACAGATTGACCGTGAAAGCATTGCGGTGACAATGAAAGCGACCGTGTTGACGGCGCAGACACTCCATAAAGCCATTAAACAGATTTTACGGAAGATAAAGGAAAGGCACAAGGCCGGTCAAATCCCGCATGGCAAGCAGAGTGTCAAAAAACTGATGAAACACAATGTCCCGACCAATACCATCGAGATAAGCGGTGACACGGGAATGTTCGACAAGGTGGCGCGGAAGTGGGGCGTTGATTATGCGTTCTACAAAACCGCACCTGACAAATACCTTCTTTTATTCAAAAGCGGGCAGGCCGACGCGATCACGGCGGCTTTTGCCGAATATTCAAAAATGGTGGTGAACCGGGCGCGTGACAAACGCCCGCCGATAAGGGAACAGTTAAAACGTGCCGCCGAAAAGGTCAGGACGGAACAGAAAAAATACAAGGCAAGGAAGCGGGCAAAAGAGGTAACACGGTGATGAATGAAAAAATCAGGAAGTACCTGCTTCCCAACCTGCCTTACCTTTTCGCTTTCTGGTTTTTCCTGAAACTCGGTACTGCCTACCGAACAGCAGCCGGGACAGGCTTCACCGAAAAGCTGGTGGGGATTGCTGAAACATTAAACCCGGCCCTTGCCAAAGTATCCCCGGGACTTAACGGTTTTGACTGGCTCGTTGGTTTCGGCGGGGCGGCGGCTATCTATATTCTTGTGTACGCCAAAATCAAAAACAGCAAGAAATACCGGGTGGACGAGGAATACGGGTCGGCAAGGTGGGGGACGGAAAAAGACATAAAACCATTCAAGGACCCCGTCTTTAAGAACAACATAATCCTCACGGGAACGGAATACCTTACCATGAACACGCGCCCTGCCATTCCTGCCAATTCGCGGAACCTTAACTGTCTTGTAATCGGGTCGTCCGGTTCAGGCAAGACCCGTTTCTGGCTGACACCACAGCTATTGCAGGCACATTCGTCCTATGTGGTTGTTGACCCGAAAGGCGGGGTGCTGTCGCAGACAGGCTCATTCCTGAAAAGACAGGGATATAAAATCAAGGTTTTCAACAGCATAAATTTTTCGGGGTCAATGCGTTACAACCCCCTGGCCTACATCAACAGCGAAGCGGATATCATTAAATTCGTGAACACCTTGATAACAAACACCAAAGGCGAGGGTAACGAAAGCGACCCGTTCTGGACAAAAGCGGAAACGCTCCTCTACTCCGCCTTGATTGCCTACATTGTCTTTGAGGGGCCGGAACAGGACAAAAATATCCTGACACTCGTTGACCTCATCAACAACATGGAAGTAAAGGAAGATGACGAGGATTACAAAAATGCGGTTGATTACATGTTCCTTGGCCTTGAAAAACGGAAACCCGGCTGTTTTGCGGTAAGGCAGTACAAAAAGTACAAACTGGCGAGCGGAAAAACCGCAAAATCAATCCTTGTGTCATGCGGGGCGCGGCTTGCACCGTTCGACATCTCGGAATTAAGGGATGTCATGGGCGGTGACGAAATGGAGCTGAACCTCATGGGCGACCGGAAAACGGCCGTTTTTTTTATTATCTCCGACACCGACCCGACCTTTAACTTCATCGTCGCCCTTGCCTTTTCGCAGATGTTCAACCTCTTATGCGAACGCGCCGACCATAAATACGGTGGCCGACTGCCAATCCATGTGCGTATCCTCTGGGATGAAGCGGCCAACACGGGGCAGGTGCCGAACCTTGAAAAACTGGTGGCGGTAATCCGTTCGCGTGAAATATCCCTCTGCCTGTTTTACCAGCAGATGGCACAATGCAAGGCACTTTACAAAGACCATGCCGAAACCATCATGGGCAACATGGACAGCGTAATATTTTTGGGCGGGCGGGAAGCAACGACCGTCAAGGAAATATCGGAAAACTGGCTAGGCAAGGCGACCATATCCATGAAAACTGACAGCCGGACAAAGGGGCAGGGGGAAAGCTACGGGCAGAATACGCAGAAGTTAGGACGGGAACTGATGACGGTTTCCGAACTTGCGACGATGGACGGTAACAAATGTATCTTGCAGTTACGCGGTCTGCCCCCGTTCTGCTCACCGAAGTATGATTTACGGAAACACCCCAACTTCATTTACACACAGGAAGCGGACAAAAGGAACGCTTTCGACCCGGCCACATTGACAAGCACAAAGCTTAAATTGAAGCCGGGGGATTTATTCACGGTTTACGGGGCCGATGTGTCGGACGTGCAAACCGGCGGTGATGGACCCAACGAGGACATTGGCGAAGCCGCCTGGGATGATGAATATGACATCTTGAACCATGACGACATCGACGACCCCGAAGCCTATGCCTGAACATCGGGCCAACATGGCCCGGAGCCTGCCGCCGCTACCGGCGGTTTTTTATTTACAGCAACTATTTTACGGGACAAATCCCGGAAAGAAACGGAGGTATTTTATGCAGTTCTTTACAGCAGCTATCCAGACTTTACAGACACTCGTTGTCGCGCTCGGCGCGGGTTTGGGCGTGTGGGGCATTGTCAATCTCTTGGAGGGTTACGGTTCGGACAACCCCGGCGCGAAGTCACAGGGAATGAAGCAGTTAATGAGCGGCGGCGGCCTGATCCTGCTCGGCACGACCCTCATTCCGTTGCTCGGCGGCCTGTTTTAAGGGGGTGGGAAAATAAATGGGATTTCTCACCGACTGGCTGACAAACTGGCTGAAAAGCATGCTTATCAGCGGAATTTTAGGAAACCTGGGCGGGTTATTTGATAACGTGAACCGCCAGGTCGGGGATATCGCGGCAACCATCGGGCAGACACCGGGGGCGTTCAACCCCGGTATTTTCGCCCTTGTCCGTAATCTCTCCGAAACAGTGGTCCTGCCGGTTGCCGGACTGCTGTTGACATTCGTGATGACCTGGGAACTCATACAGCTAATCATCGACCAGAACAACCTGCACCAGGTTGACACATGGATATTCTTCAAATGGATATTCAAGACGATGATGGCGGTAACGCTGTTGTCCAACACATTCAACATCGTCATGGCGATATTCGACGTGGCGCAGAATGTCATCAATAACGCGGCCGGGGTAATAAGCGGGTCAACCGCAGTATCACATGACATGCTAAATGATTTGCGTACCGGTCTGGAAGCAATGGATACCGGCCCGCTGCTCGGCTTGTGGTTACAGTCATTTTTTATCCAAATCATCGTCACGGTAATGAACATTGCCATCTTCGTGATTATCTATGGCAGGATGATTGAAATTTACCTGCTGACAAGCTTAGCCCCCCTGCCGATGGCGACAGCCCTTAACCGCGAACTTGGCGGGATGGGCCATAACTACCTGAAATCCCTGCTGGCCATCGGTTTCCAGGGATTGTTAATCATGGTGTGCGTGGGTATCTACGCGGTACTCGCCCAATCAATCGCAACTTCGGGCAACCCCATCAACGCGATATGGTCGGTAATCGGTTATACCGTCCTGCTTTGCTTCACCCTCTTCAAGACGGGTACGGTGGCAAAGTCAGTATTCGGGGCGCATTAAATTTAACGGACTTCGGGCCAACCTGACCCGGAGCGGAAAGTCCAGCGGTGATATGTCAAGTACTAAATTGAAAATAAAGTAAATTTTTTTGCCGATATTTTTAGGGACAAAAACACCCACCTAAGCCCTGCCATTTTTGATTTTTTTTCGGAAAGCAGGGCATAGACCGCAGCGAGAGCTGTTAAGCTACCGGCGGGATATATAGCCGATTGTCTTTCAATAAACGAAAGACCAGCCGGACGAATTTACGGGCAGTTAATGCGAGTGCGCGTTTGTGCTGGAACCGGTTGACCTCTTTGAATTTGAGGTCATAGAAGCGCTTGTACTCAGGGTCGCATCTCACAAGAGACCAAGCCGCTTCACCCATGTAATATCTTAAAAAGCGATTACCGGACTTAATCAAGCGTGTAATCTGAGCTTCAAAATCGCCAGATTCATGTTTGTTCCACGCAAGCCCGGCATATTTGGCTAAAGCCGCCTGATTGGTAAAACGGTTTATATCACCGATTTCAGCGATAATTCCGGCTGAATAAACGGGACCGATACCTTTGATGGAAATAAGGGTATTCGGAATTATCTCCATCTGGACAGCGATGGCTTTGTCAAAAGATTTGATTTGCTCCTCTATTGCTTTCATGGAACTAATGGATAGGGAGAGTACCTGGTTAACAGAATCGTTCACTGTCTTTGGCAGACGGTATGAACTTCTGGCCGCCTTTTGGATGGCTTTGGCCACCTCATCAGGATTTGGGAAACGGTTTTTGCCTTTTCCCTTTATATACTCGGTAAGGTCATGTAAGTCCATGTAAGCCAGCTCGTCCGGGGAATCGAATTCCTCATAGACGGCCAAGGCGGTAGTGCCAAAGGTATTGGAGAACACCTTCTCCTGTGCCAAGGAAGAATGCTTCATGAATAAATAATTGAGGAATCGCTGTTTTTCCTTGGTGAGGTTTTGGACAGCGAAGAATCGGGCACGGGTAAGATTCCGCAGTGCGGTATGCCTGTAATCGTCCAGATAAACCTCTTTGTTGATTCTTCCAAAGCGCAGGGCATCTGCAATAACGAAGGAGTCCACATAATCCGTTTTAGGCAGGTCTGGGTAAGAATCTTTAAACTTCTTAACCTGCTTTGGATTAAGGACATGAATCTTGCGTTTGTATTTCGCGAGATTCCCATCTTCCCTTAAGAAGCAGACGAGATTGTCACCATAGACCGAAGTGGCTTCAAGCCCGATGGTGAGGTCTGTAAGGGATAACGAAGTGATTGCGGATACGATCCTTTTTGAAAGCTGGTTGGCACCATCAAGGGAATTGGCGATGGAAAAAGCGGAGTGCTTTTCGCCATCAGGTTTCATGATGTAGACAACATTGGTTTTACTTGCAACATCGATACCGACGTAAAGTGGGTTCATCGTGTCACCTCCTTTCGTAAGATTTTGGTGGTCAATCGGCTTGGTAATACCCATGAAACTCGGAGCATCAACAACCTCGCATATCAGAATCCGGCTTAAGATAACCCGATGCGAACCCTACTGCCAAAGGGTGGGTTATGAACTTAAGCAAACAGCCAGCCGGTTTGAAGCTAACTTCCGGTACAGGGGAACAGACTTTCTATGAAGCTGCCTTATCGGCACAACAAGGAAAACTAAGAACTATACCTGATTGACCAACTCGTCAATTATATCATGGGTATAACCAAGCTGATTGATTATCTTTTATTTAATTATCAAGGAACAAATAAACTAAGAAAGGAATGTATAATATTAGGCTCTAAAGATATTATACGAGGAAA
>Ga0209737_10001628_pt1 | contig 15966 bp, 7 predicted proteins | sample TergutCu122P3_FD_187284 | JGI IMG/M metagenome (GOLD analysis project Ga0209737, IMG submission 187284) | Cubitermes ugandensis P3 segment gut microbial communities from Kakamega Forest, Kenya - Cu122 P3 (SPAdes) (version 2) | ecosystem: Host-associated > Arthropoda: Insects > Digestive system >...
TCTCCCTAAGGCCTTTGTTGGCCCCTCGTTGTCGTTTTGTTGTTGCCGTGGGCGACGCTCCCTGCGGTGGTTTTCCTGCAGGGGGCTACAAACTCCAACCTGCCAGGAGAGGTGTATGCATCGTTTTTTGAAGCTTGCTCTGTTGTTGGGGGTTTTGGGGAGTGTTTTGGCCCATGCCTCAAGGGTGGTGGTGCCCAACCCCAGGCCGCCGCCGCCGCTTCCGCCTCCGCTCATGCGGCTTGTGGACAGTGCAGCCCAGCCCATTCAACTGGTTTCGCTGAAGGTGGAGGGGCAGATGGCCGGGCACCTGGCCAAAACCACGGTGGAGCTGGTTTTCCGTAACCCCAATGCGCGTGTGCTGGAAGGCGAGTTGCAGTTTCCTTTGCTGGAGGGGCAAGAGGTGACGGGTTTTGCCCTGGACATAGAGGGCCATTTGCGCCCGGCGGTACCCGTGGAGAAGGCCAAGGGGCAGGAGGTTTTTGAAGAGATTGTACGCGGGGAGGTGGACCCGGCTTTGCTGGAGAGGACGCAGGGCAACAATTTTAAGCTGCGGGTATACCCCTTGCCCCCCAAAGGCGAGCGCCGGGTTTCCCTCACCCTCACAGAGCATATGCCCACCTACGGCAGCGGCGCCGCCCTCTACCGCTTGGTTTTGCCCCCCTCGGAGGAGCTGGAAGTGCTGGAGGTACGCCTGCGAAGCGCCGGCATTGTGGTGGAAAAAAGCAAAGTGCTCAGAGGCCTTCCCGGGGGAGAGTGGTGGCAGCGCGAGGGAGAGGCCAAGCTGGAGTTTCGCCAGGAGAAGGTGAAGCCGGAGGCCCTCATTGAAGTCGTGCTGGCCCTTCCGCCAGGCCCCCAAGTCCTCGTCGAGCAGAAGGACAACACCTCCTATTTTTATGCGCAGCTGCCGCCCATGGCTTTTGCGCGCACCCTGCGCCCAGCGCCCGCTCGCGTGGCCTTGTTGTGGGACGCCTCGGGCTCTAGCGCCAAGCGCAACCATGCCCGCGAGTTTGCGTTGTTGAATGCCTGGTTTAAAGCCGTACAAAACACCGAAGTGGTGTTGACTTTGGCCAGGGACGCTGCCGAAGACAGGGGCCGCTTTCGGGTGAAAAACGGCGACTGGTCCGCGCTGCAGGCGGCTTTGGAGAAAGTCGTCTATGACGGGGCAACCAGCGCTTTAGCCTTTCGCCCTGCGGCCTCCGTAGACGCGGTGCTGTTGTTTTCAGACGGCCTTGTCAACTTCGGCGCACCGCGTTTCCCAAAGTTTTCAGTGCCGGTGTTGGCAATAAACGCCGCGGCTTCTGCAGACACCCAGCGCTTGCGTTTTTTAGCTGAAACCAGCGGCGGTGTGTTTGTGGACCTCATGAGCACAGAGGCGGAGGCGGCCGCCCGCAGCCTGAGGGAGGTGGCGCCCCGGGTGGTGGCCCTCCGCTCGGCAGGTGCCCAGGAGTTGGTACACTCCGGGAGCTCGTCGGCTTCCGGGGGTTTGGCCGTAGCAGGCATTTTGACGGCGCCCAAAGCGGAGGTAGAGGTGGAGTGGCTTTTGCCCAACGGGAAGAAGGAGAAGCAAAGTGTCAAGGTGGAGGCCCCCAAGGCGCCAGCGGGGGAATTTGCAGCCCAGGCATGGGCACGCCTGAAGGTGAGGGCGCTTGAAGCCGAATATGAGTTCAACCGCGCCCACATTCAGCGCCTGGGCAAGGCGTTTGGCCTGGTAACGCGCAACACTTCGCTGATTGTGCTGGACCGTGTCGAGGACTATGTACGCTATGAGATTGTGCCGCCCGCCCAGCTGCGCGCCGAGTATGAGCGACAACGAGGCCATGCACGAAGGCAGGCGGAGAAAAGCAAGGCCGCGCACATTGAGCAAGTGCTTTCTGAGCTCCGGGAGAAGGCGCGTTGGTGGGAGAAGGACTTCCCCAAGGGCAGCCCTCCGGGGGCGAAGAAGCCCAGGAAAGCCAGAGGAGAAGAGGTGCCGGTCGCCATCAGCGCTGAAGCCGTTGGAGCTTCCCGGGAGAGCGGCGGCGCAACCCCTCGCTCAGCACCCACGGCAACCGCGGCGAGGCAGGAGACGGCGTCCATGCTGGAAAGCAGTGTGGCCCTTCGTTCCGCTGCACCGGACAGCCGTCCTTCTTCCTCGGCTTCTCCTATGCAGGCCACCATCCAACTCAAAAAGTGGGAGTCCAATGCCCCCTATATGCAGCGGTTGAAGCGGGCCCCCAAGGAGCAACTCTACCGCATTTACCTGGATGAGCGGCCCTCCTATGTTGACAGCACCGCCTTCTTCCTCGATGTGGCCGACATTTTCTTCGACAAGGGCGAAACCGCGCTGGCGCTGCGCGTGCTTTCCAACCTCGCGGAGATGGACTTGGAAAGCCGCCACATTCTGCGCGTGTTAAGCTACCGCCTCTTGCAGGCTGGGCGCGCTGACTTGGCCGTGTGGCTGCTTGAGCGCGTACTGGAGCTTTCGCCGCATGAGCCGCAGTCCTACCGCGACTTGGGCCTGGCTTGGGGCAAATTGGGTGAGACGCAAAAAGCCGTCGACAACCTCTATGAGGTGGTAAGCCGCCCCTGGGACGGCCGCTTTCCAGGCGTGGAGTTGGTTGCGCTGGGCGAGCTCAATGCCCTGGTGGCCACAGCCAAAAAGAAGCCCGACACTTCGGCCATGGACAAGCGCCTGTTGAGAAACTTCCCTGTGGACTTGCGCGTGGTGCTCAGTTGGGACAGCGACAACACGGACATTGACTTGTGGGTGACGGACCCGAATGGCGAGAAGGTGTATTATTCTCACCCCCTAAGCTACCAGGGGGGGCGCATTTCCGCGGACTTCACCGGCGGCTATGGCCCCGAGGAATTTTTGCTAAAAAAAGCCAAGCCCGGCAAATACCTGGTGCAGGCCGAATTTTATGGCCATAACCAGCAGACGGTGTCCGGCGCCACCAGCCTGCAGCTGAATTTCTTCACGGGTTTTGGCACCGCCCAGCAAAAGGAGCAGTCCATAACGCTGCGCCTGCAAAGCCAAGGCGAAGTTGTCACCGTCGGCGAATTTGAAGTGCACTAAAGGGTTTTTGTTCCCCGGTGGACTCAAGGGGTGAGGCGCTTTGCGAGGAGAAGCAGCCCGGGCGGAAGGTTTCCGCCCCTACAACCCGTTACCAACGCCGTGCTGGAAATGTAGGGGCGGCAATCTGCCGCCCGGGCCGGGCCGCATTGTTTTTATAAACGCTGTGCAGGAAAAGCATGCCGTCCGGGCGGCAGTTCCCGACGCGCAGTTTCGCTGGTGTTTTGAGTGGGCGTGGGCGGGCGCTGGGAATGTCTCGCAGTTTCGTTGGTGTTTTGAAGGAGGTGGGCGGGCTCGACATGGCCGCCCCTACACATTTCCACCAACGCCGTGCAGGGATTGTAGGGGCACCCCCCCCGTGGTTGCCCCCCTGCATCCGGGCAGGCACGGGGGCCTGCCCCTAATGAAGCGAACGAATTTCCAGCCTTCGTTACCAAACTCTGAAGGAGGATTTTTGGCCTCAGGTGAACGAACGGGGGAGGGGACGCGACGGGAGTGCACTCAAGTGCATGACCTGAGCGTCCCCCGCCTTCTCCGTTAACAAACTCTGAAGGAGGATTTTTGGCCTCAGGTGGACGAACGGGGGAGGGGACGCGACGGGAGCGCACTTGAGTGCGTGACCTGAGCGTCCCCTGCCTCGTTCGTCCACCTGAGGCCAAAAAGACCCTTCAGAGCGGAGAGAGAGGGATTCGAACCCTCGAGACCCTTTCGAGTCCACACGCTTTCCAGGCGTGCGCCTTAAGCCGCTCGGCCATCTCTCCAAGGAGGGCAAAACCCAACCTTTGTGAGGCTTGCCTGCTAGCACACTTGCAAGGTGACGGGAATTGTTTTCAGACATACAGGGCATGGGCGTTGTGCTAAAAGGTACCCATAGACGGGAAACAAGGGGTGCAACATGCCAGGGCAAAGGCCAGGCCGGAGACAACCAGGGGGAAACGACGTTTCCACGCACACTGCAACCAGCTTCGCCATGCGGCATTTTGCCTTGGCCTTGTGCCTGCTTGGCTTGGGCGCGGCTGGAAGCGCTTGCTTTTCTTCGGAGCTCGACAGCTACTCGGGTGCGGCTCGGGGCGTACGCGCCGTTGCCTTTGACAGAAACGGCGGAGACAGCGACGCAGTCCCCCTCTATAAAGCCGTCAGGTCCCCCGAAACCACCCTCGGGAGTTTGCCTTTGCCCCCTACGCGGGCAGGCCACCTCTTTGCCGGCTGGAATACCGGGCGCGAGGGAGAGGGAGCCCCCTTCACCGAAGAGACGCAGCTGGAGGAGGAAGTGCTCATCGTCTATGCACAGTGGAAACAGCTTAGGCTGGGCATTGAGTTGGGCCCCGGCACCCCAAGGCTTACGCCGCTGAAAGCCGGCCTCCACAATGAGCGCCTTGCCACCTTCACCGTCACGGCCGTGGGCTTTGACAATGAAGCCGACACCCACACCGTGGAGCTTGAGAGCACCCTCCCGCCGGAGTTGGCACTTCGGGAAGTGAAGGTGCTTGGCAGCACGCCAAAGGCCCGCACCTTCAGCCTCACCCTGGAGTATGATGGGATGACGGCCGTCCCCGAGGGCTTTGCCTTTGTGCAGCTGGGCCTTTCCAACATACCGAGGGGCTATGCATACAGTGAAGGAGCCACCCTTCGCCTGGAGATTGTCGACGGGCAGGCGAAAACCCGCCCCATCCCCGTACACGCGGGCAACATAAAAGCCTTCAATGGCTATGCAGACACGACGCAGGGCCTTAAGCGGCACTACCGCCTGACAGAGGATGTACATTTGACGCCCCCCGCGGGGGCGGAGGAGAGCAACTGGAGTGCGATAGGCAGCTGGGGGAAGTTGACCGTTTTTTCCGGCAGCTTTGACGGGGGCGGCCATAGGGTTTTTAACCTCACTCTCCACAGCCCCAGCAACCACCAGGGGATGTTTGGCACCATCGGCGGCCCCGCCCAAGGCCCAGGCGCTGAAATAAAAAACCTTGGGTTAGAAAACCTCAGCGTCACCGCCGCCCGAAGAGTCGGCGGCCTGGTGGGGGATATTTGGAAGGGAAGCACGGTGCAAGACAGCTACGTCAAAGGCCATGTAAGAGGCGTCGGCCAAGTCGGCGGCCTGGCAGGGGAGAACGGTGGCACGGTGCGAAACTGCTATGCCACAGGAAGCGTGAAGGGCGATGGCTGGTGGGTAGGTGGCCTGCTGGGGGCAAATGGCAGCATGACGGACGGCGGCGGCGGCATGCTGCACAACAGCTACGCCGCAAGCATTGTTAACGGCGAAAGCGTTGTCGGTGGCCTGGTGGGGGAAAATTGGAGAAGCACGGTGCACAACAGCTATGCCACAGGCAGCGTCAATGGCACTGCCTGGTATGTCGGCGGCCTGGCAGGATGCAACGAAGGTGGCACAGTGCAAAGCAGCTATGCCACAGGCCGTGTTGAAGGCCGCAGCCAGGTTGGCGGCCTGGTGGGGGAGAACTGGCTTGGCGGCACGGTGCACAACAGCGTTGCGCTAAACCCGAGCGTCATCGCCCGGGAGGCTGACGTAGGGCGCGTGGTGGGACGCTTGGGCCAGGACTCGGGCGCTTTGTCAGACAACCGTGCACGCGGCGACATGTCGCTCAGACACAACAACAACAGCAGCTATTGGCCCCCTCCCGGTTTGGATTTGAAGGACGGTGCAGAAGCCGCTGGCTATAATACGAAGGCTTTCTGGGAAGAAACCATGAGGTGGAACTTCTCCGAAACCGGGCAGTGGAGGTGGGAGGCCGGCTCTTTTCCTATTTTGAGAAGCGTCGGCGGGGGGAGATAGGGCGGTTTTTGCCTATTGCTTCCGCCCCCGGACGTTTTCGGCAATCCTCAAAACGTCGGCCAGCACCCCCGCTGCGGTGACGTCTCCTCCGGCTCCCGCCCCGCGTACAATGAGGGGGTATTGGCGGTAGCGCTTCGTATAAAAAGCGACGAGGGCCTCCGCCTCCACCAGCCCCCAGGCGGGGTGGGTGGCGTCCACAGCGGTAGGGCCGACGCGAATGAGGCAGGAGGCCGGCTCAATGCGCGCCAGGTAGCGCAGGCGTTGTCCCTTGGAGGCGAGGGCCTTCATGTCCTCAAGGAAGGTGGCATCCAGCTTCTCCAAAGAGAGGAGGAAGGCCTCCGGGTTATTCTCCAAGAGGAAGCTTTCTGGCACAAAAGGCGCTATTTCGGCGTTGTCCAATTCCACCTGCATGCCCAACTCGCGCGCGAGAATGACGGCCTTTCGCGCAACGTCCAGGCCCGACAAGTCGTCCCTGGGGTTGGGCTCGCTGTAGCCCATGTCGCGCGCCTTTCGCACGGCTTTGGAAAGCGGCTCTGCGCGCATCAGGCAGTCGCACAAAAAACCCAGCGTGCCAGAGAAGCAGCCTTCGACGCGCTGCACTTCATCGCCCGTGCGCACGAGGTTTTTGAGGGTTTCAATGACAGGCAAACTCGCGCCGACGGTGGTTTCATAGTGGTAGGCGCGGTGAAAATGCATCGCCGTCTCCACCAGCTGTTGTCTCCTGGGCCAGGGCAGCGCCAAAGGCTGTTTGTTGGCCGCCACCACGTGAATGCCCTGCGCGAAAGCCTTCTCATAGAGGGCTTCCATGCCCGCGCTGGCTGTACAGTCCACCAAAACGGGAAGGGGCATGTGGCCCAGCTGCAAGAGGGCCTCGGGCAGGGCAAGCGACGCTCCCTCTGCGCTTGAAAGCTTTTCCACCGCCTCTCCTGCCTCCAGGCCTTTGGGCTCAAACAAAACGCGTTTGGAGTCCGCAATGCCCACAAGGCGCAAGGCAATGCGGTGTTTTTCGCGCAGCGTTTTTGCCTGCTGCGCAATGTGTTTTAGGAGGGAGTTTCCGACGACGCCCTTGCCCAAAAGCAGCAGACTCATTTCCGTATGCGCGAGGTTAAAAGCCGCATGCACCGCCCGCACCGCTGTGCTGGTTTGGGCGCCGTCAATGGCGCAGGAAATGCTGCGCTCGCTGGCGCTTTGGGAAATGGCACGCACATCAATGCCCAAGTTGCCCAGCGTGGAAAAAAAGCGCCCGGCAATGTTGGGCGTTGTGCCCATGTTTTCAAGCACCAAAGTCAGCAAGGTGACAGGCGCATGCGGCTCCCAGCGCGCAATGCCGCCGCCCATGCGCTCTTCCTCAAAACAGTCATCCAGAATTTCGCAGGCCCTGGCAACCTGGGCTTCGGGCACTGCCACGGTAACATTTTGCCCCAACGCGGACTCAGTGGCCATCCACACGCGAATGTTGGCCTTGTCCAGCGCAGCCAGCGCGCGCGCGCCCAGGCGGCTGGGCTCGTCCGAGGTACGTGACTCGACGCCCACGAGGGCGAGTTTTTCAAGGCTTGTCACGCAGGTGGGCAGGGTGGGGTTTATGTTTCCAAACTCGTCAATGCATGTGCCCGCCTGCCCGGGGGAGAGGGTGCTTTTAATGCGAAGGCGGGCCTTGCAGGCGATGAGGGGAATAATGGCGCGCGCATGCAGCATATGGGAGCCGAAGTGGGCGAGCTCCAGAGCCCCCGCGTAGGTGAGGTTGGGCACCGGGTAGGCCTCGGGGACAAGGTTGGGGTCCGCCGTCATAATGCCCGGCACATCCGTCCAGAAGGTGACGTCCTTTGCCTTTAGGGCATAAGCAAGGGCGGTGGCGGAATAATCAGCGCCGTTTTTGCCGAAATAGGCACATTGTCCATCCGCGGTTTGGCCGACGGCGCCGGCGAGGATGGGGACGGTGCCCTCCCACGAGGCAAGCAGGGCCTGCAGCCGGGCGCGGCTTTGCTCAAGGTGAATGCGTTTTTTTCGGGTTTGGGCCTCCACGACGAAGAAGGCACGCGGGTCCGCAGCCACGGCGGCCACGCCGGACTGCTTCAGCATGCAGGCCAAAAACTCAGCCACAAGGCGCGAGCCAAGGCACAAAAGCGCCTCCTGCATTTCAGCGGTACAGCGGCGCAGCAGGGAGATGGCGGTGAGGAGGCGCTCTGTTTCCTCAAAAGCGGCGGGGGCTGTCCACCCTGGGCCCGCATTTGGAGGCGGCAGGGAAGCGGCCAACCCCTCCAACTGAAGGCGGAGGCTTTGGAGGTGAGCCTTGGCCTTGGCCATATCGCCAGTTTCGGCGGCGGCGGCGGCATGCAGCAACACGTCATTGGCCTCCCCCGGGGAGGAGGCCACCACAGCCAGAGGGCGGGGCCCCTCCCCAATGAGTTGGAGGACGCCAGGCAAAAAGTTTTTGAGAGAGGGGCCGCCAATGCGAAATACATTCCAGCAACTCATGGTGAAGCCTCCAGGTGTTTGAGGGCCAAGGACAAGTCCTCCAGCAAGTCCTCCGGGTGCTCAAGGCCCACCGAGAGGCGCACCAACTCTGGACTCACCCCTGTCTGCTTCTGCTCCTCCTCGCTGAGTTGTTGGTGGGTGGTGGAGGCCGGGTGGGTAACAATGGAGCGTGCGTCGCCAATGTTGGCCACCAGCGCAAACAGCTTCAAATGCCCGGCCAGTTTTTTGCCGGCCGCAAGGCCGCCTTTGAGGCCAAAGCAGACGAGCGCGCCAAAGCCCCCGTTGAAATAGCGCAAGGCCAGGGCGTGGAAAGGGTCCCCCTCTAGCCCTGGGTAGCGCACCCAGGCCACCTGGGGCGAGCCCTGAAGAAACTTCGCCACCGCCAGCGCATTGGCGCTGTGGCGCGCCATACGCAAATGCAGCGTCTCCAGGCCGTTGATGAAGGCATGCGCATGGAAGGGGCTTAGGCAGGGGCCCGTGTCCCTGAGGACTTCGACGCGCGCTTTGGCGACAAAAGCGGCCTTGCCAAAAGTCTCCAAAAGCCGAAGGCCCTGGTAGCTGGGGCTAGGTTGCGTAAACTCCGGAAAGCGGCCATTGTCCCAGGGGAAGTTGCCACCGTCCACGAGAATGCCGCCCAGTGCCTGCCCATGGCCGCCGATGAATTTGGTAGCGCTGTGGACAACAATGTTGGCGCCATGCAAAAGGGGGCGCACAAGCGCGGTGGTAGCGCAGGTGCTGTCGACAATGAGCGGAATGCCGGCCTTGTGTGCAATGTCAGCGAGGGCCTCCATGTCAGCAATGTCCAGGCGGGGGTTGCTGAGCATTTCGACGAAGAGGGCGCGGGTTTTGGGCCCAATGGCTTTGCGGATGGCCTCCAAGTCCGCGAGGGGGGCGAAGGTGCAGCCAATGCCCAGGCGGGGCAGCGTATGCGAAAACAGGGTGTACGTCCCCCCATAGAGGCTGGAGGAAGAGACAATGTCCTCCCCGGCCTTGGCAAGCGTGAGGAGGGCGGTGAGGATGGCAGACTGCCCGGAAGCCAGGGCGAGGGCGGCGACGCCGCCTTCCATGGCGGCAAGGCGCTCCTCAAACACAGCATTGGTGGGGTTGGTGATGCGACTATAAATATTGCCGGGGGTTTTGAGGGCGAAGACGTCGGCGGCGTGCTGAGCGTCCCGGAAGACAAAAGCAGAGGACTGGTAGATGGGGACAGCGCGCGCAAGCGTTGTCGGCTCAACGGTATAGCCTGCGTGCAAAGCCAAGGTTTCGGGGTGAAGTTTTCGAGTTGTCATAAATTCCTCACATTTGCTTAAACTCATATAAGCTGTTGCCATGAGCATGTACACCGAATCCCTCCGGGCTTTTTTGAAGCCCGTGGTGCCTTTTTTGGATGACGATTCTGTCAGCGAGGTGATGATTAATGGCCCCGAAGACATATGGATTGAGCGCAAGGGCCGCCTCTTCAAAACCGAAGCCTGCTTCTCCGAAGAGGGCCTTTTGGGGGCCGCGCGCAACATGGCCCAGTTTGTGGGCCGCCCCCTCTCGGAGGACAACCCTCGGTTGGATGCGCGCCTCCCCGATGGGAGCCGCATTCACGTTGTGCTTCCGCCCATTGCCAAGCAAGGCACCACCATCGCCATTCGCAAATTCTTCAAGGACAAACTCACTCCGGATGCCCTCCTCAAGTTTGGCTCCCTTACGGAGCCCATGCTGACGCTCATCCGCGCCGCCATTGAAACCAAACTCAATATGGTTGTCTCCGGCGGCACCGGCTCCGGAAAAACCACCTTGCTGAACATTCTGTCCTCTCTCATTCCCGGGGATGAGCGCATCCTCACCATTGAGGACTCTGCCGAGTTGCAGCTTAACCAGGAGCACCTGGTTTCCTTTGAAAGCCGGCCTGCTGACAAATTCGGCAAGGGCGAAGTCAACATGGGAGACTTGCTGCACTCGGCTTTGCGCCTTCGGCCAGACCGCATTGTGGTGGGCGAAGTGCGCGGCGGCGAGGCTTTTCACCTCATGCAGGCGATGAATACGGGGCATGGCGGCTCGCTGGCGACGTGCCATGCGAATACGCCGACGGACACCCTGCGCAGGCTTGAAAGCCTTTGCCTTATGAGTGGCGTGGAGCTGCCCATGGTGGCTGTGCGTGCCCAGGTGGCCAGCGCCATTAACCTCATTGTCTGCTGTGAGCGACTGCAGGATGGCAGCCGCAAAACCATCGCCGTCAGCGAAGTGTTGCCGCTGGATGGGAAGGGCGAATACAGGACGCAGGACATTTTTGTCTTCACACCTGTTGCCAAAAACGCCGAAGGGAAAATGTTGGGCTACCATGCGCCCACCGGCATTATTCCCTCTTTTGTGGCCAAGGCCCGCGCCTACGGCTTCTCCGAGTTGACGGAGGAGTTTTTTGACCCCGCCTCCTGGGGGGTTCCTCCGCCTCCTCTGGTAAACCTCGGCCAAAACGTGCTGACACGTTGGGCCCCCTCCCTCAAACACAGGGAGGCCGGCAAACCGGACCCCGAAGAGTTCCGACAGGCCTTGCGCGCCTTCGAGGCCAAACTCCTCCAGGAGGAGGGTGCCTTGCCTTCCCTTGCAAAGCCGGTTGCCGCCCGTACTCCGCAGGCTTCCGTGGCTTTTGCTGCGCCGGGGCTTTCTGTTTCCCGTCCTACGGTTTCCATGCGGCCTGTGTCTCCAAGGCGGGAAGAAGGCTCTGCCGCCGGCCCGCCCAGGGCTGTCCCCTTTCGGCGGGTGGAGGACTCTGCCTCCCCGCGCCCGCAGTCTCGTGCGCAAGAAACCCTCGACGAGGAAGAAAGAGAAACCTTTACGGACAAAGACGCTAAGCTTCCCTCGGTGCAGCTTTCCAACTCCATGTTGGATGAGGTGGACCGTATGCAACAACACGAGAAGACGCCCCCGAGGGGTTTTGTTCCTCGGCGCCCTCCTCCCGTGCGCCGATAAGAAAATCCTCCTTCAGGGGGAGCGGACGAAGGCATCCTCTCCGAAGGCCAACTCGTAGGCCAGGGCGGAGGGGGCACTGGGCTTGTTGGGCTGGGCGCGCTGGGGCGTCCAGGCGGCGGCCCATACGTAGCGGCCGCTGGGTGAAAACCTCAGGCGGCGGATGGACCAGCCCAGCTTGCGCTCCCAGGGCTTTTCTCCGGGGCGGTGGAAGAGAATGCGCTTGTCAAAGCCCCCTGTCACCAGCATGTGTCCGTCTGGAGAAATGCCCGCCGTCGTCACCGTTCCCCGGTGGGCAAAAAAGGCCTTCTGCTCCCCCGTGGCTGTGTTTATCAGGGCCCCTCCGTCTCCTGGGCGTAGGGGCTCTTTCTCTCCTCGCTCCTCCCGCAGGTGGACTTCCATGTTGCGCTCTGCTTTGGCTTCTGAAAGCGCTACCCCCAGCGTTGTGCCCAGGGCGTCCAGGCTGAAGTCGTTGACGTAGCTTTCAAAGGCGAACACCTTCTGCTTCTCCAGAAAGACGCTGCCCTCTTCCGGTTTCAAAAGCCACTTCACAATGCGCTTGTCAAAGCCGCCTGAAAACAAGTGCCCCGCCCTGTCAAAAGCCAGAGCGCGCACCTCGTCCTCGTGCAGGGCTTCAAAAAACCATGTCTCCGCAGAGAAGGGCGCTTTGGGCAAGGGCCAGGGCAAAAGCGCAACCCACCCATCCGCAGTACCGACAGCAACCCATGTGCCCGCCGGGTTTATGGCGACACAAACCAGCGGCTTTCCAAAGTCCACTGCCTGCTTTAAGGCGCAGCTTTGGGAGTCCAGGGCATAGAGTTTGCCGTTGCGGGAGGCCGCCAGCAAGGCTTCTGCCCCCGGCGTAAACACCATGCCTTCTATGTCATAGGCCGTCTCATTCAGCGGCAACTCGCAGCGCAGCTTGCCCTGGGGTTTGCTTGGCTCTGTTTCCAGCGTCCACACAGAGGCATAAAATTGCTTGGAGGCCATGCGTGAAAAGGCCGCGCCCTCTTGTCTGGGCATGGGCACAATTGTCCAGACAAAGTCCTGGTTGTTGAGGACAAGCGGCGTTTTGTAAATGCCTTGGGGTGTGCCTACCACCCAGGCGTCTGCGTTTTGGGAAAGCGCCTCACGAAGGCGGGCGGGGGTTGGAGAAAAAGTGGCGCAGCCCAACAAGCCAAAGGGGGCCAGCAAGGCGAAAACCCAAAGCCGGGGGCGGTGCATCAGCTTTCTGCCTTGCGCTGAATTTCCTGAATGCCCGTGGAGTCCAGTTGCAGGAAAAACCACTCCCGCCTGGCTTCTCTTTGCGCATCAAAGCCTTGTGTCCCCGCGGCGCCCTCTATTTTGGCTTCCATCAACGCGCGGCGCAGGGCCTCCCTCGTTGGGGCCCCCGTGGCCAAAGCCGCCCGGAGCAGCAAACCTGTGTCAAAAGCAATGGCCTCTACCCAGTTGGGCGTCCTGTTTTCATGGCCGTACCTGTCCTTGTAGGCCTTTGCAAATTCGCGCGTCGCCTTGCGTTGGCTGTCTTCATAGAAGGCGCTTACGTAGACGGAGCATATGACGAATTTTCCGCCGCGCTCCAACAACTCGGGCAGTCCGCTTTGGCCTTTGCGGGAAGTCCAGGTGCTGGGCCCAATGAGTGTGACGGCTTTGAGGGTTTTTCCTTTGTTTGCCTTGCGCAGGCGCTCCAAGTCTTTGGCGTCGCAAGCATTGGTAATGACGTCTTCGACGGCCAGCGCGGGAGCAATCAACCCAACCCGCCTCCACTCGTCGGGGATGAACAGCACGTCAAATTCCACAATGGGCGCCAAACTGCTGCGCAACTTCTCCAAAGCCTTGCGGCGTGCAAAGTCGGTTGTCGCCTCCTGGCGTATACGGGTGGCCTCCTGCGTGTAGTCCGCCCGCTCCTCCAGGAAAAAGCGGCCCACCAGCCGCTTGGCCTCGTTTGAAAATGTCGTCTGGTCATGCGCATAGCGCTCCGCCCCCCGGATTTGAATGCCTTCGCTTTGGGCCGCCTCCCAGAAGGCCTCCAACATCTCCCTTCCAAAGGGTATGTCCGGGTAAAGCACCGCCGCACTTTTGGCTCCGCGCTCACGTTTGCTCCACTCCAGCAAGGCGCGCGTCTGCGCCTTCGCTGTCAGCATGTTGCGAAACACATAGCCGCCAAGCAGCGTAATGTCGTCCGCGCGCGACAAAGTCAGCAGCGGTATCTGCAAACCCTCCGCCACATGGGCTGCGCGGCGACTGTCTTCTCCCAGCATGGGGCCGACAATGGCGATGACTTGCTCTTCGGCAAGCTGCTGTACCTGTTGCCCTGTCAACGCAGCATCGCCTTGGTTGTCCAATATAAGCAGCTCTACGCCGCTTCCCTTGAAGGCCAACTCAAGCCCGCGGCGCGCGTCTTTGCCAACAGCGTGGGAGTTTCCGGACAGCGGCAAGAGGACGCCCACTTTTTTCGGGTTTGTCTGCGCCATGCGCTCCATGCGGCGGAGCCATTCTTGTGCCCTGTGCGCAAAAGGCGAAGAAGGCGCTTTTTGCGTCAGCAGCACAAGGCTCTCCTTGGCTTTGCTGCGCTCGCCGACATGCCAATAGAGTTTGCCGAGCTTCCATTGAAGGAGGGGCCAGGCTGCGTGGCTTGTGCTCAGTTGCGTACTGGCATTCCAAATGGTGTCCATGTTGGAGTTGAGCTCCAGCTCATCCATCAATGTCTGGTAGCTGCGCTCATTGGGCTCCTTCGCCCAGGCATTGGCTGCCAGTACCAGGGGGTTTTCGGCTTTGCGTCCGGCGCCCGCTCTGGCCAAGGCCATTTCTGCTTCTGTGCGGTGCTCCGTGGAAAGCTGCGGCAAAAGGGGGCGAAGCAAGGCCTCCGCCTCCTCTGCTGCATAGAGGTGCAAGGCCGACATCCCCCAAATACGCTTGGCCTCCACCTCCTCCGGGGGGGTGCCTGCCCCCGGCAAAAAACGACTCATGGCCGCTCTTGCCAGCGCATAGTCTCCACGCGAGTAGGCCAGGTGCCCCACCTCCCATAGGGCTTTTTGCGCCCCTTCCGTTTTGGGGAAACGCTCTGCCACCTCCAGCAGGGCCGTTGTACCGGGAGCCGCCCCCTGGGAGTTTACGATGGCCAGAGCCTCCTCCAGGGCAGCCTGGGCATTCGGGCTATAGGTAGGCTGGTATTTGTCTGCAAGGACAAAAACCTTGGGTGGAGGTTTGGGGCAGGCCAGCAAACAACAAGCCAACAGACAAAACATCCATGCCGCGAGGGAGCGTTTGGCAAACATAGGAAGCTTTTTAATTTTTTAAACGAAAATTTGAATCAAAAAGAGCTGAAAAGCGGCTTCTTCGGCAGCATGAAAAGAAAATGGGAAAAGTCATTGGCATTGACTTGGGAACCACAAGCTCTTGCGTGGCTGTCATGGAAAATGGCCAAAACATTGTTATTCCAAACCATGAGGGCATGCGCACCACGCCTTCCGTGGTTACCCTTTTGGAAGACGGCGAGCGTTGGGTGGGGCAAGTGGCCAAACGTCAGGCGGCGATGCAGCCCCAAAATACGCTGTCTTCTGTCAAGCGTTTGATGGGGCGCAAATTTGAGCACCCGGAAATACAGCGCATGCTGGAGTCCATGTTCCTGCCCATTGTAAAAGCCGACAACGGTGATGCTTGGCTGAGCGTCCATGGGCGACTGCTCAGCCCTCAGGAAGTCAGCGCCTATGTGTTGATGGCAATGAAGCAGGCTGCGCAGGACTATTTGGGTGAAACCGTCTCAGAGGCCGTTATTGCGGTGCCTGCTTATTTTGATGATGCACAACGACAAGCCACCAAGGATGCAGGGCGCATTGCGGGGCTTTCTGTTTTGCGCATTATAAATGAGCCCACGGCCGCAGCACTGGCCTATGGCTTGCTGGAGTCTTCTTCCAGGCAGAGTGAAAAAATCGCCGTCTATGACTTAGGAGGAGGGACTTTCGACATTTCCATTCTGGAGTTGAGTGGAGACATTTTTGAAGTCCTATCGACAGCCGGAGACACTTTTTTGGGGGGAGAAGACTTTGACAAGCGCATTGTCGACCATTGGGCCCAGAAATTTTTTCAAAGCCACAACATTGACTTGCGCAAGGACAGCACCTCCTTGCAGCGCCTCAAGGAGGCTGCGGAGCGAGCCAAGAGAGAGCTTTCAAGCCTCACGGAAACGGACATTGGCCTGCCTTTTATTGCGGCGGGCCCCTTGGGGCCTCAGCACCTCCAGGAGGTTTTGACGCGTGAAACGCTGGAAGCCTTGGTGGAGGACTTGGTGGACAAAACCCTGGAGCCTTGTCGCGTGGCACTGGAGGGTGCAAAGCTGGAGACGCAGCACATTGACAAAATTTTGCTGGTGGGCGGAATGACGCGCATGCCCGTTGTACAAAAAAAGGTGCAAAGTTTTTTTGGCAAGGAGGCGCTGAAGAATTTGAACCCGGAGGAGGTGGTAGCCCTAGGGGCCAGCATCCAGGCAGGGGTATTGCAGGGAAAAATTAAGGACATTTTGCTCCTTGACGTTACGCCGCTCTCTTTGGGGGTTGAAACGGCAGGAGGGGTTTTTACGCGCATTATTGAGCGCAACACCACCATCCCCTGCAAGAAGTCGCAGGTTTTCTCGACAGCCGCGGACAACCAGTCTTTTGTTGCTGTGCATGTTTTGCAAGGCGAGCGTGAAATGGCT
>Ga0209737_10001629_pt1 | contig 15957 bp, 9 predicted proteins | sample TergutCu122P3_FD_187284 | JGI IMG/M metagenome (GOLD analysis project Ga0209737, IMG submission 187284) | Cubitermes ugandensis P3 segment gut microbial communities from Kakamega Forest, Kenya - Cu122 P3 (SPAdes) (version 2) | ecosystem: Host-associated > Arthropoda: Insects > Digestive system >...
CGTTGAACAGCCAGCTCTTTGAACTCCACCGTGTATTCCTTCCTCGGTATTCTCATTGCATCTCTCCTTCCATGTCGTATAGATTAACCCACCACGACTTGGTGGACGAAATTTCGGGGGAAGTTCACTCATGACGCCGACAGCAGGCCAGAAAATAATGAAGGACAAGAAGACATCATTTCTCTTGAAATAAGCAGCGATAGCATTCGTGTCAAGGAAACAAGTTCAGAAACTGCATATTACGCAACCTACCCTTTGAAGAAAGGGGTTGAGTGTCAAAATGGCGCTTTTGTTTATACCGCGCTTTCGAGCGACGCTGGCGCCATACCGAATGTTGCCTATGTGTCAAAAAACTCTACCACCTTGTCGCTTGAAAAATCGCTTACTGGAGAAATTCTCTATAAAGAGACATTAACAGGAGACAGCGCAGGGCTCGCTTATTTTGTAATCCCCGTTATAGCGTCAAGCTCGTGGGATTCTGTTGCTTTCTGGAAGCCTTATCACGGAGCGCCTGTTAACAAAAGCAAGAAAAACAACCCTCCCCCAAGATATATGCTTTACGCAGAGGAAGAAATCCGCGCCACAGAAAAAAAAGCTCAAGCGCAAAAGAACTGTGAGGCGCAAATGATGAGAGAAATGGAATCCCTGAAAATCAAGAGCGCCTTAGATAAAGAAGCAAAAACGCTCGCCGAGAACATGGATGAAGATCAGAAAAGAAAAATTTTGAAGATTATCCGGGAGCGCTGTACTGAAGAGTGAACGGGTGCATGGCGCTCACTACAACACCCGAGACGAAGCTAAAACAGAAAAGGGCGGGTTTGAAAAGCCCGCCCCTACGGGATCTGATACCTGACCCCTGACCTCCGATCCCTGACTACACCACCACCAGATTGTCGCGGTGGATCAGTTCCGGTTCTTCCATGTGTCCGAGAATCGCTTCGATTTGCGATGACGGTTGCCGCAGGATCCGGCGCGTGTCGGTCGCGTTGTAATTGACCAGTCCGCGCGCCAGCTCTTTGCCGGTTTCATCGTAGCAGCCGACCACTTCGCCGCGCTCGAATTCGCCTTCAACCCGAATCACGCCGATCGCCAGCAGGCTTTTGCCTTCTTCCGTCAGTGCTTTTGTAGCGCCTTTGTCGAGAGTGAGTTTTCCCGCCAGTTGCAAGTGGTCGGCGAGCCATTGTTTGCGCGCAAGCAATGTTGCCGTTTCGGCGATCAGTTGGGTGCCGATTCGCTCGCCTTGCGCAAGGCGCGTCAGCACATCTTTTTCACGACCGCTGGCGATCACGGTCGAAGCACCGGAACGGGCAGCGCGTTTGGCGGCCAGCACTTTGGTCAACATGCCGCCCTTGCTGATGCCGGAACCGGCGCCTCCCGCCATCGCTTCCAGCGCCGGATCGCCAGCGCGCGCTTCTTCAATCGGCGAAGCGTCGGGATGTTGGCGCGGGTCGGCGGTGAACAATCCGATTTGGTCGGTCAGCAGAATCAACACATCGGCTTCGATCAGGTTGGTCACCAACGCGCCCAGTGTATCGTTGTCACCAACTTTGATTTCTTCGGTGGTGACGGTATCGTTTTCGTTGATGATCGGAATCACGTCGAGCGCCAGAAGGGTGCGCAAGGTCGAGCGCGCGTTCAGATAACGCTTACGATCGGCAAGGTCTTCGTGGGTCAACAAAATTTGCGCCGTGCGCAAACCCGATTGTGCAAACGCTTCTTCGTAAGCGCGCGCCAATCCCATTTGCCCGACAGCGGCGGCGGCCTGCAATTCCGGTATCGCGTGTGGCCGCGTCGCCCAACCCAGGCGTTTCATGCCTTCGGCGATCGCGCCCGACGACACCAGTAAAACTTCTTTGCCGGCCTTTTTGAGTTGGGCGATTTCCGTTGCCCAGCGCAGCACGGCTTCGTGATCGATGCCGCGTCCTTCATCGGTGACAAGGCTGGAACCGACTTTAACGATGATACTGCGAGCATCCGCCACCACTGAACGTTTCATGATGTTTCCCCCGGTTTGATTTTCGGTGATGGGCGCGGCGTCGATGTGTGTGCATCTATCGGCGTCGGCGTCAACACCACAGGCACGTCCTCTTGCATTTCATCTTCCAGCGGCAATCTTTCCGCCGGATGGTCATCGAGCCAGTACGAAATCGCCTGCATCAACGCGGCGCAACCGTTTCCGGTCAACGCGCTGATCGCATAGACCGGCCCCGTCCATCCGAAGGTTCGCACGAAATCGGCGAGCCGTTCGTCGCGCTCCGCTTCGTCGATCATGTCGATTTTGTTCAGCACCAGCCAGCGCGGTTTGTGGTACAACGCTTCGTCGTAACGCCGCAGTTCTTCAACAATCGCGCGCGCCTCTCGCACCGGATCGGTTTCAGGATCGAACGGCGCCAGATCGACAATGTGCAACAGCAAGCGGGTGCGTTGCAGGTGGCGCAGAAATTGATGTCCCAAACCGGCGCCCTCGGCGGCGCCTTCGATCAATCCGGGGATGTCGGCCATCACAAAACTTTTGTCCATATCGACGCGAACGACGCCCAGATTCGGCGCCAGCGTCGTGAACGGATAATCGGCAACCTTCGGTCGCGCCGCGCTGACCGCGCGAATCAGTGTCGATTTACCGGCGTTGGGCATGCCCAGCAAACCGATGTCGGCCAGCACTTTCAGTTCGAGATGCAAACGCCGCGCTTCGCCTTTCTCGCCGGGCTGATATTGTCGCGGCGCCCGATTGGTGCTCGACTTGTAATGCAGATTGCCCCAACCGCCGCGCCCGCCCTTCGCCACCATCGCGCGCGCTTCGTGATGCGCCAGATCGGCGAGCGTTTCGCCGGTCTCGGCATCGCTCACCACCGTTCCCACCGGCACGCGCAACACCTTGTCCTCGCCGCCGCGCCCGTATTGATCCGAACCGCGACCGTTTTCTCCGCGCTGGGCGCGAAAGATTTTCAGGAAACGGTAATCGACCAGCGTATTGATGTTGCAATCCGCCACCAGATAAATGCTTCCGCCGCGTCCGCCGTCGCCGCCGTCCGGCCCGCCGCGCGGAATGAATTTCTCACGGCGAAACGAGGCCGCGCCGCTGCCGCCGTCGCCCGCATACACTTCGATAAACGCTTCATCTACAAATTTCACGATTCCGCCTTGCGATAAAGCACATACATTTCCGTATCGTCACCGTAGCGACTTCCCGATTGCAACATTTCAAAACCTTCCAACGCCGGCACGTTCTGCCGATCCGTCGCGCCGTATTGCACCAGCAACAGCGGACACGTCGCCGCTGCCGCTTCCTGTTCCGGCAGCGTTTTCACCTGCGCATAGTAATAAAAAATCGCCCGTTGCGCTTCGCCGACATCGCGGCTCGCCACGCAACCGTTCGCAGCGTAGGGACGCAACATCTTCGCCACCACCTCATAACTGCGCCGCGAATCAACATAGGGCATCCACATCGTCGCCACCAGTCCCCAAATCAGCATCATGCCCACCGCCCAATTCAACACCGCGCGCTGATTCGATTGCCGCGCCGGACGCACCAGCAAAATCCACAACACCGTCAAGAACAACGACACCAACGCGGCGCGCAAACGGAACGTCGGCTGATAACCCACCTCGGCATCGCGGAACAACTCCGCCGCATACGATCCGAGGCCGTTGATATACGCATCCCACCAGAAGAACCACAGCACGATGGCGGTCAAACCGAAGGTCAGAATCCCGAACCAGTCGAGCCCCGCCGAACCGCCGCGCGGCAAGGTCTCAACCTCGATCGACGCCAGCAACGCCAACGGCACCAACAACACCATCGCTTCAATCGGTCGAACATCGGGCGCCAACAACAACGCCACCACACCTGCCGCCGCCACACACATCGGCAAAACCACCTGCGGCGTTCGAAAACCGCCGTTGAAACCGCGCGCCCGAATCCACACCAGCCACAGGATCAACGGCCAGGCCGGAAACGCCATCCACGGAAGATTACGACCCAACCAGCCGAGATGTTCGAAAATTCTTTGTCCACTCCACCACACCGACGGACTTTGCACCGCCCACCATTGCGCAAACAATTCCGGCGAACGCTGATAAAGTCCCAGCGGCCACAACGCACACAACACCGTCGCCAACACCAGCGCAATCCCCAGCGTCGCCCAATACGATTTTTGCCGCCAACCCGAATGCAGACACGGCAACAACAACGCCGGCAACAGCAGCCAGAGCCAGGCCGCCAGATTGTAAGAAAACGCGCCCAGCGTCAATGCGCCGCCCAACAACACGCCGGCAAAACCCGGGCGCCGCAACGCCAGCGCCAGCGCCCACATCCCCAACGCAATCGCCGCCATCAACCCCAACTGCGGCGACAACTGATGCGCGCGTTCAAACAAACCGACCGAACCGATCAGAATCAGCATCGGCAACCAGCGTTGCGCTTTGCCGCCATTCTTGTTGTGATAACGACCCAACTCACGCCCCGCCAGCGAAACACCTCCCAGCATGACCAGCAACAACAACCCCGCCGCCAGGCGCGCCGCATCATGCGGCGCCAGCCAGGGCGTCGCCATCTTCATCGTCAATGCCGCCAGTTGCGCCACCAGCGGCCCGTAAACAAAATACGGCTCGCCGATCAGCGAAGGCGTCAGAAGATCTTGCGTGTTGACCATCTCCCAGGCAATGACGATCGTTCGCGCGTCCTCGCCCTTCCAGGGCGCGTGCCCGATCAAGCCCAGCGCCACCCAGGCCAGACACAGCAACACCAGCCCCCCCAGCTTCAACGCCTGCCATCGGCTGCGGGTCACGCGCGCCTCAAGACTTGAGAGATGAGGAAGATCCAGCGGCATGGCGGTCAGCCCCCTCTACCCTTTCGGGGGAGAAATCCACACAAATGGCAGACGGGTTCACGCGAAGGCGCGAAGGCGCGAAGAACAACTTCGTCATTCCCGCGAAAGCGGGAATCCAGCCATCCAAATCTCAAACTTCCCGATCTTTGCATCGGCAAAAGGCGCGTTTCCCATCGTCGAGAGGCTGCTTTCCTGGATTCCCGCTTTCGCGGGAACGAGGGGAAAAACGCGGCCTTCTCCGGCGTCATTGCGAGCGAAGCGAAGCAATCCAGAAGAGCTTCTCTCACACGAAGCCGCGACGGCTCGAAGAACGAGGAAGGAAGCATTGGCGGGCGGCAGATTGCCGCCCCTACGCTATGATCGGTACGTCCTGCTCGTAGGAGAGGCAACCTGCTTCCCGTTTCTGCGTGAATGGTACTCCCTGGGCGGGTTTGAAACCCGCCCCTACGAGCGCCATTCTTCGCGGCTTCGCGGCTTCGCGTGAGATTCCCTGTCATACTTATGTAAATACCTATGCCCTTACTGGAGGAAAGCGCGGAAGGCATGACTCCCTCTCTCCCGCTTGCGGGAGAGAGGTGAGAGAGAGGGAAACAGTTTATCGTCGGAAACATCGAAGTCGGCCATCGGAATGATTCAGAAGGTTTTCTGCTTAGTTGCACACACTTCCGCGTCGCGTCGCTTTGTCCCCTCCCCTTCAAGGGGAGGGCTAGGGTGGGGATGGGGTTGCTTGTCGTGCACATTTCCACTCCAGCGGCGACTCATAGTTCAGTTTCCAGATTATAGAGAGAAACCGGAACAAAAAAAGGCAGCATCGGCTGCCTTTTTTCGTCGTTCCGTTTTCGCTCAGGGCGCGGCGGCAACAGACGTCCGCTTGTTGCCGTAACGCTGGCGGAATTTCTCGACGCGACCGGCGGTGTCCACGATCTTCTGCTTGCCCGTGTAAAACGGATGGCAATTCGAGCAGACTTCGATGTGCAACGGACGGCTCAGCGTCGAACACGTCTTGAACGTATTGCCGCAACTGCACGTCACTTCAATCTCATTGTATTTCGGGTGAATATCGGCTTTCATCACTCTCATCCTTTTCAAGGCGCATGCAAGCGCCATGTAACCCATCCGGCATTATTTTCGCCTCGCCGGAAAACGAGGGATTGTCCCCTGAAATCAACAATAAAGCAAGCCCTTCAAGAAGACCGGCGCGAACGCGGTCATGACCTGTAAACGCTTTTTAAGCGTGTATTTAAAAACCCACAGGCCGGAAAAAAACCCTCTCTGTTTTTTTGTAACAAGTCAACCAAGCGGGATGAAGTGTCACACAATTCTAAACAACAACGCATCAACATGACAACGAACCCAAACATTACCCTCATCACCCGTTTTTTTCAGGAATAAACACCATGCCTGCCACCACATTCACTCCCTCTGCCAGGGCAATCACAACGTCGCGTAAAGCCTTTTCTTTCTGGCGTTTTTTCCTCGCGCCCTTCTTTACGTTGATGTTTCTGTCTGCCTTCAATCTGTCCGTGCAGGCGCAAGTGACGGTAGGCGATTTTCGCGTCACGGGCGGAACACAGGGCACAGATTGGCGCTATGCGGCCAATGTTTTGACCATTCTGCGAGATGGTATTTATACCGTCGCAATGAGGCCGCCTGTCACGACCACCCTCATCGACCGTATCGTGGTAGCGTCCGGCGTAACGGCTGACATCACGCTGAACGGCGTGAGCATTAACCTCGACGCGAGGACGGGCGACACCGACGATAACGCGGCCTTTCTGATGGAACGCAGAGCGACGGTCAACCTGACGCTGGTCGGCGCCAACCTTCTCAGGAGTGGAGCAAACCGCGCGGGTTTACAAGTTCCGAGCGATGGCGCGAAACTGACCATTGGCGGCACGGGAACCCTGGAAGCGACGGCCACGCAGGGCGGCGGCGCAGGCATCGGCGGCAACAACAGCGACACAGGCGGCGTCATCACCATCAACAGCGGCATAGTCAGAGCGACAGGTAGCGGTCGCGGCGCGGGCATCGGCGATGGCGGCGGCAAAAAATCCTGTGCCGAAAGAGCCTTACTGGAGTATTTCGGTAAAGATCGGTTGATGGTTGGCGCGACGGCCAATGGTGGCCAAACCTTTTTTTCCTATCCGCAAAATCGTGAAGTGATAGATGTTGAGTACCTTTATCTTTCAAGAGGCCTCCCCGTTCAGAACTCGTCATGCTACAACGCTTGCCCGTCACCGAATTGCAATATCACAGTCGATAACCGTTCTGTCGCCTGTACACCCGATGGCAATAACTGGGTCAACTGCGAGTGGTGGGCCTGTTGGAATCAAACGTCAGGACAAGAAAATCAAAATCCGGGGCGATATCTGAGGGATTTTTTGAACAGGGTTGAGGGGAACGGCCATATTCCGATGGCCTCCTATTATGTCTTCGCCGAGGCTTTTGGCGGCGAAGCAAACCTCAGTCATGTCAACAACGTTACAAGTTTAGCAAGATATTTCAACGACTTTCGTTTCATGCTTCAACAAATAGGCAATCGCAAGGTTATCCTGCATATAGAACCTGACCTCTGGGGCTATGCCCAGCAAGCGGTCAACAGCGCATCTCCCCGCAACATTCCCGCAGTGGTTTCACAAGCCAATCCGACAGATTGCGGCACAGGGTTTGAGAACAACTTTGCCGGTTTTTCGAGGTGTCTCATCCATATGGTCAGAACGTACGCGCCCAGAGCCAGGGTCGGATTACAGGCCTCGGCTTGGGCGGTGCCCAGCTCAGACGTCAACATCAATGTGCTTCCCCCAGGCATGACTGTAAAGCAACACGCAGAGGAAGTCATACGCTACATGAAACTCCTGGGCACCGATGAAACGGACTTCCTGGTTATTGAGGCCATCGACAGAGATGCTGACTGCTATCAAACGACCATCTGTCACACACAGATAAATCCAGCGCGTTGGTGGGATAACACAAACCAGACTTTGCCGAATTTTAACCAGCACTTTGAATGGGCAAGGGCGTTGAGAGAAGCCGTTGGAAAGCCTTTGGTCTGGTGGCAGCTTCCTTTGGGAAACCGGAATTCTCCCAATCAAGCCGTTCCTGACAACCTCTCGCAGCAATACCAAACCATGTTCAATCAGACCCCGCCCGCGTATCTGAATTATGGATACAGAGATAACCGCGTTGATTATCTCCTGACCCATATGGACGATATTGTTTCTGCGGGCGGCGTTTTGGCGGCATTTGGTGCAGGAAGCGGCACTCAAACCAACCCACTCACAGATGGCGGAAATTTTGCCCGCCTCGTGCGCGAGTATAAACAGCAATCTTCAGCAGGTTACGGCTATTGTGGTGGCACGGCTTCCGGGCAATCCGGAGTTGCTCCGGCGCCGTTCTAGAGCGTTTTTTGTTTTGTTGCACACACTTTCGCGTTGCGTTTTGTTCCCTCCCCTTCACCATTCTCCCCTCTCCCGCTTGCGGGAGAGGGGCTGGGGAGAGGGCAGTGGGGCTGGGGTTGGCAGAGGCGTAGGGTGGACAAGGCCGAAGGTCGCCATCCCCCATCCGTAGGGGCGCGATTTATCGCGCCCTGTTTGTTCGCACGCGAAGGCGCGAAGATGTAAAACAAATCTTTATAACCGCAAAGAACGCAAAGAAACGCATAGGGCGCAAAGAAAAAAACCGTCATTCTGCGCGGCGCGAAGCGGCGTCGCAGAATCCATAAAAACGGTCTCACGCGAAGGCGCGAAGCCGCAATCAGGAGTCAGAGGTCAGGGATCAGAAAAACCATTTCACCGCAAAGAACGCAAAGAAACGCATAGAGCGCAAAGAAGTTGCTTTTCTCTCACATTCCAAGCAGCGCCGCAGGCGCGTCACGTGAGTAACCGTCGGTGGAGCGTGAGCGTAGCGAACGCGGAACCGGCGGAGACAGACGGTACCATCGTCCAGCCCTGCAAGGGCTGAACAGACATTATTCAGCCCTTGCAGGGCTGGGGGAGTGTTGGATGTTCGCTTTCCGCCGGTTTCGCTCGCGATGCTCGCCCCACCGACGGTTACTCATGTTGCGCGCCTGCGGCGCTTTTTGAAATACGCAAAGGTGGCACGGAATTGCTCTCATCCTTTTCAAGGCGCATGCAACAAACCATCCAGCATTGCTGCTTCGCAACGCCGAAAAACTGAAAATCGTCCCCCGAAAATAGCAAAAAAGCAAGCCCCTCAAGAGGATCGGTGCTAACTTGGCGATGACCAGCAAACGCTTTTACGGCGTGTTGAAATAAACACACAAACCGGAAAAAAACCATTCCCGTTTTTTGTAACAAACCAGTTATCCCGGATGAAGTGTCACACAATTCTAAACAGCAACGCATCAACACGTGAATAACGAACCCGAATATTGTTCTCATTGCTCGCTTTTTTTCAGGGATAAACACCATGTCTGCCACCACATTTACTTCCTCCGTCAAGGCAATCACAACATCGCGCAGCGCCTTTTCTCTCTGGCGCTCCTTCCTCGCGCTGATGTTCCTGTCGGCCTTCAGCCTGACTGCGCAAGCGCAGAGCGGCGCGCCGTGGACGCAAACCACATACACCGCCGACGATGTAACAGCGCTTAGTGGCAAAAGGGTTTTCTTTGTCCATAATTCTGTGGGGCACAACATCCTCCGTGGAGGGCAAAGTACCTGGGGAGGCGGAATGGCAAATATTGCGCCAAGCATTCCCATCAGGAGCGGCACCCAACCCAACGCTTCAGGCATCACCTCGCTTTATACGAGCTCAAGTGGCTATGCCGCCAATGGTCATCCCAGAGGGAAAATCGCCGATTTTGAAACGCTGATGAATAACGGCGGTCATCAAGCCCATATCGCCTTTATCAAGCTTTGCTATATAGACTTCGAGTCATGGGGTGGAGCGAGTTCCGTTGGTACTGTGGCAGACGCGGACGCGTTGTTTGACCACTATCAAAGTAGGATAGACGCGCTTCAAGCGGCTCATCGCAACGTGACCATTGTGCATTCCACCGTGCCGCTCTATATCAGTGGCTCCTCATACACCCACAATGTTCGGCAACACTTCAACCAACGGATGCGTGATACATACCGTGGCTTGGTGTTCGACCTGGCCGCAATAGAATCGACGGATGGAAATGGAAATCCGGTTACTAACGCCGCTGGTTTTCCTGTCTTGGCGCCGGAATGGAGCCACACCGATGGCAGTCACTTGAACGACGCGGGCAGTACCCGTCTGGCGGGCGCGCTCATTTCTTTTCTGGCACAAGTAGGTAGCCCGACCTCTCAGACGGGCGATCTGCGCGTCAACCCAACAAGCGGAACGAGTTATCCGGCCAACGTTCTGACCATTCTGCAAAACGGCGCTTACACCATCACTATGGCGCCGGGGGTCACGACCACCACCACCGACCGGATCGCGGTGGCGTCCGGCCTGACGGATGTCAGCATCACACTGAACGGCGTGAACATTAACCTCGGCGCGAGGACGGGCGACTCCGACGATAACGCGGCCTTTTTGGTCGGGAGCAGGGCGACGGTCAACCTGACGCTGACGGCGGGATCCACCAGCAGGCTCACAAGCGGAGCAAACCGCGCAGGTTTGCAAGTTCCAAGCGATGGCGCGAAACTGACCATTGGCGGCACGGGAACCCTGGAAGCGACGGCCACGCAAGGCGGCGGTGCAGGCATCGGCGGCAACAACAGCGACACGGGCGGCGTCATCACCATCAACAGCGGCACCGTCAGAGCAACAGGTAGCGGCCGCGGCGCGGGCGTCGGCGATGGCGGCGGTATCGGCAGCCTTTCTTTGGCGGCGGCCAACAAGCGGCGGTTGTTGAATTATCTCAGAGACCAAAAACGTGATAGGAAGATCATCTCTGGTCAGATGGACACTGACCATGATCAAGGTACAGACATGGTAAACCGTGTTTATCAAGATACCCAAAGATATCCGGCGCTCAAAGGCTTTGACTTCATGCAGATTCCTTATACCAGCGATGCATTCTATCGCGGCGGCCAGCAACAGATCGACGAAGCCATCAATTGGTGGAACGGCAGGAATCACAACACGCTTAACATGGGCAATGTGATTAAGCCAAACACGAACGGCATCGTAACGTTCACTTGGCATTGGAGAATGCCGCGGGCGGCTGGAAACCAGGATTCTTGGTACACCCAAAACGCGGGGCAGCCTCATTGGACCAATTTTCGTATTCCCTGGAGAAATAACCAGCTTGATAAAGCGAGTGCAGATTTTGCACGCATAAGCGCTGATCTGGAAAGGGTGGCAGCACTCTTGAAACAGTTGCAGGAAAAAGGCATTCCCGTACTATGGCGACCACTTCATGAAGCCCGTGGGCACGGGTGGCCACCCAATTGGAGCGGCGAGCAATGGGATAGAGCTTGGATGTGGTGGGGCGCTAGCGGACCGGAGCCCTTCAAGGCGCTTTGGGCACACATGTACGGACTTTTTAACGACCATGGTCTCGACAACCTCATCTGGGTATGGAACGGGCAGCATCCCGACTATTTCCCCGATCCCGCGATGGTGGACGTCGTAGGAATGGATATCTACTTTAATGAGTGGCCTTATTACCACCCTGGCGATCCAAATCTTACGCTATATCCGAATCTTGCAAACCCTGGTCATTCGGAATTTACTGACCCCTATGACCGTTGCCGAAAGCGTCAGTACGACCACGTCTTGAACATGGTTCCAGTCGCTCACAGAGATCGTATGATCATCGCCCTGACGGAAAATGGCTACATCCCCGACCCAGATCATTGCTTAACCGATAACGCGGTGTGGTCGTGGTTTATGACATGGGTTTACGACTACTGGTCCAGCGACCAGCATAATACTCTGAATCATAGGCGGCATGTCTACGGCCACCGCGACGTGATTACGTTTGACAAACTGCCCGATTTGACCCAATACCGGTTGAACTAAAAAGGAGCGTATGCCATGAAACAAGAAATGACTCGCAGGCATCACGACTGCTTTTCGAAACAGGAAGGAACAAAAATGTTGACCTCTGTTTGCAACATTGCCCGCCTCAAGGTGTGGCGTCCTGAGCGTTTTCCGCTCGCGCTTGGCGTCTGGTTTTTCTCGGCGCTGATGCTTCTGTCGGTGTTCGGCGTTAGTCCGCCTGCGTTCGCGGCCAATGGGGTTGCTCCGGCGCCGAGGATAATCCCAACTATAACGGGTAGCGCGGGTGTTTCTTCAAACCTCGGAGTGCTGTCTGACAATAGAGGCTGGAATGGCACTAGTGTCGATATCCCCAGTAACGGTACCGTCACATTTGAGTTGCGGCAAACGCCTACTCGCATATTGTTTCAATGGATGGGCGGCGGCTTTAACTATACGACCCAAGGCCCCACCAGATATGAAATTCGTGTTTCATCCGATGGTATTAATTTTACGCTTGCGGATCTTGGGCTAAACAGTCAAGGGCAACCTAAAAACCCTGTAACAAACCAATGGTTGGCGCGTTCGCATGTGATTACGGGCAACAACATAGGATGGATACGCTTTGTGAATACAGGTGGCGCGGCCAGCATTGCCGAATTCGACATTCACGACTTGAGTCTGTGTCATCCCGGTGTCGCTTGCGATACATGGGGATTTATCGGCGACAGCATTACGGCAGCCAGCTATGCGAGAGAACGGAACTCCGGCGAGGCCTTTAACAGGCTGGTGCCGGGGCGCACCCCCAGCATGTTAAACATGGGCATCGGTTCGTTACAATCAGGCAATGATTCGGTGGTGGGCTTAAGAACGTGGCTTCCTCGTTTTCTTGAACACAACGATGGGATACACTTTTGGGCCATCGGCATCGGCACCAACAACGCCGGCTGGGGCGCCATGAATGCAACTGCGACGAACCAGTTTAGACTTGACCTGATCGAACTTGTGGGAATGCTGCGAGCCGCAGGCAAGCAACCCATTATTGCGCAAATTCCCTTCTCAGCAAACGTCCCTAACAGCGTATCAGAGTGGAACGGGATTATTCGTACGTTAACGCAAGATTTGGGCTTGCCAACCGGACCAGATATGTACACGTATTTCCGCGACAACCCAGGAGAACTGAGAGCTGACGGAGTGCACATTGATGGTCCGGTAGGACGAGAAGCCATGAACAGGCTTTGGGCTGGAGTCGCTATCGACATCGACAAAAGCAGCGGCGTAGGCAGCACGGTAACGATCACCGGCGGCAACGTCACCGCCACAGGTGGTGGCGACAACGCCGCAGGGATTGGCGGCGATAACGTTCTCATCTATGGCGAAGCGACACGGGTCACCGCGACAGGATCAGGCACAGCGCAAGATATCGCGGCAGGCAATGTGTTTGTCTCGCTAATGCTGGGCAACCTTACGCTCTCCACACCTCCGAAGTCGGTGTCGTTCACGGCCGACCCGGCTCCATCAGCGACCGGCACCGTCACAGCAACGCTTCCTGTGTTCGGATCGATCAACCTGTTGAACGGACTGACGACGGCCAAAAACCAGTCGGTCATCGCGCGGTTTGGCGCTGCTGACAATATCGCGTTTGCGCTGCCCGGTTACACCGCCGATTCCTCCAGCCCGACAACGGGCGCCGGTCTCATGGCGGCAGGCGCAAGGGTTCGTTTTGTTCAAAACTCCGTTTACGGCATATCGCACAACGTCACGCCTGTTCCGTACATCTTCTCTCCGGCTTCCCCCGGCTATGGAACGCAAAACCCGCTGAACGTGACCGTGACCAACACCGGCAGCCAGGCCACGGGTGCGTTGACAGTTGCGTTAAGCGGCGCAAATACGACAGCTTTCACTCTTTCGACGGGAACGATCAGCAGTATTACCAGCACCAACGGAACCGCTAACTTCACGGTCAGACCGAACACCGGCCTCGCGTTGGGAACCTACACCGCGACGGTTACGATCAGCGGCGCAAACAGTATTTCGGAAAGCTTCGGTGTGAGCTTTACGGTACGCAACATCACCGGGCCGCATGTGGTCAGCGTTTCGCCTAGCGGTACAGGCGTAGCCCTCAGCGGCACTATCGCGATCACCTTCAGTGAACCGATGAACACCGCCGACTTCAGCCGCACGGTGTCGCTCACTGGCGGGGTCTCGACGCTCACTAATGACTGGTGGAGTAATAACAACACCACGTACAACAGGAATTACAGCGGATTGGCCGAAGGAACGACCTACACGGTGAACATCGCGGGCTTCATAGGTGCTACGAGCGGAACCATGACTCCCGACAACAGCCACAGCTTTACGACGTTGGGTGGGACGCCAACTCACACCATCTCGACCAACGCCGGAGCTGGCGGCTCAATCAGCCCAACATCAGTGCAGGTGAATTTGGGAGCGACTCATACGTTTACGGTTACGCCGAACGAGGGGTATTACATCTCCTCCATCAGCGGCTGCAACGGCTCGTCGGTGACAGGAGGTAGCGCGTTTACCTCGGCTCACTCTTATACCACGGGCGCCATTACCGGAGCCTGCACCGTTTCGGCGACATTTACCGCATCTCCTGTTCCTGTTGCGTTCCAGGGAGCCGTCTCCCGCAAAGTGCACGGGGGTGCCGGCACATTCGATCTGCCGATCCGCGCGGACGGCAGCACGGTAGAGCCTCGATCCGCAGGACCAAATCGCGCGTTTGAGGTGGTGTTCCGGTTTAACGCCGGAGTGAATTCGGCCAGCGCTACGTTGACGGGAGCGGGGACGGTCGCCAATACCACGATTAACGTTAGCAGCAACGAGGTCGTCGTGAACCTGACGAATGTGCCCGACGGGACACGGTTGGAAATCACGCTGACCGTCAATGGCACGGCAAACGCGGCCAGCGCGAGCATCGGGTTCCTGTTTGGAGATGAGAACCAGGATCACCAAGTGGACGTGAATGATGTGTTAGCGGTACTCACGCAATCAGGGCAGATGGCGAATGCGACGAATTACCTCCGCGATGTGGATGCAGATGGTCAAATCGACGTTGGTGATATCATTGCCGCGCTCACACAGGCGGGGCGATCCTTGCCTTGAGAGAGCGCATTTTTCTGGATCCCGCTTTCGCGCACGGCTGTTCGGGGATCAGGTATCAGAAAGGCCTCTATTGCAAACGAAGCGCAAAGCCCCCTCCCCCGCATGCGGAGGAGGGGCGTTTTTGAAACTTCATGCGTACGCTGACTCTTTTGAAACTTGAGTGGGTTATGTGGCAGGACACCTCACGCGAAGCCGCGAAGGAACGAGGCTCTCTCCCTTTCAAGGGGAGGGTTGGGGTGGGGATGGGTTGTTTAGAGGCAAGAGAACAGATGCCAGAAAAGTTGGCCGCCGAGGAACAGTAAACAAGTAAAGGAACGAAAGTACACAACAAAACCAAAAATGCTCTAGCAGTTATGGCCGACCTCTCTCCTGAGCGCAGGTTACGGATATGAGAAGACTCCCCCGCGCAACGGAGAGAGGGTGGTCGCCCAGGAAGCCGCAAACAAGGATATTTACCAGGTTGCTCAAAAACGCTGTGCCCTGTAACGCTGTGCCGGAAGCCTGACAGCAACCCGCAAAAGGGGCAAAAAATCGGTTTGAGTCCGGTTTTCAGACACCAACAGGGCCGGATGGAAACAAGCTTTCATCGTCAGCATTGAGCAAGGTGTCAAATTGCTTTTGAGCAACCTGTTAAGTATGCCAGGCGCAAAGCGAAAAACGTTCTGCGCTTCTTCGATAGTTGAAATTTTTCTGCGAGGTGTTCCGTGAAATCAAAAACAAAAGTGTTTCTTTGCGCATTATTCGGCTTGTTTCTCGTCGCGTGCGGCGGTGGCGGCGGCGGTGATGGTTCCCCCACGCCACCGGAACCCCCGACACCCCCTCCGCCCGGGCCACAGATGGAAGTGACCCCCGCCCCACGGGTCACCGCAACCCTACAGATTCCGGGCTTCAATGCGGAAGATTATGCGCGCTTGTCCGACAACAGAGGCAGAGACTGGGTTCGCCCCCTTCCCCTGGACACCGATGCCGTGTTCAGATTGCCGCAGCCGTTTTCCCGCCTGTTGTTCCAATGGATGAGCAGCGGCAACTACGACTACAGCACATCCCAATACGGCGCTCCCAGCAGCTATCGCATTCAGGTTTCGTC
>Ga0209737_10001630_pt1 | contig 15956 bp, 9 predicted proteins | sample TergutCu122P3_FD_187284 | JGI IMG/M metagenome (GOLD analysis project Ga0209737, IMG submission 187284) | Cubitermes ugandensis P3 segment gut microbial communities from Kakamega Forest, Kenya - Cu122 P3 (SPAdes) (version 2) | ecosystem: Host-associated > Arthropoda: Insects > Digestive system >...
TTACCGTAACATTATACTCCTCGGTTGAAACAACACTTGTTTATAGTGACACAAAATATTCAGTCCCTTTTGTGATGTTATAACTGAGTCTGACTTATTATTTTTTTTTAAAGGGTTTTACTCATCCTTTGCCAGATGCTGGTCTGATGATCACAGACTATGAGAGGTCACATGCACACAATGAGGAGCTAGGCTTGAATGACATGAAGACAGAGAACTATGATGCAGATAGTAACTAAATGCTTGACAATACCTTGCAGTCCTTCAAACATCCTGTTGGAACTAATGTACAGGTGCAGGTAATGGATGTGTGCCTTAGTTTCTCTTTATGTATCTAGGTCTGGGTGTGATCTGTGGAAATGTATTGTTACACAGTGACTGTTGTTGTAACTGCAGTTTATGCCATGCATTTGTCTGAGTATTTTCTTCTCTGATTCTTGCACATTTTGTTAGAATGCAATGAACAACAATATTCCATGACCTTCTACGTCTGATAGGCTCAGGCACAGGTGTTTATAAGATTGCATCGTAAGTGGAAGTCATTGCAGCACACTTGAGGACTGGCTGTGATTGATTTTAAGCCACTGTTTACACGATTCACAGTTTTTAATAACTTTTCTGCTGAGCTAATTTAAACACAAACTTTTCTGATATTCCCATCATCTGAAGCAGTGTGATAGATCGGCCATGTGAGCTGCATGTTTAAAATATCCATAAATGGAAGTATGTAAGTGCAGAAGGACACTCAGTAATGCAGTGTTGTGACCACATGAGTCCTTTTCACTACATATACTGTACAGAATTTCCTTTAGTTTGATTATGAAGTTGACACTCAGTCTGAATCGATAAATGAAGTGCACCTGTTCAGTTGTCTGACATCAAGTAACAAGACTGCATACAGTTTACATGGTGATGACTTCACCAAGGTCGTCTGTACTCTCAGAATGTCATATAGTTTGATGGCACATGCATAAATATAATTCCATTGACATCCATAAGCAAAGAATAGCCTTCACTGTGCCATTTTCCACAAATCTCACTCTTGCTGAATGGCATTACATGGAGATCTTCTTTACCAAATTTCAGCCAAATCACTCTCTAAATATGGATGTTACAGCTAGAAATCTGTTTATACCCGTAAATAAAGTGTGGATTACTGAGCTAATTTTTATGATACTCTTGCTTGCTGAGCAACTTTTTGTAAACAATGCCTATACCGAATTTCATGAAAATCTGACAGTTTAGTGACTGACACAAAGCCATAGTATCACAGATGGTTGGATGTCATCTCCATATAAGGTGCTTCTTGTTTTGTAAAGAACATGTGAAAAGTGAACAATATTAACTGTAAAGTGGCATATGAATGAGTCAGTCAGGCATTTATTTCAAAGTCAGCATGGTCTGCGAGTGAACGTAACTGATCATTATGTATAGCCAATGTAGCAAGGGAAACCATGCCCAAAGTTTCACGTATGTTATTCATATGCATAAAAACTGTAACTTCTTCAGAATATTCATCCATTTGGCAAGCAAACATTTTTAACTCAACTTGCTGTGGATCAGGTCTAGAATAATATAAGTTGTTTTACTTATGAAACTCTGTTGCATATGAGCGGTGCTGTCAACAGTTGTGTCTGACCCAGTGTCAGGGCCTGAAACCGCACAAAAAGCTAGCACATCCAGAGCTTTCCTGGGTTATTTCATAAAGTGACATGAGCCTTTTCTTTTTCCAATACCACAATAACAGAAAACATGCAGCTCCTCAAGAAGTGTATTTTTCCCCCATTGGAAGAAGAAAATATGACTTTTCAGAGAGATTTGCACCACTTTTAGCAGTGTTGTATGCACTGTGTGAATAATAAGTTCCATGGCTGTTGTGTGGGGGAGAATTGGTCAGATATCTTGGTCTCCCAGACTGGTGGTTCACTGTATTTCTCTTACCACAGATGCCTTATAAAGTTTCACTAATCTGTGGACCCCAAAGGTATGACTTAAAATTCAAATGATAAACAAAAACCATACTTGAATTCTGAAAAACATGACAAACTAGGATTAGGACAAACCTCAAGGGTGAGTGGGTGGGGGGCAGGATTTTCACTCCTACTGAGCACAAATCTACACTGCTACACCATTTTTCCAGAGAAACACTTTTTGTGAAATATTAAAAATATTCACTGAAGTATTTTTTGCTTCCAATTTATAGGAGGAAGACAAAAATAATCTTGTGGATCCCCTCGCCAGGCCTTGTGGACCCCTAGACTGACCACACTTTGGCAACTTCTGTTGTAGACCACTATATCAGACATCTCACAGCTTTTCATTTCTGCAGTTAGTTGAAAAATATGTATGTTTGTGCAACATGCTATGGACACTGTGGACAGTGTGGACACGCTGAAGCAATGGACTGCTGCAGCTGCTGTAATTGTAACTCCTTACATCAGCTAGACATCTGCCACTCGACAAAAGGAACACACACCCACATTCATTAACATAAACACTGAGAATATTTTTTTCAGTTTAATAGGCAGAGTGCCTCCAATTGTGCCCCTGGCCACAGGAACATTAAAAAGCCAGCTTGCTTGAGTTGGCCAGCCCACACACTTTTTGCCTTTTCAGTAGTGGAATGTCAGATGGTGGCACAGTTGTGGTGAGGATGGCACAGTTGCGGTGAGTCACAAACAACACCACAGGTTGACACCATTCTTTGAACACCTGTCTGGTTTGAGAGAGCCAACACCTTTTTGCAGCGAGATGTTGCAATAGCTCACACTTCTGTGCATTATTCGTGAGTGCTGCTGGTGACAATAATGAGCAAGGGATTGTGGCATCCTCCTTCACCAGATATGTGTGCTTGCGGTTTTCGTCTGTGAGACATGTTGAAGGATAAAGTGTATAGTAATAGTGCTCACACTGCTGACGACAATCTGAAGGAAAGCATTCAGCATGCAGTGTCTGTGCTGCACATCTGTATGCTGAAGGAAAACATTTCCAGTAGTACCCACAAATATGGCTTGTAACAACATAATAACAGCTGCAGTATACTCATTCTTGAACTTCTCTGATAACAGGTTCACCATCCAGCTTCTTCAGATTTGGAAGTCGTTTGCATGCTTCAGCCTTCCATGTAGCTTCATCAAGGCTGTCGTACAGTGGGTTGCCTATATAATACAGAAAATTGCATATATATATGCCTAGATATCTCATAAAATATGTTCCCTTCACTGATTTAAAAATGAAACTTTATGAAATGAATTATGGGCAATAGTTGGAATAGGGCTTAAATATAGGGTTTGTATTTGGGCCTGCTTGACCAATAAATGCTGACCTGACATTGTATTGAGTTTTTATTAGACTTTGTTCGTTAGTCTAGCTCCTGTCATCAACTGTTAAAACTTATGACACGCAGCTTACAATACAACGCTGGCAGAGCATTGAGCCAGTGCGTATCAGTCAATCAGAAAGTAAAACACACCATATATTACCATGACAGGTCTGGACATTGGTCTGTTGGAATAGGGGTCACTGAGTGTCTGGACTCTGTCCTGTTCTGAAGAGTACACATTGCTTTTGAAACTTTTTCTGATATCCTCAGGTGAGTTCAGTTCTTTCAACTGACAAAACATAGTAGACAATATCAGAATATCAACATCAAATATCCAGCACACCCATTGTGTAACAACAGCACTGTACAGTATGCAGTACCTGACCTGATGTATGAGATCAGTCAACGTGATATGGAACGTTTCCCTCTACTATAAAGTAAGAACACACCAAAATCATAACCAGTTCACAACAAAACAACTGGTACAGACTAAGAGACATGCTGATACATACTACAGTTTACGCTGAAATATTTCAAAGAAACATAAAACAAGGGTCATTTGTATGACACCACTGGAAATCCTGTCACAAGAAACCTCAACAGGAACCTAGGGATGCCTGTAGTGATGAACAAAATGGTGTGAAACATGTCAGACATAGTGTAACAAAACTACAAGAATGGAGTGCCTGGTTTAAAGTTACTTATTCTGTGCATTTTGAATCACTATATGCACTTGTAATGTGTGATACAACAGTCACAGTCACTTTACATGTTTTGGCACAACCATTCTAACATCAGGCAGTATATGCCAGTGTAAAATTATTGACAGTAATCTAGTTTATTGATAATGGTTTTAAACTTGTCATGTAGTCATGGTTATGCCAGAACATGTCAGAGTAAAGTGACTGATTCATTGTTTCACATATTGTAAGTGCATTTAGTTGGTACCTAAATGAAAATAGTTCCTGTTTTTTTAGCAGTACAGTGGCATGTTGGCATATGTGATAAACAGTGCCTTTGTATTCAGCTTCAGCAGTACAGTGGTATGTCAGGGTTATATTGTGAACAATAATACAGCTGTCTGTCAGTACTGGGCAGTGAACAGTGCCTATTTATGCAGTAATACAGCTGTCTTTCAGTATTAGCCAGTGAAAAGTGTTGCTTTATTCAACAGTATTGCAGTATGCCAGTGAATATAGAAGATGCAGTGCATTGGATTTCTCCCCATCTTCCCATTTGATGATGATCAGGCACAATATATACAACATTTTGATCTGTTCAGAACAGGAGGTGATAAGCGAAATCAAGGATCACAGTAATCCTAAATTTTACCCTGAGTATAACACAATTTCACCTACAGCCTGACACAGTCCAAGGTCAACATTTGTAAAGTTTAAAATGCCGGTATTATCAGTATATTTGTTGTGGTCTGTGTGGCTGCTTCTTGCTTGGAAACTTCCTGAGATTTGAGTAGTAAGCAGTTAGTAATAAGATTAAGATCATCTGGTATGTGGCATCAGTTTAGTATGCAGGAACAACTGTATGTGCTAAACCACATAGCATAACATCTCAGAAGACCAAAATCAAAATTCCTGAAAGTACATAAATAATTCCACCATGGAACTTTAGTGTAAATGCAGTAGTACTCTTCCTTAACACTGTTGAGTGGGTCCACATTATTACTTTTCTCTCTCTCTCCTAATTCATGTAGAAAGAATTCTGTCCCCAGAGATACATTGGCTAGGGTGTGAATTTGATTACTGATTTGCCAGCTAGTGCCGGATAATTTGTAGACCTTTGTCTCTTTGTGGGGTAGTGCATGGGTGCAGAGAAAATTGTCCATAAGCATTTTATGGCATATCCATGTTAACATGGCAGGAAAACTTATGTTTTATAAAAGACGGGGATTTTCCAGTGTGGTTGAATGATGAATAGTGGAGAGACACCAAAACAGACAAAACCAGACCAGACAAATCACACATGTGAGACAGATATTACATTTGGCCTTAGTTGCAATGATCCAGTGCAGGCCACTCTGGTGCCCCATTTCTGTTGACTGCTATGTGTGTTTGGCTGCACTAATTGCAATGGGCATGATTTTATTATCATGCTGCAGAGGAAACAAGATGAGCCATACTGTACCGGGCTATGGATCTGTCATTAGAGTTCCACACAGTCTGGTCTGCTCTGATATGTTCAGCATGTCTGCAGTGTAACACTTAAGGAAGAATTTTGTTTGATGAATTTATATTTAATTGATCAATTAAGAATATTGTTTATTTCTTCAAAATGCAATAAGAGTGAAATGGTGTCAGATACCATTAGTGTTAAGAGTAAAGAACTGGAATATGATTGTGTCTTTTCATTCAAGACTTGGAAGGTGCAGATTACATAAAGCTCTTAAACTAAAATCCAAATATTTTAGTAACTTACTATCAAGGTACACTTCATTTCAAACAGTTAATCAAGAGCTGTTTTCTGTCAGAATCAATCAGACTGAAATGTACTCCATGACAATGAACAAGATGTGCGTGCTGTCACCCTAGCACTAAAATGAAGTATGTCATTTACAAACCTACAAAAACCAGGTCCTCAAGGTTTGGCATTTCTTGCAGCTTATTAAATTCTGTCCACTCTTTGACAAGATTATTTGACATATAAAGTACTTTTAGTTTCTTCAAAACACCAATGCCTTTTAACTTTTCAATTAAGTTGTATGAGATCCACAACTCTTCCAGTGTATCACCCAAACTTTCCTGCAATTTAAAGAAATCATCTTATTTACAGGACTGTCATTACAGCTGTGCGAGCCTGTTCCTGCACACTGTGTTGAGGCTAGGGGGTCATCACAATTTGTGTTTATCAGTATAGTACTGTTATGGAATGAGCAGTAAATATACAATGTTTGGTGTTCCTTGATCTTGTAAATTCATGTTTTCTTATGATGTTTTACAAATGGTTACCTTGATTAGTCTTAATTAGTCCTGGATCTGAACAGGGAGAGCCTGTATTATTGTTCATACAATGCGCCATAGCAAACGTAGAAATTGTTAAGCTGAGATGATACATTCCGCTGAATCAGTACTTAGGAGACATGAAATGTGGACTGAACATAACGGTTGACAACAATTTGAACAAGTTCTGTAGCACCTCACTGTCATTTGCTGCTGGTGTTTGGTTGTAACTAAAGTAATATTTCCATGGAATGTATTATTTAGCAAGGTGACCTTTAGGACCTCCTTTAATAGCTAGTGCCAGTGACACAACTGCCGAAGGCAAAGCAAGAATTCTGCCACAGGAAAATTATGTTTGTAGTGGGAAAATGCATGTGATGATGAAAATTGTTTTGTTAGCAACTTCCTCAAGAATGGTATGTGCTGCTGACACAAACAGTGATTATTGTGTTAGTAACATCCTTAAGAATGGTATGTGCTGCTTATGCAAACAGTGATTATTGTGTTAGTAACAACTTTAAGAATGGTATATGCTGCTTAAACAGTGATTATTGTGTGAGTAACATCCTGTAGAATGGTATGTGCTGCTTACACAAACAGTGATTATTTGGTTAGGAACGTCCTTAAGAATGGTATGTGCTGCTTACACAAACAGTGATTATTGTGTTAGTAACTTCCTAAAGAACGGTACATGCTTCTTACACAATTGATTATTGATTTAGACCTTCATTGTTTTATTGTTTTAGAGCTTATTGTGTAACATCCTGGTAGAGAAGGAAGGAAATATGCTCCAAATCTTTGAAAGAAGAATATTAATAATAATTTATGGTCCTATTAATGATAATGTATGGATAACAAGATCCAATAAAGAGCTCTGTATGCTCTGTGATGAACTAGACATAGAGTGATAATATGAAGATTAAGATGGCTGGGGCACCTCTTCAGAATGCAAGAACTGGATCTCTGTAGAAAGTTAACTCTGCCTAAGCCAGAAGGCACTCGACATGTAGGAAAACCTAAGCTGAGGTGCCTTGAGTCAGCTGAGGAAGATATAAAGAACATGGAGATGTAAGTAGCAGGACTGAGAACAGTGGAGGACAATTTTGGAAGAGGCTAAGGTTCACCAAGGGCTGTAAAGCCAGAAGAAGTACATCCTGATAAATGATATATACTGCTTAAAAAAACAGTGATTATTTCAAATAACTAGTCTGTCTGAAGCCAATTTTACTATTACCATAACCAATCAAATCAGCTCAGCACTGGGTGTACAAACTTCATTTTGGAAGTTACCTGGACTGAGAACTGGAACCACTGGTACCTACTGATGTTTTGATATCCATTAGTTGTAGCTGAAATGTGGGCTTTTTATGGGGGGGAGTAGGAACTAATGTTCTACAATTCATAATTACAGTTTTGGAATATTTATTGCCAGGCAAGTAAAATAGAGTATCCACTTTGCATGCCTGCAAGTATACAGGAAAGTAGACAGTTCTGCTCATTCTTAACCTTAATACTAGGTGGGGGTGAAAGGTGAATATCATATCCAGGGGAAAAAAAAACACCAGTGCTCATTGAGTAGGAGGCTGGGTGGGCCCCTGAGCCAATCTGGGTGTTTTCGGGAAGAAAACTTCCTTGCCTATGCTGTCCTCCATACCACAGGATTGGCAGCCCAATGTTATCCCAGGTGTAAGAGAATTTATATTTAAAAAATGTAAGGCTTTGCAAACTGCAGTAGTGCGGCAAACAGCAATACAAACTGATGTTCGAGACATACTGATAAAATTAAGGCTTCGCAAGCTGCAGAGATGCAGTAGTGTGGCGCAGAGCAATGCAAACTGACGTAAATGGAATATTGATAAAATTAAGGCTTTGCAAGCTGCAGAGATGCAGCAGTGTGGCATACAACCAATACAAACTGACATAAGAGGAATATTGATAAAATTAAAGCTTTGCAAGTTGCAGAGATGCAGCAGTGCAGCACACAACCAATACAAACTGATGTGAGGAGGCATATTCATAAAATGAAGGCTTTCAAGTTGCAGTTGTGCAGAATATGACCACTACAGACTAACATCAGTTTCCATAATACTCATGCCAGAAGTGTGGAATGTGAAATTTCAGAAATTTGTTACTGGATCCTGAACTTTGTAGTATTGTAAAGCATGTCAACAGCAAAACAGGATAGTTACCAGACCAGTGAAATTCTTTATGTAATTTCTCCCAATTGACAGGATTCTGAGATTCTTCAGACTACTAATTCCAGCTATCTTTTCAATCATATTAGTTGACAGTGACAACTTCCTGTTAAGAAAAAAATCTAATTAGTTGAAACTTTATTCAATTAATATTTATAATATTGAATATATGGAACATCTGTAGACACTGTTGGTATTGAAGTATTTATGAAAAATGGTGCATATATACTTTGTGTGAAATCAAATCTGAGCATAATTTATATTTATTTTTCTTTACACATATACACACTGTAACAGCTTCCATTTCTTGACAGATTTTAATGTATTGTAACCTACTCGCACTTAGCTAATGCTGCTAAGGAATTATCCATTTTTTCTATGGGTGGCCACTGAAAACATAGTTGGACTTCTGTAGCTTCTGTTGCACTCGTTCCATATTTTTCTTCCCATCTTCTTAAGGCCTCTTTTATTGATGTAAGCATGGACTGAAATGCAGGGCAAAAATGGCTGTCATAAATTTTCCACAAAATTTCCATATAATGTGTAAAGAGTGAAGACCAGCTTTTATACAAAGGATTTACAAGGTAAGAGACCAACAGTAATTTCTGTACCAAGGTATATGATTACTTTTTATTTTAGCATCTCTAGATGTGGATTGTTTTCTTGTGTGAGAAATGACCTTACAATAGATGAGCTCTTTGCCTGTATCATATCACTTCTAGTGCTGTACACTTCTTAAAAACCAATACAAGATTGGAAATAAGGACTGTCATGCCCCTGGCAAAACTGCGTAAGTTCGTTTTTAGGTCCTGTTCAAATCTTATAATTGTATCTCCATTGAAATGTAACTTAATAAAACAGTGTCTAAAGCCATTTAAAAAAGGGAAAGTGGTCTATGTTTTGTTTATTCCAAGCCACATGTAAGAATGCTGAAAGTAAATTGAGTAGTTGGAGAATCTCTTGTTAATTTGTACAGAGTGTTAATGTTCTAGAAGACAATTGGAATATTGCATATTGTAGTGCTTCATAATTTGTACCCCTCACCAATTATTATCTGAGTGATGAAATCACAGAAGATGTGGGTGGGACATGTGGCATGCATGGGAGAAAAGAGAAATACATGCAGGGTTTGGTGGAGAAACCTGAAGGAAAGTGACCACTTGTGAGAGTAATATTGAAATGAATCTTCCTGGCTGGACTGTATTAATTGGGTATAGGATAGGGACCAGTGGTGGACTCTAGTTAACACAAACCTTTGGGTTCCATGAAATGCATGTAATTTTTTGTTTGCTGCCCCATGGAGTTAGTTAATTTGTTAGGACACACTTATAATGAGGGTTTTTGTAACTAACTGGTCTCGTAAGTTACATGGCATTTCTTCACTGATTATGAGTGCTTCACCTCATTATGGTTACTGTTATAGTGTCTAAGTGAAAGAGTATATTATTCTATGATATTTGAGATAGGTTGCATTGGTAGGTTTACATTTCAAGAAATTGAGATGGGCATGACATGTAGCATGCATAGGAGATGAGCAATATGATCATTTGGTTGGAAATCCTATACAAAATAGACAGCTTGGAAGATCTCAGTATGGATGGTTGAATCATGTTAACAGTGACATTAAGAAGAGTACTGAAATGTGCGGACAGTATTAGTTGGTTCAACAGGGACTGGGGGCAGGCTTCTGTGAATATGATAATGAATATTTAGGTTCCACAAAACATGAGGGATTTCGTGACAAGCCAAGCTATTATTAATTTTTATGGTCCATGCGCTAGTTCATGACTTACTTTAAACAGCTCAGATGTCTGAAAATCATATATCTTTATTCATACTATCATTATTTATGTGTGTTTTCATGTTAAAAAAGAGTTCTTTTTATTCATCTATGTTATTTGGTAGTCTGCTCAGATGTTGTGTGCAAGTAATATTTTAATTTCGTTTTGTTTGATGTGCTTTACATAGTTTAATTTTTATGAGGATTTGTGGGTTTTGATGACTATGTCTGTATGTTCTTTGGCTGTGATATTAAAATTGGTACAGGACTATGCCTGTGTCATGCGTTAAGAACAAACTGAGATGGGTTGAAAAGTTCTGTACAATAGCCTACCTTATTGACGTTATTTTTTTACTATATTTACCAATGTGATGGATCTAAGGCTGAAGATGCTACCTTAAACCGAAATTTGCATGTGGTTATGAAACACAGGTAATAGAAAACAGGTGCTTGTTTGGAACAAAATTTCAGTGTCACTTGTTTGGCTAAAAAAATTAGGTGCCAATAAAAGCTTCCATCTTATACACCAATTCGAAACCTTAACACGGATTTTTCAGACAGTACGCCTCGAGACTCCACCTTTGTTTATTGTTTGTTACCATGGTAACAGGTAAAGACTCATCAATTTCAGAACCCAGTTCTGAAACAGAAATAGATGAAGTTTGTGAGGCACATTCCGACCAAGCATAACAAGAACATGACAGAGTATCTTTGATACATTTAAGCGTCAACGCGTGGTGAACATCTATGTTTAATTGTCGTATTAATGTACCTCCGTAAAATGGCTGCATGTCACTAGGACAAGTCTGCTCCATTTTTATAAAAACTTATTATTCCTCACATTCATGACCTCTTAGGTATGGCCACGTGACTAAATCAACCAATGGTGGTGTACTTTAAGATTGTAAGTGGTGGTGTTTTGTCTTCATGCTATAAAACAGAAAAATGCCTAACAAACCAAAAAAGGAAAAGGTACGTAGTATTTTTTGTTACTGGAACACATTTTGGTTAGTAAAATGCGTTATGCGTTGGTATGATGTGATAAACATTAGCGTAGAACGTGAATACGTTGTGGGAGAATGAGGGTGTAACGTTTGACGCCGTGTCGTGTTTGGCTTCAAGAATTACTGTAACGTGTAGTGTAACATGTTTGTTTAGTAGAAATACAATGTAAAGAATTATTATGGCGTTTTATTTAATAAAGAATATTTGGAGCTCAGTGGTCTTGCCATGATTTCAGGAGCCGACAAAAAACAAGATTGGAAATGGGAGGAATGGTGGGAAAGAAACCCTGGTTAGCAGCGATGAGGTAGGATTTACCAATGTTATATTTACTAAAGCTAGTAATATTATTGAAACTTGACATGCTTGGGCTACTCCGAAACACATTTTGATTGTTCGATTCCAGAAACATGGTTCTGCTTCTGTTACTTGCAAACTTAACCTAACCTGAGACGAGGTTATTATACTTCACAAGCACATAGTTCAACAAAAATGTTTATTATTATTATTATTATTCAAAACATGACATGTTTAGATTTATTATTAACAAATACTCAGGTGCTACATCTCAAAGTTGATTTTTTTAAAACTTTTTAATGATCTGGTGCAGTAATATCACATAATACGTAAGGTAACGCTTTTGAATGAAAAATGCCGAAGTATTTATATTTACAGTATATTTAGTCTTTTCTTAAAAAGCGGTTGTAGAGCTGTACATAATACTGATGTATTTGAAATAGTTGCAGAAGTTAGTTTGTGCACTTCAGTTGTGTCTATGTAGAATTCATAATGAATCAAACAGTGAAATTATAAGCTATTAAATTACGTGAATTATAGTTTAGATTTGTCGTGGTTTTGGGTGGGGGTTATGTATGGTAATTTGTTTTGACAAAATACACTTGGTATCACACATTTTTGGTAGTTATATGTGTCTGTAGATGTCTTGTGATATCTTGTAAGTCAGAAAGTTGTAAGGTGTTTTCTGTTTTCATACGTGCATGTAAATTGGTAACTGACGAATACTGCATATATATATATATAGATACATACATCCTTAGGTTCATGTTTTGAAGTTCATAATACTAATTTTAATCTATGTGCATGATTGTGTGATAACAAAAAAAGTATGAAATCCAACTGTGCAGGTGGGCCTTCAAGAGACATATTTATACCAGGGGTTAATAGACACGTGTAATGTAATTGATGTATGAATTTAAGGAGACTAAGACCAAGGAGTGATGCAGCCTATACAGCTATATTATACCACATAGCTTGTTGAAATACTTCGTATTTGCATTGCAAGTTAAGCACCTTCCTTCTAACATTCTTGTGTTTATTGATGATATGAGCTTGACTGGTGAGCATGGTCTTTTGCCCTATTGTGTTTCGCAATACCGGGGAGTAATGCAATATACACACTGTAACAGAAAACAATGTGTGTCAGAAATTAAATACTAAGGAATAATGCGTTCTGTGCAACTTAACAGATGACACCCACTTGTTTCTTGCAAATTAAATTGTGTATACTCCATTACTCCTTTGTATTAAATTTGTGAAACACAATGGTGTGTCCTCTGTTAAGATCAAGGGTAGTGTTTTCCTTATCATCTCTTTGTTAATGAAGGATGATGATGTGTCTGTTATAAAGATATACTGGGTGTCCAGGCTAGAGGTATACAAAAATACATGCTTATGTTTTAGTACCTAAAAGCTTTATGAAATTTATGTTTTCAACAGTGTACAGAGTAACTCAAAAAGATTTTTATGCATGTCCGTACACTTCAATGTGGGAACTTGTTGTAGCTCGACAGATTTCTGAACAATTTTCAAGCTCTTGCCATGTGTTTATCAAGCATGTGAGGTGTTATAAGCTCAACTGCTTCAATGATACATTGTCTCAAATCAGCCAGATCTCAAACTTTTCTCCTGTACACACTGTCCTTAATAAACCCCCATGCAAAAAAGTCTAATGGTGTCAAATCCGGAGGTCTAGGGGGCCAGGCAGTAGGACCTCCTCTTCTGACCCAACGTACAGGAAAAGTCTCGTACAGAAATGTGGTAACATCTCTGTGGAAGTGAGGCGGGGCACCATCCTGCAGGAATATGAAACCAAGAGGTATCTGTGGGATGGCAAAGTTCTCCAACATGTCGAGGTAGCTGTGTCCTGTCACTGTAGACTCCGTGAAGAAAAATGGACCGATCACACCATGCTTATGCAGTCCTAACCAGACATTGAGTTTTGGTGTGTCCCTTTCATACTCAATCACTTGGTGTGGGTTCTCACTATCCCATATGCGGCAGTTATGCCGGTTGACTTTCCCACACACGTGGAAGGTTGATTCATCACTGAATAGCACCAAATCAAGATAATTGTCGTTTTCTTCTGGACGACTTAGCATTTCAACAGCAAAGTCAGTTCTTTTGCGGAGATCATCTGGCTTAATGTAATGCAGGAGTTGACGATTGTAAGCACGCAAATGGAGATGTTTGTGAACAATGTTGTGAACTGTCGAATCAGGGACTCCTAGTTCTGTACTAGCCTGTCTATTTGACTTACGTGGGCTCCTAGAGAATGACTCACGCACACGATCCACAGTCTCTTCCGTCACATGCTGTTTAGGATGTTTTCCAGTGTGTGAAATCAAACTTCCCGTTTCTCGTAGAGTTTTGTCCCACTCATAAATGGATTTGCATGTGGGAGGATCCACATTCCATTCCCTTCTCGCACGTCGCTGAACATGTGTAACTGATTTTAGTTGTGCTAACTGTAGCATGCATTGCACTTTACGCTGTGGAGTCCACATTTTGACTAATGGGTACGTGAAGCAGCTAGACTGATGCGAACGCTCTTCTCATGCCATTTCTGTGCATGCGCGACTTACGACACAACAATGACAACAGTGACCTTGCAATGTTCACAATCAAATCTCGGCGATTTTCTATCGATTGAGCATTTACCTTACAATGTATATTGAATAGTTCTCACATTATAAGCTGTTGGTTTTGTATACCTCTAGCCCAGACACGCTGTATATAGAGGTTGTATAAGAGATTTATAAGCACCCCATTTTTTGTGTCTGCTGATTTTTCTGTTGTCTTTTGTAGTTCTGTAAGAATTGCCATTTTTTGGAGTGTGGATTGTGTATACAGAATGTAATTGGGATATATGTACTGGGTCTGTTGATGTATAATATTTGTACTGGATGTTGTCATTATGTTTGACATTCAGATTTGTGCTGGTTTGCCCTGTTTGCACCTTGTTGCACTTGGGACACTGGAGTTTGTGAATTCAACTGATTAAATTTCTTGGGGTAGTATTTTTAGGTTTTAATATTTTCTGAAGGGGTGTTGTTCGTACAGAATATTATTTTAAGATTTGTGTCTTTAAAATTGTTGTGATTGTCCTCATGTGCATACCTAGATAGGCAAAGGGATTGTAACTGGGTTTTGTTGACTTGTACTTACTGTGTAAATAAAACAGTATTTTGTTATACAGTTGCTTTGCCTGTGTGATTGATAGGAATGATTAGATTTGGTATGGATATGATATTTTGATGTTCTCTTTCTGTTTGGCATTGGTTTAGCTTATCAGATATTTGTATGCAGCCATTTTATTTTCTGGGTAGGTACGAAACTTATGTGTGGGTCTGTCTGCCTGTCTTCGGTTTCTGTTGAATATCTTACATCCTTGTGTGTTCTTGTCTTGATTAAATTTAATTGAAGGAAAAATTAAAATTATTCTGTTATATTTTCCAAGGGTGGGTGTTTTGCAGATATTTGTCTTTTACTGAAACCTTCTGTAATGTTACTTACACTGTTTTTATGGAGGTATGTAGATGTAACTTATCATCCACATATGTTGTGCACAATTTTATGTTATAACATTGAAGGTAGGTTTTTATTAATTTGTTTTATAAGTCTGATATACATAAAACTTGTTACACAGCACTTGATGAACATGAAAACAGTTAAAGTTAATGTAACTTTGTCATGTTTTTGTGGTTTGCCTTCACAGTAGGCATATACAGCATACAAAATATGGCCTTGAGGCAAAATGTGACTTAAAGGCTGAATTTTGTTGCTACTGGGAATACCTAGCCCATTGTCACCTATCCAATTGAATTTTTGGCTTATGTGATAACTCTAAAGGTTAGAGTTCTCCAATTATAGATCCATAATGCTACTCAACGTTACCTACAAAGTGTTATCAGGTATCCTATATAATAGATTAACAGTATACAGGGTGTCCCAGGAGGAATGGACAAAACTTCGGGAGAGTGTTCCTTATGTTAAATTATACCGATATAACCCAAAACACCTATATCCAAAGTTGAACGGTTATGGAGATAATGGCAAGAGAAGTTTGAAAGTATGACAGCTGTTACACACTTACTGATTACCAAATTCATATTAAAACTGGCAGGAATATGTGCTTTCTGTAATGCTAATATCTGTACTTAACGTCAAACTAACTTGTGAGTGACATAAAGCCATTAAATTCAACTACAAAATCATAGTTGTCCTTAGGGTTACCAAGCACTTTACATGTGCAGTCGCAGCGAGGAACGCGCTTGAGCCAGCTGTAGACAAGGATGGACAATGCGCAGCGTATGGGTATTACGTCACGCGAACCAGGTACAGTACGTGGAACCGCAAAATGATCACACTTTCCTCTGGCCTTTATCTCCGTATCCGTTCAACTT
>Ga0209737_10001631_pt1 | contig 15952 bp, 18 predicted proteins | sample TergutCu122P3_FD_187284 | JGI IMG/M metagenome (GOLD analysis project Ga0209737, IMG submission 187284) | Cubitermes ugandensis P3 segment gut microbial communities from Kakamega Forest, Kenya - Cu122 P3 (SPAdes) (version 2) | ecosystem: Host-associated > Arthropoda: Insects > Digestive system...
ATTTAGCGGATAAAATAAATAAAAAGAAGTGAACCGCTGAAACAACCACAACAATATTCACTTTTTGACCAATTTTGATACCAAATTCAGTGTTTTGAGTCCCGGCATGTATTCGATTTTGATACCATTTTGTTGGCAGTTCCGGCAGCATCAGCCGGATAGTCGGTTTCAAAATGATACCATTTTTCAAACTGGCCGCCACGTCCGCACATTCGGGCGGCGTTGCATTACGCAAGATTTCTTAACTTTGCGACAAATAATTTGTAAATGCAAAACAAAGAAAATACATACAAAGGATACGTTACAAGGGTAGAGCCTGAAAGACAATTTGGTTTCATTGAAACCGAAAACGGTTGTACATATTTTTTCGCAATTGATAACAAAGGGGAAAGAAAACGAAAGCAATTGGGACTTATGGACAAAATACACAAATTTTGTTCAGGGGACGAAGTGGAATTTCAGGTAAGAACTACCCGAAAAGACAAAAATAAAATCGAGGCATATAGTCTGAAATTCATCAGGAATGAAAGACGACAAAAATTAATTGACGAAGCGATACTTAATGACAGTATGTTGGGCTATATAAAACTGATTGACAATGAGAGTTTTTTCATCAAACACATATCTACGCATGTCTTTATCCCTTTAAGTATTTCTGCTTGGGAAACAGATTTGGAAGAAGTTTACAATAAAAGGATAGATAAACTCGTAAAATTCAGACTTATCGAAACACATCAAATTGACAAATTGAAGGCAGTTTTAACAGACGTGAGATTTTTACCTGAGTATTATGAATTGCAATCGGCTATCAATAATGATTTTATTTTGTCTGCAACGATTACAGGCAAAAACTCAAAAGGTCTTTTTGCGGAAATACTGAATGGAAGAATTGAAGGATTTATCCCAATTTCAAAAAATCCCAAAGAATTGGAGTTAATGAAATTTGAGAAATTTAGAAAGGGCAGCGTAGCAAAAGTAAGAGTTAAGTGCTTATTCGATAACAGAAAAGCATCATTAATTTTAGCGTACTAATCAAAAAAAACACAAAAATTATTTTTAAAAATCGTTGTTTTTCGCAGATTTGCAGGAAGAACCTCGAATAGGCTATCAGTGTTTTTGAAACAGCCTATTTTTTTTAGTAAGTCAAACGTTTTCACAACTCTATCCGGCAAGACGGTAGAAATTGTCTTTATTTTCAATCAAATCATAATCAATGAATTAATTTTATCAATAAACTCTGTTATTTTTTGCTTTTGGGCAGTAAGGAACACGAAACGTTCTTTTGATGATGTTCCGCTGATTAGGATGGAATGTTTAATCAGGCTTTCAAGCCATTCATTCACTTCCATGCAAAATCGTTCGTCGCTAATTTCAATTCCATTGATTGTAAACAATCTGACAATACATCTATTTCTTATTTGATTCTTCATAAAAATAAGGGTATTTCCAATATCAATCTGATTTACATAGAAATAAAATGGGATGTTTGCTTCTCCTTTTCTCCCCCTTTTTATCCACTCTTGCAATTTGTGTACCAATTCCAATAGTTGATTGCAAATAATAAGAAGATTATTGTGATTGCTAAAATGGTCAAGTTCAAAATGTAATTGAAGCAACTTTAACGTTGAGTCAATTGTTTGGTCAGTCCAAATCTCGGTGGAGGGGATTTTTTTATAGTTATCATAAATACTTGAACAGACTTCCGTAATTACATTAACATCCAATTGGTTTACAAAATCTTCATAGTTTTCCGGAATGTCGTACACGTTTTTATGCCATGAAAATATATTAAAAAATGTAAGTTCCTTATACGCAACAAAATGGTATGCCGGAATATCTGCTGCGGACAAAATAATCTCACAATCAGGTATTCTGTGTACTCTTTCAGTAATCGCCGACATCTGTAGCGCAGTAGCAAAATAATTCTTAATGTTTTTTAAATCGTCAGGGATAAAGCGGTATTGTTTTGTATCAGTTCCGTAAAATAATGTGTCTAACGATATGCCGAAGTGTTTGCAGAGTTTTTCTGTTTCTTCAAAATTCAACAACTTTTCACCTCGAATTCTGCGATAAGCCGCATCAATGCCAATCCCAAACATTTCGGCAATTATTTTTGCTAAATAGGAGGAACCCGGTAGTTCTTTTTGTATTCGTTCAAAAAGTCGTACCTGCGTTTCATTTTTGTTTTCTTTCTTTTCCATAATCGTCAATTTTTCTTTCTTAAATAATCATAAATTCAACATTTGTTTAAAATAATTCCGCAAAAATAAAGAATATATTTGAATTATGCAAGATTATACGGCAATAAAAGCGAAAAATGAGGTCAATTTGAAATTCGCCTCTGTAATCCGTTTTGAAAAATGATTTTTATATTTCACCTTTGCAGAAATTTTTATTGAATTGAGAATTATTTTGCTATTTTATTAATATTTAAATTTTTAAACAAATGAAAAAGTTATTTTATTTAGTTTGTGCGTTTATTGCGCTTGGAGTTTTCTTTTTTTCCTGCACTCAAGAAATGGTTGAACAGCAGGTTATTGCTGATAGTAATTATGATGGGATTCAAACCCGCTCACAACGGGTCAATAATGGATACCAAAATCTTCAGGTAAATGCTCCTCCTGATTTTAAGGTTATAAACGGACACTTGGCATTCAAAAATGACAAGGATTACGTTGCAATGTTCTATTATCTAATTGGAAAAAGTGAAGAAGAATTAATTAAATGGTCGAAAACTAATGGTTTTACATCTTTATTCAATGAATATGCCATACAGGATTCGATTTTTATGTCAACTTTCGTTGCCACAAGGGATTATGAGCCAGGGGAAAGTCCAATTGATAAATCTGGAAGAATAACAGACCCGGCATTTACTTCTTTATTTAACGCTGACGGTGTTTTATTGGTCGGCGACACTATTTATAAATTACGCGGGGATTTTATCTACTTAATTCCGTTTGGGGATTCCCAAAAAATAGATGAAGTTAGTAGTGCAAGAGATGCTTCCTCCTTGAGTTACATTCCGCATTTCCAACATACATTTTACCCAGAATCTACGACAAGAAATCACAGCAGAAGTCATGTCATTGACGTGAGTTCTACTTTAAGAGTATTTGTAAATTTTCACAGTGAATATAAGCGACTTAATTTTAATGCTGCACTTACACACAGGGGATATATGAGTGGTAGGAAGCAAAATAAAGTTGTAGTTTGGATGCCGGATGTTTCAGACCCGATTGTAAGTGGTCGCATTAATAGTGTGGCTGAAGGAGGTGTTTGGACGGGCACTGGATATAATTGGTTTAATGCAGGCTGGGCTTATCCGCCTAATCAATATAATTTGGTCGATATTTATGGTGTTTTATTTGGCCCTGTAAATGTAGGTGTGTATAGATTTACAGAAACGTTTATATTTATTAAGCATTCCATACAAGGTGCTGAACGTTCTTATCAAAATATATATACTTATCTGCCATAATTTTTTTATTAAAGTTATCATGATATTGATTGTATGTTAATTAATAGAATTATTTATGAGGAAATATATTGTTTTGTTCATTATTTTATTTATTCATATTTTAGGATTTTCGCAACCATTAAAACCAAAGTATGGAGTAGAATTAGCGAGTACTTTTAAAAAAATAGATACATATTCGATGGTCAATTCGCCTGCTTTATCAGGTTATATCGGAATATATACGTATATCCCTTTTAAGACTGAACGTTTTTCCGCAAAATTAGGTACGGGACTAAATTTTACTTCTATTCATAGGGGCGAATTAAGATATTCTGAGGGTAACACCTACGGTCCTGGAATCAATACAGGGGAGGACATAGTGTTTCCGGAAATCAATACAGTACTTTCTACCCTGTCAGTCAGTGCAGAATTACGCTATTACATTTTTCCGGACAAGCCCTCTTGGGGGAATTTGTATGCGACAATACCTTTCATATTTGAAACTAAGCCTTTCACTGATTCATGGATTTTACGTTCTGGATATAGAGTTATACCGGGAATTGGTTACCGTTATGCTTTCAGCAAACATTGGACTATAGAAGCCAGTGCAGGCATTGGCAAGGGATATCTAAAATCTGAAATTAATGCTTGGAATAATAAAACAATGACGGAATTTTCGACCATCCTGCGTATCGGATATACTTTTTGATAGTTTTTTTCATCCTTACGGCATCAAAAATGGCAGGCATCATTGCTTGCCATTTTTTGGTATGGGTATATTTCAGCACTAACAAGCGTGCAAGTCCCTGTGCGAGAATATAAAAGGTGGTGCGAGTGGGAGCAATTATTCTGCCTACTCGATTACCGCAAGTATTGAGCCTCGTTTTTACTTAATTTAATTGAGTTTCAATTGTTTTATATGTCTGAATATTAATCAAATAAAAGTTCTATCCGATTTTTCGTCCCTATTTTGGCATGAAGCCAAATTGAGACACGCTTTTTTATAACTGTCTTCATAAGCAAACGCTACTCTTCGAGGGTGGTGTGGTTGATTGTTGTATTTTTTTTCGCTAAAAAAGTGATTTTTCTTAATTTTTTTTGAAAACTGTTTGTTGGTATCAAAAATATCCTTACCTTACAAAGCCTACAAGTTATTCAAGAAACTTTAAAACATCGTGAATTTCGCCGATTAGATTAATAAGTTTTTCGCGGGTAATATCTTTCTCTACTCCCTTATCAATCGGAATCTCATTAACAGGAATAGTGAAATTCAAGAGCATATCAATAGAAATTCGTTGAGAATAGTATAAAAGTAGCACAATAAGGGTAGATGCCGTGCCGTTTGCACCGCTTTTAATTATCTTATTGTTTTTTTGTGTTATTGTGCCTTCCAATCGTCTTATTTGAGCGAACGTAAGACCTGTTCGCAAACTCAAATCATTGACGGTGAAATTAAAAAACTTTCGTAATTCACGCAATCTCATGCAAAATGCAAAGACTTTATTTTCAATACAATCATCCATTTTTTTCTTTCAAACAGCAATTATAAGGCGACAAAATTAATAAATTATTTTATATATATTTATATCATCACCTATATTTTGTTATCGGCAAACAAATTAATGAGAACTATACGCTGCTCGTCCTATATTCGCCAAAAACGCGCCAAAGATAATCAATGCTAACGAAAAAAACGTTCTTGAACGCCTTTTTTTTCGTATTTGATGTTGGTAGTGCATGTACGCTCTTTCATTCGGAGTAGGTGGCGGAACAACTCGACGAACAGGGGAAACCTGTTGGCTTCGTACAACCCAAATAACCGCTAAAGCCCATGCTACAAGATGCGTAAATACGCTTATTAGATTTACAATACCTGACAAATAGGGATTATCCCTTACAAAAAAGGAAACGAAACCAAAGAAGATAGAAACGGCAGTAGAAACTACCATGATGGCTAATATCGAAAAGAATACCAATTTAATCGTTCTCATATTTTGCGAATTTAAAAAAATCAAACACTTATCCTGCTACAAAGGTACAAAAATATTTTGAAATAATCAAAATATTTTGATAAAATTTCGCCAACAACCTGTTGTAGAAATTCGTCCCCAACCTGATGACGAATTGTAAGTAGTTGTGTATTAATATTATTAAATTTAATCATTCTTTTTGTTTTCTTCTGCAACGACTTTAACAATTAATTCAAGCGTTTCATCATTTATTGCATTAAAATTTTTCATAAGCACTTTTGCCTTATCATCATCCGATTCAAAAGCAACATAAGTAGGAGTTGAAAAATAATTCCTTTCTTCTCGTTTAATTGCATCTACATCAAGTTCAGCCCTGCAATTAAAAATCGTATTTTCGGCACCGCCCTCTGTTATGCCAAAATCGAGTGCAATTTGACCGACAAATTCGGAAGTTTGCAATCCTGCAATTTTAGATGCCGGTATCAGAAAGTCCATATTTTCATTCAGCGAAATTGTTTGCCTGTTCCTGTCAATCGAAACATTTTGTTTCACCTGTTTTATCTTTCCAAAAACCTTTTCAAGCCAGTCAAGGGTTTGTTTGTCCCTTGCCGAACCTGCGAGTATGTTTCCAACAACGGCACACACTTCTTCTGCACCGTTCCTACCGTAAGCGTTTTTTAACTGCGGCAACTCCTGAAAGGCAAGAACGACTGCCACCTGATTGCTTCGCGCTGTCGAAAGCAAATTGGCTATTTTGTGAAAATACAGCGTTGGCAACTCGTCAATGATGATAGCAGACGGCAAATTACCTCTTGAATTAATCAACCTTACAAGGCGATTCAGCATAAGCGCATTTAATGCGCTGTTCATTTCCTGTGTTTGCGGACTGTTAGCGATTACCAAATAAGCGGGATTTTCCCTGTCGCTTATTTTAAGGTTAATTGGCTCTTGATTTTTATCTTCTGTAAGTACCCAAAAACTTTCCTTCGTTGCTAACCGTGAAATTTGCACCCTTGCACTTCCCACCTGTCCTTCTAACTGTTCAAACGCTTTGTTCTTGTATGCCGAATAAAAAGGGGACAAAATGCTGTGTAACTCAACATCGGAAAAAAGAACGGTAAAAATATCATCATACTGCTGATTCATAAATGAAATTACGTGAGGCAAGTCGCTGTATTTGCCGTTTTCGTACTTTGACAAAAAATAAATGACGGCAGCCGTAAAGTTAACCGCGGACTGCGTAAAAAACTGTTCGTTTCCTGCACCCTCTGTGTTGCTTGCACTTTTTTTCAATGCTTCGATAAGAGCCTGCGATGTTTCAAGAGCGGCTGCAAGCGTTGGTATGTATTCAGGCTTTAAGGGATTGAATCGAACAGACTTTTCAACGTCAGAAAAATTGACAACGTAAAATTTAGCGTTTTCAGGTAAAACCCCTAATTGTTTGTTTTTGAGAAACTGATAGTAGGTAAGGTTTGCAAGGTCAGGAAATTTAAAATCATATACGCAAAGACAAAACCCTTTGGCTGCCAACTGCCGTATGTATGAATTAACAAACGTAAAAGACTTTCCGCTTCCCGGCGTTCCAATTATAAGACTGCCTCTAAATGGATTGACAATATTAATCCACCCTCTATGCCTTCGTTTTTTATAATAGTAACTCATTGGAATATTGACAGAATACTTCGTATTGACAAGTTTTGTAGGCTGTTCAAAAGATTCGTTTTCAATGTTAAAACGGTCTTTCATTAAATTATGCTGAACAAACTTGGAAATGTTATCAAAGCCGACGTTCAGAAGGATTGTTCCCGCGCCTGCGGTAAGAATGTAAATATAGTTTATAAACGATAACGTATTAATTACCTCATTTTGAATAAAAAAGCAACTTCCAAAGAATAAAATCAGTCCGCCAAAAACAGGAAAGGCAATATGTTTCAAGATATTAAGTTCAATGTCTTTTTTTGCAAGCGTACCGATGCAGGTTAAAATGAGGATTACGAGCAAAAACAACTTAGCATAGAATACATTTTGATAAAACGCTATATTCTTTAATTTCAACAATATACTATTAGCGTTATCGCCAAAATCGTAATTAAGGAAAAGTATTATTTCAAGCACTAAAAAGAGATATACTGCCGCCCTGAAAAATTCGTGCATTTTTTTTAATTCCTGACTTTCGTATTCCATCTTGCTTATTCGTTAATTTTTTCGTTTGCCCTTCTATAAACTTCATTAGCAGTTTCATTCGCCTTTTCCCCTAAAATTGTAATAGAAACTTCGGCTAATTGCAAATTATAAAGAGTTTGTTTTGACAGGTTAAGCAACTTTCTCGCCTCAAACAGCGCATGGTTTAAAAGTGCCAAACGCTGTTCTTTATCAAGAAGATTTTTTTCATCGCCACCACGCACCGCCATTGCCGTCATTTTAAGTATGTCGTCAGTGCGATTTTTAACATGATGCTCGTATTGTGTCCACGTATCTTTAAATCCGTCATATCTTGATGTAACAGATTGTATTTCATTAAAATATGGATATATCTGCCCATATATCTTATGTACCAACTGTTCATCAAAAGAGTTTTGCACTCCTTCAACCTGTTGCAACGACTTAAAAAGGCTGTCACGCACCATGTGAATAAACCTGACTTTCATGGCAATAGAATCCTGTTGCCTTTGAATGGCCTGCGTTAATAGCAAATATTGACCAAGTTTGCCTATCTGCCCATTAATCGGGTTAAGGTACTGTTGCGTAAAAGCGTTCATACTTTGTTCGTCAATAACCCAATCCCATACCTGCGCTCGTGAAAAGGAAGGTAAAAACAGCAACGCACCAAAAAGAAATATAATTAATCGTTTCATTGTTTCAGTCTTTTATCTGTTTACCGGTAATCTCAATTCTCTCATTGGCGGATTTAAAGTAATCATAACTGATTGTAAATTAATTGCAATAAGTTTAAGTTTCTGCAATTCCTGTACAGTGTAAAGATTCAAGTCCGAGCGTTGCCTGTTGTCAAGCCGTCCTTCGTTCCCTGTCTTTTTCGCTGCATCATCTATGTACCTTTTAATCCTTTCCGACCTGTCTGTAATCTTTGTTTTAAAATCACGTGCTACTTCATTATAAGAAGGATAGATTGAGGCATATTCATCAATCCAGGATTGAATATCCTTTATTTCTGTAACTATCCTGTCAACGTATTGGGGATTCAATGTTTCCAAAAACGCCGATTGCAAGTTTTTTTGGTATTCCTGCGTTTTTTCTTCAAGGATGACAAGTTTTCTAAAAAGCGTATCAATTTCCTGTTGCGCTGCAATCGTTTTATCAAGAGCATCGTACATAGCCAAACTCCACGCTAATTCCAATCCGCCATACAGAAAAGTTGCAGGAACTAAATCAACGTGAAAAATTTCAAATTTAAGACTTTCACCTTCCTGTGACCGTACAACGAAAACGCTCATCAAGGCAAAGATTAAAACTAAAAACAACTTAAAACATTTCATTCCTGTGTGTTATTTGAATTTCCTAAAATATTTGCATTTGATGCAGTCATTAGAACTCTGAACGTATGAGATAATATACCCCTCAAATCTCTCAAATCATCTACCATATTCGTAACGATTTTGTTTCTGTCATCGTTATTCAGCAAATTTTGCGTACCGTCAACGCGAGCAAAATTATATATTTTACCCCCTAAAACTGCTGCCCTTTCAGCGATAATTAAGGTTTGACGAGTTTTCACATACCCAAGTCCCGGATGTTGGTTAATCAAATAATTGTTTGCAAAGTACAGCGTTCCAATATCATCAATTATACTTACAACGTCCTGATAGTTCTCAATCTCAACCGCACGTGATTGTTTGGTAGTCAAATAGTTAACCGTCAGTTTTTCCAACTCATAGAGCCGCTTAACGCTCATGTTGATGCTGTCCTGAAGGGACATGATTTTTTTCTGTCTTTCATTAATTCTATTACGTATAATGCCTGAATGCACAATTCCCCAAGTAACATTATGATTAAGCGAAGCGTCATTATGTATTTCGTCAAAGCCAAAGACATTACCGAACAACCCATTTAAAATGCCGCCACCTGTAATATCAAACATACCGCCGCTTGCAAAAACACCGCCGTCAAGAAACTCTTTGCTTCCTCCAGTAATTCCACCAAGAAAATTATCCATCCACCCGCTTAAATCTAATCCGCCAAGTAAGTAACTATCCTTGTCGAAATCACCGTCTGTAAATGATTTTATGATTTCTTCCCACATCTTGTCCCAAGCCGATTGTGCTTGACAGGGGGACAAAAGGGAAAAGAAAAGGAAAAATATAATTATTTTCTTCATACTCAATCTATTTTGTTTGTTTCAAAACTTTTTCCATCGGAAGTGGAAACTTTGTATTCTTTGCTTTGCGTAAGATAGGTAATTGAGAAATGCCATGCGAACTTATTAGACCATTCAGCAAGCAATTTATTATTAACAAACAATTTACCTGAAATAATTTGTTGCAATTCTTCTTCAAACGGCGTAATTTCAATAGCACTCAAATTTAAAAGCATTCCAAACTTATTAAAATTACGAGGTATCTCGTACTCTTGAATCCAAGGCGATGACACAGTTTGTTGATTATCTAAATCAAATAACCACTCCGTTCTTGGCCATTTATTTTCATCTACATAATTATAATTACCCACGTTAAGCAATATCTTATATTCATCCGACTTTTCCGCCGACACCTCTACCCTGAATTTATAAGGTGGTCCCGACCTGTTGTCATTCCCGCCGTTCGGCTCATCAGATTTGCTGCACCCTGTGAGCGTACACAACATAAACAAAATAAATAGGACTGTTCCCCCTGCAATAATTTTGTAAAAATAACTTATCCTGTTCATAGTGATTTTGTTTTAAATTGTTTTCAATTAATGTCTTATGCTTTTCTTAATTTTTTGTTCTGTCTGCACCGGATTAACGATAAGCGAAACAGAATTATTGTTATTTCTTTTAAATGAGAGCGTTGCGTTTTGATTGCTGCCCTCTAAAGAAACAGAAATTTCATTTGTTTCCTTGCCGGAAAGAAGTTTGTTTTTATTGACTGCCGAAAGTTCCGAAAAATTGATTCCTGCCTTTTTCAGTTCTTCCTTTATTTCATTTTCGCCAAATGTAGATTTCAGTTTTTTTTCTTCTTTGGCATCTGCCTTTAAATTTCTGTAATTGTTGATATAAGGTACTAAAAATTCGCTTATTTCATTGTGTGACACTTTATATTTGGGTGAAAGATGGTCTATGTTTTTTTCTGAATTGAAACGTTTAGCGTCGGCCAATAAAGACAACACGTCCCTGCTTCGGTAGTGGTGGTAAGTATATTTCAAGAATCCGTCCAAGATTTTGTTAAAGTCCCCCCCTGCTTTTAATATGGAATATATATCGTAATAATCTCTTAACTTTGAGCGGTTCTTCATAGCCTCTAACTTCATTATTCCGATACTGTTTATGTCAGGTAATTTGATGTTATTTATCAATTTAGTTATTTGCAACTGTGCCGGTTTCTTATACATACCGTTACAGAAAAACGTTACTCTCACGCCATTTACCGTATAATCCACATGGAATTCATCTAAAATATTTATTTTTTCGATTCCGATTGTGGCTAACTCATTTTGAATTTGGAATCTGTTTACCTTCGGTATTTCGGTTCTTGTTGTCTTCCATTTACAGAAATCAATGTCTTCACTTAACCTGTGATTGATTTGCAGGGACAAAGCCGTTCCGCCTATCAGAATAAAATCTTTCAGGCAGTCCAATGTTGAAATCTGCTGCAATACGTCAGCCGTTTTTGGTAATACTCCTTGCATGATAATTTCCTGTTAAATTTTTTCTTATTGCCCTTCGTGCTTGCATGACAACGTACCTTTGCGGATTTTTAATTTTGAAATAGATTATTGCGAAAAGTACGTTAGAACTGTGGTAACGAGGCTCTAATGCACACATATTCCATTTCCACACGTCTTTAATCAGTTTTTTTGGAAAAAGAAGAAAAAGCATATCAATATCATCCAAATCCAAGTGCATCAATACCGTTTCGATTAGCAATTCATCGGTAAGTGAATTTGCCGTCATGTTAGATTTGTCATACGACCAAAGTGCATTATTCGCCTTCAGTTGTTCAAACAGATACGTTCTTATTTCTTCTTTTGTTTGCATATTACAACAAAGTTACAAAAATATTGTCACTGATGTTCTTTTACCGCTTGTTTTAATTAAAACTCAACGGAATTTTTATCCCAACCATAACACCTACCCGAAACCAACTGTTATTCCTCGTCCAAAAGGAAAACTGTGTTTTCTCTTGAATGAATAACTGTATGTTGCCCGGACAAGTATAAGTGTATTCAAATCCGGGAGTTAGAGAAAGAGTAAATTTATCTTTCTCATTAACCCCAATACCAACCGCCCCCCTGAATCGAAGGTTCGCGTTTTTATATCTCACCATATTGTACTTATATGCACCCTGAAACAAAAGGGAGTAATATTCTAATTTTTTGCCATCTGCATCAATCTTGTTTGAAAATATCTGATTGTAGTAATCAAGTCCGATTTCCCAAGCGTTATGGTACTTTAACGACCTTTCAAAAGTCAGTTCGTAACTCATAGCGTTGTAAGTCAGTAATCCGCCCGACAAAGAAAAATAAGAATCACCATCACCGGCTTTTAACAAAAAGGGTAAGGACAAAAAACAAAACAGAAATAGATACCTTTTCATAGCCCTGATTTTTATCTGAATAATACGCTACGGTGAAAAGCATCGGCGTTAAGAACATCGGCGTAATCTATGCGTAAAATAACAGTTCTGCCCGATATTTGTTTTTCCGCCACCTCTATCGTAAATACCTTTTCGTCAGGAAAAGTAAATTTGTCAAACACATAAATATTACGATATTCCTTTACAAACGTTTCCCCCTCGTTAATGGATAATAAAGGCTCTATTTCAATTTGTTGGAAATTGGTAGCCTTCGATTGCTTCTTGTCTTCAATTTTAAATCGAATTTGTTCTACATCGTACTCAATGTTTGTTTTGTTTTTAATCGAAACATCAATGAAAAACAGACCTCTGAACGTATAAATGTTGTTCAGCGTGATACGCAACTTATAGAGTTCGCGTGACACATCGAAATATTTGTGACCGCTGTTCCAAATTGACCAAGCAAGCCGCCTCATTTCAATTTCGGGCATATTAACGTTTACATTGACGTAACTTTCCATATCTTCCGTTTTAATATCAACGTTACTCGAAGCCTCATCCCTGTTATCGGTATAAACACAATTAAATTGAATCTTGTAACGTTCAGTAACGATAGTAATTAAAGCAAGCACTTCCCCATTTTTGTAAGGCTCATCCTCAAGAATAGGCTTGATACGCATAATATTCTTTATAGGAATATCCCCGACAAGTTTATCCGTACTTATATCCACATAATCAATAGGCTCGCCGACCGTTATATGGGTGCTTACCTGCTCGTTCACTTTAAGCACTTTCATATCTGCGCTTTTGTTAATTACTTGCGAAAACAACAAATTTGTCGAACAAATAAAACAGGACAATAAAATTATTTTTTTCATACATTATTAATTAAAGAAGTTATAATTATCATCGTTATTTCTATTATCCTCATTCACAAGATATATGAGGGAAGCGTATTTAAGTTTGGCCTTGTTCTGTTTAATCCGGCTTGAAACGGCTGAAGTAACACTTCGATAAAAATCCTGTCCCATTTGAGCCATAAGTTGTTGATATGGATTTTGATTGGCATTGATATTTACGTTGCCTGACTGCGCCATTCTGCTTCCTGCAACCCTCATCATTTCTCTAAAATCCGAACTCGGAACATACAAACCCTGAATACCGTCATTGTCATAGATGGAAAGGTTAAGTTTTAAAATTCTTTCACCATAAAGGACTGTCGTAATGTTTACCTTCACCCTTTGTGCAGAAAATCCCGATACAAGACCATAAAGATATGTTCCTTTCCTAAATAAATGGTCGCCGATAAAAATATCATCCATAAGGCGGATTCTTATTCTACTGCCTGCAACAACCGTTTGGGCTTCGTCCAACATGGCAGCAATAAACATCTCTTTTTTGTTTGCTTTAAGCGTATTAAAAGCGTTGCTTTGTTGAAAATCTGCCTTCTTTGCAGTAAGAATATCAGTTTCAATTTCCTGAATTTGATTTGTATTAGTAGTTTCAGCCCGCGCTCTTAAAGCACTATCCATTCGGGCAATTTGTTCACGCATTAATCGAATTTCTTCTTCCTGTCCATTTCTCGGCTGTGGTGGTGACGGAACATTAAACCCTTGTAACCCGAAAATATCGGGGTCGTCCGGGAAGAATTTCTTATGCAACGCCTCTAAAGCGGCAACCGCATCATCAGCCGTTTGTTGCTCATTAGCGAACAAAAGGCTATCAGTAACAGGATTTAAAAAATTTTCAAGTAAATCAATGTCATTATCAAACAAGTCTTGTGATAAAAATTCACGTAATTCCTCAACGCTTTCTATCCCTGATTGCTGCTTCCGCCTTTCAAGCAATTCCTGTAATAATTGAAATTTATCTTTTTGCTCTGACAAGGCAGGGTCTGGCAATGAAGTATTGATTCCTTCAAGTGAAGTTCTCTCAGCAATACTTCTTTCATCCTTAGGCGGAAACATAGTGCTTATCACATATACGCCCAATAGAAGAAACGGCAAAAGTATAAGAGGCAAGCCGTACTTTGTTTGTCGAAAATCAAATTTAAAATTTTTCATATTTATCTTTTATTTAGCATATTAAATAATTCTTCAACTCTTGCGCTATCAATTTTAGTTGTATCGCCTGCCATCATCTGAATTTCCCTTTGAATTTCTAAAAGCATAAAAAACTCTAACATCTTATCGGTAATACTTAAACTGTCAGTATATTGTTCCTGTATCTGCTTTATAAGCGAAGGAACGGTTTCAAATTCGGGTTTAGGTTTGTTTATTCTACTGAAAAATACGAACGAACACCAAATTGCAGAAACCAATAAGATAATTGCCATAAAAGAAGCCGTCCGGGATGGTCGTGCATCCAATTTCAATAAAAAAATTTTCCACCAATTTCGGACAGGATTATCAGAATGTTGTTGTCCGCTTTCTTCTTGTCTCGATGTCCTCATTTTCTAAAACTTTATATTTGTGAATAATAAATCCATGGGGATTGAGTTCGGAACGTTTTCCTCTACTTAACCATCCTTCCGTTACGAGGCTTCGTATAACGATAGACGTTGGTCGTTCAATCCGCTGCGTACCATAAAAACGGAAATGCTTTGAATTAACGTCATAAATAATGCTGTCTGTCTTTATATTAACCATTGTGGAAGTAGCAATTAATTGATTGAAGAAACCCTGTTCCCGCATATCGTTATAAATAAGCAAACCGCTTTCATCAATCAAATACATTGCACGTATGATGTTGTTTTGTATATACTTGTCATCGGGCGGAAGATTGAAGTAAAGCGAATGAAACATATTGATATGGCTCATGCCTTCTACTTCTTCGTTATCATCAAGTGTGCTACGCTGAACAAGCAGCGGAATCCCTGCATCAAGCACATAAACATTTTTTCTTTCTTCCAATATCAGTTTATTTGCATTAATCATTACAACCACTACAATAATAATAGAAGTAAATAATGTAGCAATAGAAGTAAACAGCGTTAATTTCATTTTACTTTCCAAGTCTTTTATCAGCATATCAATATATTTTAATTCATTAAAAATCAAGATTTAGGCGCAACCGACTGACCACCGGCAGAAGCACCGCCACCGGCAAGAGCAGCAGCACCGGCGCCACCTGTCGCTGCTGCCACACCTAACCCAATAGCCGTTGATGCAGCAATAGTGAAAGGTTTAACTACGGCTGAACCACCCGATGTTTGAACAACCCAAGTCGAAACAGGGAAAATAATTATCATCCCCAACGCTACGAAAAGACAAAGCAAAACGAACAAAATATTGTCGTTCGCTGTATTTGAAGCCACAGCAGCCATCAACCAATAGCCATTATCATAGGCAGCATCAATATAGGCAATTTCAGCGCGTAAAGCAGATGTCATAATATCAGTACCTATTGTACAAATGAAATAAGCAAGCCCCGACCACAACGAAATAGATATAAACCTTGCTGTCCACTGCGCCCAAGATTGCTTCCAAGCATCCACGAGGCTGAATGCAAACGCCAAAGGCCCTATAAAGGCCATAATAGTAAGCCCGGCAGCCTGCATAAACAAAACTCCACAAACGACTACATTCAGAAACAATAAGGCAAGATACTGAAATATTTGAAAAAACAGCCACCTTATTTTAGTCATGATAAACATTTCCATCCCTGCGATTGCACCTAAAAGGCTATCCATGGGATTAAACCCACTTGTAATACTACTCCACCAAGACACATTTTTTTGTATATCTGATGACTGAAATGCTTCATTTTTTTCTGCATCTTTTCCTCTTTCAGCCACT
>Ga0209737_10001632_pt1 | contig 15950 bp, 8 predicted proteins | sample TergutCu122P3_FD_187284 | JGI IMG/M metagenome (GOLD analysis project Ga0209737, IMG submission 187284) | Cubitermes ugandensis P3 segment gut microbial communities from Kakamega Forest, Kenya - Cu122 P3 (SPAdes) (version 2) | ecosystem: Host-associated > Arthropoda: Insects > Digestive system >...
CCCCTCCCACCTGGAGGGTGAGAGTTGTTATGGCAGTGCCTCTGAATAACAGAGACATATATGTCGACTGTTTAAAAAAACCTCAGGATCATGGCCACCTTCCCACACCAATACTTTTCCTTTTCACTTTATCTGAAAACTGCTATCAATGAACAAAAGTGTATAATCAAGTGGAATCTAGGCAACACATATTTGTGATAAACATATGCATTATTTGTAAATTTCTCTAACAGAAATGTAAGAATACTCAAATTCTTCCATTTTCTGTTTAAAACTGTGTCTACATTACACAAAAACAGACAACCCAGAAATATAAATGTATTGACTTTCTCAGTAGCAACATTTATTCTATACATCTTCATTACATGCAGGTTTCTAGAGATATTTGTAAATCAAAGGATTTGCTATACTTGGAACCAATATTTATTTCAATAAGAGTATTTTATTTCATGCATTTTGGTTGCAGGCACACTCATTTGGAAGATCACTGATTACACATCAAAACTAAATGAAGCAAAAACAAAGGAAGGAATGGAATTAGTCAGTCCACCCTTTTACACTAGTCAATACGGATACAAATTACAGGTACGGTAAACTGAATTCAGTAGCACTACGTTTCTGAATCAGTGTTATTAGTAATAAGATGTGACAAACCTAATCATGCAGTTGGTAATGGAAGGCATTACATTAACAGTGACATACAACAGCAGGAAGCAGCAATGGGGAGAGAGGAGGAAAGGCTTCGGTTGCAAAGAAATGCAGAGTTCAAGTAACATGATAGAGACATAAAACAATACTAAAAATAAACTGATCAAGTTGATTCATCCAGTGGTAATATTTTTTACTTATTTGCAAAGCACCTGCTTCAAATTTTGGCCAGGATACCCCCTATCCAGACAGGTGTACCATGGAATATGCCAGTCCCTCCAGGCCAGTTCTGAGACAGTACATTAAATTGCATCGTGACTACTTCCTTCCACATCCTTTAAATGTGTAATTTACTGTGATCAAATCTGCATGCAACAAAATTAGGAACAAATTAAATTCAGGGAATGCTTCTTACCATTCAGTTCAGAATTTTTTGTCATCTTTTTTACTGTCTATAAACACAAGTACTGAAATATAAAGAACTATAATTATGCCTTTTGTTGTGTATGGGTGTAAAACTTGGTCTCTGACATTATTATAAGACCACAAGCTGAGGGTGTTGAGAAGAGGGTGCTCAAGGAAGATAGTTGGGCTTAAGAGAGAGAACACAACAGGAAGCTCAAAAAACTGCAAAATAAGGAGCTGCATGAGTTCTAATCATCACAAAATCTTGAGGGTGATCAAATGAAGGATGGGATGGGTAGGGTCTGTGGTATGCTCAAAAGACAAGAGACATGCAAGTTGGATCTCAGTGGGAAAACCTGACGTTGCCACTTAAACAACCTAGGTGTATATGGGAGGATATAAACCTTTTGGTGCATAATGTCAGGCATACCCATAACATAATCTGATGCTCAAACCACTGAATGTCAGGTTTAGGTAAAGGCATTATTAGGCTTTCCTTATGCAAATTTAGTTTAAATCCCAGTCTTCTGCAGCTCCCCCTAGCATTTAATTCCAGCTCCAAAAAAATTAAAATGGATCTTAAGTAGAAAGATGTGCATTTCTTGTGAGCACAATTTTGAACCCTTGTGTTCCATAAAGTTTTGGGGAATATCTCAAATAACTGAGGGATTATTAGCTCCTCCAGAACCCTGCTCAATGGAGTTGATGCAAAGAACACAAAAGGAGAAAGATATCTGTTTACACTGTTTGTTGCAGGCATCTGTATTTCTAAATGGCAACGGTGCTGGAGAGAGTTCTCACATTTCAGCGTATATCAAGATTCTACCCGGAGAATATGATGCCCTGTTGCGCTGGCCATTCTCCCACTCTGTCTCTTTCACCCTCTTTGATCAGTCAAATATTCCCGAGAAGGTAAGCACTTGTCCTTTATGATACTCTTCCTTATCAGCGGCATTTGGGACACACAGGGTGACCAAACAAGTATGAGGTTTTTTGTTTTTTGCACCATGCAATGTAATATAATTTTACAATATCAATGAACAAAATGCACCTTTACTGAACTAATATTTTAATTTATGATATTGGTTTCAAAACACGTAGAAGACATCATGAATTAAAATATTAGTTTTTCAAATGTGCATTTTGTTGGTTTATATTGTAAACTATGTATGAAGTTTGTCTCTGGGAGGTGGAATTTGGTGAATGATAAGGTTTATTCATGTGGAAACTGGTGTTAATGTAATGCACTGTTGCCTCACATAAGCAAGAGTATTGTGGTCTTGGAGAAAGCTTGCAGCATTTTTTCCTTCAGAGAATGGTAAGAGGCTTTTATGATCTGCTCAGGCAGAACTCATCCTCTCAGTTGATACCATATGTGACTGTATCAATCAGAGATGTTGGCAGTAGTTGAACACAACATAGACCTTGGCCACTGCATCCTGCTCAATAACACCAACATGCTGGACAGAAAATCCAAGTGCCAGAATCAGCTTGTACAGGAAGCAACAGATATCAAACTGTACCCCAACAACCTAAACCAGAAAGGATTCTCCCTACTTTCTATGCAGACTGGGAAGTCTCTCATCCATTCCTTGGAAGAAAGAAGGCAGCAGGCAACATTACCTCACTTTAACACTTAACACCCACATGAATAAAGTTTATTACTCACTGCCATTCACCTCCTACAGACAAAAGTTCATACTGTTTTGCACAGATTCTACTGGTTGTGGCCCTTAAAAACATCCATTATGGAATTTGACTCCCATTGGCTCAGTGCAAGTCCTGTACCCTCCTCCCAATTATTACTGCATCCACCTGAACCAAAATGAGTCACCCTGAAGATGAAGTACCTTCCACCAAAATGTTAGAACAAACCAAATACACTACAATGTAAAAACCTACAAGATGACCATCAGTCACTTGGAACATGTTTAACCACCAGTATATTGAAAGTAAAACCCTATGTGTACTGCAGTGTGGAACTGCTAATGCACGTGTATCTTGACAACTTATGTTTAAATATTTGCAGTAAACTGCATGAGTTACACAATTACATTCTTTTTGTTTAACAATACCTTTATCATCTGAGTTTTATGATACAACCAGGGGCTGCTTCACACCAATTTGTTTGATGGCTGTGTAACTTGTAGTCTATGCAGCCTGCAATATTCTAGACCATAACAGTCGTAGTCTTTTTATAATGGTGGATAGCCCATAGCAAGCAAGATTCTATTCCATGTCTACAGCATGGGTTTATTTTCTGGAAAAGAAGTTTACTACCCACCAATAAAAGTATACATAATTTGTGCTTCCAGGCCTGCAACATTGTTGAGAGCTTCATGCCAGATCCGACATGGAAGAATTTTCAGCGCCCCAGTAAGGAACCAGATTCACTGGGCTTTGGTTTCCCCCGTTTTGTTTCACATGAAATACTGAAGAAACGGCATTTCCTCAAAGATGACACAATGTTTATTAGGGTGAAGGTAGACCCTAGCAAAATTGTGGCTGTTTGAATATGCCTCTCAATTACTAAACATTCCTGTTAAATGTCACTCAGTCTCTACTCCTCATAACACTAAAATACTGACCAGCACTTTTATATTAAAGTGATACCTTCAAGATGGAACACTGTTTAATGTTCCACCTGTGACTGAATATACAGTGCAAGTGTTAGCGATGTATTATCACAATGACTTCGGTAACATCTCCCAGCTTGCAACCATTAAAGTATGTATCAAGGTAGCTGACTTTTCAGCTACATTTGTATACTAATTATATGCACGAAGTACTGTAACCATGGATACTGCAGTATTCCAAATACCATGGAGCTGCTTGTGTCTAATTTTTCCGTCAACAGAGAGCCACATCTACCAGATGTGTAATTCTGAAGTTACATGTGTAACCCTTGCCAAATGACTGACTACAGGAACAGTTATTTTTAAAAGAGAAAATGTTTTCAGCACACCACACCAAAAAACAGTATTAGTTGGTTCCTTTCAAATTCATGGATAAACACATACACTGTATGAATCTTACTATATGTAGTTTAGTTTCAGAAATAATTTCTTTTTTAGAGTAATATTTTCAAAAAAAAAGAGAGAGAGAGACAGAAAGGAAAAGTCTAGGCTGCAGGGGTTGTGTCCGCTTCAGAGAACACGAACACCAACATTTAGAAGATATTTCATACATGCAAAGCTTTAATGACCCCTCAAAAACCAAGAAAATCCCTTGCCTTGACAATTCAAAAAAATACAACAGGTACAGTTGTGTTGATCATAATCTCCATATGATATGATATTCCATATGTATACATTTCATGGCAATCACGAAAATCAGAGGTGTGAAAACATAGAATTTTATCTGAATCTCCTGGCAAAGAGAAACTACACAACGGTAAGAATACAACACACAATCAACAGTTTGTACTTGCAGAAAAAATGTTAGCAGGAACTGTAATTTGTATAAATGTACATATATAATAATTATTGTATTTAGTGACTTCATGCAGTGAGTTTTACACTGAATTTTAATAAGTGTAATAAAATCCTGGGTGATAGTTAAATAGCCAAAGATTATGGGTCTAGAATAGAAGGATTTGTGTGACGTAGGTCTGTTGAATTTCTTGTTATTATCATTCAGAAAGACTGGACAGTCTGGGAATCAAACCCTGGTGGAGGCAAGATTTTCCACACCCATCCAGACCATCCATCCTCCTTTTTCAAAGGGTACTGGGTTTCTTTCCAGGGGGTACAAAATGTTTGGGGTGTGGTGTTGGCCACTCACCCCCATCTACTGCCAAGGTTAAAGAAAGAGTAGAGCTATATCTCTACTCTCCCTCTGGGCCTTCACTGCCTGTTATAGAGCAAACTTTATTACCATTCAGATGACAGCTGATTCAGGTGCTGGATTCACAATTATAAATAGAATTACTGTACATATGATTTCAACTCAACACATACCTTCATCTCCTATGCAGTACAGTGAAATTTTGGCCTTGGCTTCCCTGACCAAGCTCTTCTCAAATTTATCTCCATTTTTTGCCTGACTTTCTGAAATTCTTCCCAGCATGACCCATATGGTTTACTGACACCTTTTTGTCATTCATGCTTCAGAAATGTTGTAATGCTGTATGCCACTGATGCTAAGTACATGGTGTTTCTAGAATACATGGCACCACACAACAGGCATGTTTTACATACATAAACACTAAAACAAATGTATGTTGACATGGGTCCTTGGATGTTTCACTTTCCAGCTGGTCCATTTGAAAACAGAAATGCCACGCAAGTGCAGTGGCTATCCCAGCATTGTAATGCTCCCTCCGTGAGACCCACTCATCTTGTGCTTAAACATAATGTTGTTCAGTAAGCAATGAGAGACAACAGCATTGCTGTGACAGTACACTCGTTCTGTATTGAATATACATGGTCCACAGATATACATTCATGGACATGGCTTGTACACACCAGCAAAGTGTGTAATACAACAGTTCAATGATGTAGCAGAACTACAGCAGGGCACAAGACACACACGTTACTGTGTAACATGGCTAAACTTTTTGTTTGCAACAGCCCATAATGAAATGTGTAAACAGGCACCTAAAGTACTGCAGTAAATTTCAGAAATATCCTGTATATGCCAAGCCAATCTCAGACTACCAGTCGTAATTAGCTGCTTTGTACTTAGCATCTACTGACATTTCAGCCTGGCTAGATCACCTAATGGCATATTCTACTTTGTTATTCCATAAGCACCCATCTTGTATATGTAGCATGTTATCATCCCTCACTTAGTATTTTGATACAGGCCTTGATATCCATACTGATTGTTTACAATATTTAACTGAACATGGCCAATGGCTAAAAAGTAGATAGTTTGCAATTTCCAGCAACTGATTAAATTACATTGACAGTATATGAATAACTACATGTTGAATATTACATCTCGCATGTGATTAAATATTAGGCCTACAATTCCTGACTTGTACACCATAGTATGCAGGACATTTCAGAGCATGAAACACACCAGAAAATTTTTGTATGCAATTGTAACAATCACTGAAGCATGAGGATTCTGTTAACACATTCAACTGCAGGGATGGGGCAGGGAACTGAATTCTCACAATACATGGGTGTAACAGCATGAATATATTCTTACAGTATATACAGAAACATTTCTCATCCCAACTTCATATTGTGCCTCTTCAGGGATGTTGACATTCCCACTGCTTTAATGTTATCTTCCTGTCTACTCCTCTTGTCTTCAGTTGGGTTCACCCTCTGGTCCCTGATGTAAGGTATACCAGTCACACAGTATGATGCTCAAAATACCGAATGTCAGGTACATATGACAGTCATTTAATGGTCTCCTGCCACAGCTCTCCTTTAAATTCCAATTTCCTTTACATCACATCAACATTTAATTGCATCAACAAAGGGTTAATTCTCAGATATCAAGTAAGTATTCATAACAAGTTGCATATTCTTAGGAAAGGACTGTTAACACCACAGTGAACATCAATGGTGGAGGACAGAATTTTCTAAATGAATTTGTGACATACCCATAGCAGTTCTTCATAACTAGAGCAATTTTCTTCACTGTCATAACATAATATGATGTTTGGTATGGTCCATTTCATGATTCTTGTTAATCTACTATCTCTAATTTGACTGTCTTTTTTCTGTTACTGTAACTGGAGATAAAGCCAAAAGGTAGTGTTCATAATTTTTTAAAATAAACATTACTGCAGTCAAAATAAGTAACCTTGTAATTCTTGTGATTGTGCAGTTTGTGTAATGTTCAATTATTTGTTACTTGTGTGGTTTATGTCAACAAAATATTAGTGTGAAACATGCAAGTATAGGAAATAAATATTACTTTTATCACCAATTGGAATACAAAATACAAACACATTTTTATTATGATGTGCCATGATGGTGAAGCTGATGTGGCGAGCAGGGTACAGGATGTACAGCCAATGTGTCACAGCTTTATTTCCATCAGGGGACAAGAACTTTTTTACTGCCCAAAACATCTCCAATCTGGCTCTGAGGCCTACCCAGTCTACTACTCAATGGTTACCATGTGGGGCTTTTTGCCTGGGAGTAAGGTAGCTGAGGCATCAAGCTGACTACTCATTACCAGACACAAATTTAAAAAATGTGCGAGACATACATATATCTTCACTGCATGCATACGGACAACTCTTTCTTTTGTATTTTCATTAATACATGAAAAAGAAATTACTTAAGTTTACTGCATTAATTTCCTATCAAGAACAGGTTATTCAAATCTGTCATTTAACTTTTCAATGCTGAAAATAAGACACGGCATTTACACAGTCCCGCCATAAGTTCTGTCCCAAGTATATTGTGAACTAGAAGAAAAATGAAAAACAACATCCACTTTTCGAGCCAAATAATTTATTAGCAATAGTTTTAAGTTTTTATTTATAATAACGCCATTCAAAATGGCCACCCTCTGCCTCGATGCAAGCCTTGAGATGCTCTGGCCACTCTGCTATCGCAGCATGCACTGTCTCCAGGGGGATCTCTGCTGCTGCTTTCATAAGGGATCTCTTCAGACTGTCCAGGTTGATGTGACACTTTTGGCAAGCCATGTCCTCCAAAACAGCCCACAATTTATAGTCCCGGGGGTTAACCTTTATTGTACGGCATTTAAATGCCAGTAGTCCTCTGCCGTCCGGAGTTTTTTGGGCATTTAAATCTTGAAATTGCATCCCTCCACAAAAACAGATATATTTTCTGCTCTCTATAACATAAAATTATGAAATAAAAACTGTTCGAAAGAGAATAAAATTCTACATGAATAGACGAAGTTTCAAGTTATAGCAGTAAATCGTACCCAAGAAACTTTATGATAGATTCAAAAGTTATTTTGCATGACATATATAAGACACTTATGTGAATTTTTTAGGTACTTACCCCATGTTTTACACCGCTGGCATGTGTGATGTTATGTACATAGGAGTATACAACACTTATTTACATGGTAAATGTTTTCTGTCCGCGCCGTACAACGATATAACTTCCCCTGTGTCACCACATTCAAAGCTTCTCTTTGTGTCTAGTGACTCAAGTCCACGCGTGTATGCCATATCTCAAAGCAGTCCACTATGCACAGACCAACATCACATTTCCTGCAGAAATACAGTGTGGTCCGTGTTTGCTTTTGCAGCGAACACACACGGCACGTACGTCGTGTTCCTGTGGCAGGCCGGTGCTGTGAATGCTTTACTTCCAGTCGACTGAGCTGGGACGCTCGTTTGTGAGGTTCCATTATAAAAGGTCCCAACTAAATCAAATAAGGCACCACTTGTATAAAGTCTAAATAATGCTTCAAAAAGAAATCACTCTCTCCAGCTGCGGAGTACATGGAATTTGGGACGGAACTTATGGCAGGACTATGTACAAATACTAACCTCTTCTGCTTCTATATGTTATTAACAGTGCCAGTTAAATCATGCCTGTCTTATCCTCAGAACCCAAAATTAGTATGTTCTGGCTTCAACCCTCAATGTGGTGTGATGAGCATGTCACACCATACGCATTACAGACCAGAGTAATAAGCAGACTCCCAATGGTACAGCTATTATAGGTTTAAAAACATTTCCATGGCATATCAATATAACGCACAAATATAGGCAATCTACAGTTGCCTTCTGCGACACAGTCTACATTATTTAGACAAGTAAACCCTCTAGCTATGGATGAAATGTATGTTTAAAAATGCACAATGAGCAGCCATGTATCAGCACGTCACCTATATATTTACATGTTTAAATCAGTAAAAAATTTGTGACTTTTGAATAACAGAAATTTATTTACAACAAAAATATAGGAACAAAAGAACCTATTATTATTTTCTTCACACTACTAGCATTTAAGTGGTTAAATGGTCAAGTAAGACAGAATTAAGAAGTTATGGCTCCATACATTCTAGAACTTGGCATTAGATGATTCAAAAGGAAGCCACTTAGCTCTGTGGAAAGAGCAAGTGGTACCCATCAGGTAGGAGGTGGGAAGTCCCAGAGGTGTTGCTGCCATGGCAGTGAAGAAACAAGCCCCATTGTTTTAGCCATGAGATATGTGGCCTACAGCTTAACTTGATTATATAAAATGTGTTAAAAATTGAAAGAGACAAAAGAGAGAAAAATAGTGGAAAACTACTGAGGATCCCAAGGCCCACCTGGGACTATTGAGTTGCTGATGTTAAAAACTGAAACTGCAAGGATTTAATTGTATTATTTTATGGAATCAATATGTCTGTGATCCCAGAAAATAATACAATTAAATCCTTGCACGTGGCCCTCATGAGCAAGTTTCCCTCTTTCAAGATATGTAGGGGTAAACTCCCTATATGCCAGGCATACTCTACGCTGGAGAATGTCTTCCCTGAGGACACTGTGTTCCCACATATATCGAGCTGGACCATACATAACTAAGAGTGATCGACGAGGCATGGGTACACGGATCACAATATCAGTACCATCTGGCTTTACTGAATTATTCATAACATTATTTCTGCACAGAAAGGACTCATAACCAACACAATCAGTATTTTCATATTCAGTAATGACCTTTCCCTCCTGAGTCAGTACTGGTGGATAAGTGTCAACATCCAGAAGATTGTAACGACTGTGGTCTCCATGATATTGGGTCATAGTGAGGACACTATCAGCTAGTAGATTGACTGTGACTATGCGTTCACCCCACACCCAGCAGTCATCAATGTGAGGATCAATAGATGCTCCCCTTATGGGATTATACTCTAAGGAGCATTGTTCCACTGTCTGATAGCCTTGCAGTACATCCACATCTTTAAACTTCTCCTGTACAAATTTCGTAAATGCTGGAAATCCTTTAAAGTTGCCAAGTTTCAGTCGCTTCTTTTTAAAATTGCACTTTGGACCAAAATTCTGTGAACATCAAGAAGCAACACTGGTCTGAATTTAATTATTTTATAATCAGAAAGTTTTTCAACATACAGATACAAATTTAGGTTTGAATTTTTGGAACTAACACAGAATAGCAGAGCCACCTTATTTCCCTAGTAACAAGGAAGCATGTGACTGTGGGTTTCACATTTGGAGCACTGTGCAGATGTGGGTGGCAAGTTTCTCCAAGACCAATCAACATGGTATCACACCACAAAATACTTTTAGTCTTCAATACAGAAATCATTTACAATTTTACATGCATGAATACATTAATATAAACATAATATATGCACCTTAACTTATGGCCTGAAATTCACATTTGATGTAACAGAAACAGTGACTGAGGGTTGCCAACATAGTGGCTGCAACATACAAAGTGGATTCCAAGGTAAGTAGGCAGTTTTCAAAACAGTTAGGCCAAGTAACATCATTTCCCACATTTCTCTGTAAACTAATCCTAATATAAACATTTGAAAATAAAAGCCCATCTTTGCAGTAATGTGAAAGACCACCCATGATGGAATAAATGTGACTGAAATGTTATGACATATAGGTGGAGCTTCAGTCATTACAGTCATTAAAATGAACCTTCAAAGTCTACACTAAATTGATTTTTTTTCTGTCCCATGCATTCTTGCATTCCTGTAACAAATGTAGCATCAAAGCCTAATGTTCATGAAATGGGTTTTGGGTGATACAAGTTTCCATCACAAAAGTGAAAACTCTACACCTAACATCAATAGAATAAATATTTATAAATATTTACCTGCTTTCTTCTTCCACTTTGAGACTGGTCCCAAGTCATCTCGTCTATACCCTTTATTAAACTCACTTCTTCAGCAACACTCAGAAAATCCTGCTATAAGACAATAAGAATGAAATTATTAAAGTTTAGTGCACGGTTTAAATTACTGCAACCCTGTTAAAATATTCCTTTACATGCAGGCAATATGATTTCTCAAGACCTCATTTCCATTAATTTACCTGAATATAAATGCCCGAGAAGTCAAAAGATGTCCCATTATGATTAGGATGTTCTTTATAGGTAAAGGCATCCCATCCAGACCAAGCTTTATTGCACCACGGGCAATAAACATACACATCTCGAGCCTAAACATAAATAAAGCATGACAGGAAGGTGCCAAGTAAGAAAATATTCCTATAAAAACATTGCATAAAGCACGAATTCCAATTACGGATTGACTTTTAATATATACACATAGTAGTTGGTTCTGTTCGAATACTTCGGTCTTCACTAGGTTTCCATTTCGCCAATGGTCCATATTCATATACCACAAACGCTAAACACTCTACATTCTGGCAGGCTCAGTAAGTAAAGCACAAAAGAAAAGAATATCGCTGCGTAGTAGTATCATGCTAAAGTCTACGATTCAACCTAGTGTTTCAATTAATAGCTGGATGTTATAATTATCATACAAACTTGTCGCAATCCAAGGAAGTCCTTCTTTGCTATTCCACATTCCTGCTCGCATATCAAACATGTTCGTATTCCTTTACATCCACATTGCCGGACTGCAGCCATTGTTATAGGACGATATTGCATACTACATGGTAAATTAGATATCGTGTAACCAACAGGAAGGTCACCACCATCGTTAACGAAGCCGACATTTGGCGCCCTATCAGAATCACACACATAGATCAAAGGTGGTCGCAAAAATGAATCTGTGGTCACAGGCAACAAAAATCGAAGCTTCGCGAAAACTCTTGTGTTGAGGTTAAATCACAGATCATTTTGCCGGTTAATGAAGTAGATTTTGACAGCAGACAAAATTGGGCTCACCAGATATAAAAAATATGAGAATTGCGTATGTCCTATTTATTAACTGACAATGTGCCGCCAATATTTGTTACAAGGAATAGCCTTTTACCGTGCAAAATAAATTGGAAGGTTTAGGTACGTTCTAACTTTGGTCCATGCATACATTGGTCACCGTGGCCGAAGCTGTGGTAAGTTTGGTTTTTACTCGGTAATTGGAAACGAATGTTTGCAGTTCACTGTTAATTATATAATAATGAGGTACACAAAAAACTTGTAATATTTAATTTAACGAACGTTGAAATAGGAAAGCATGACATGATTAGCATAAGTTATATTTATCTGTTAGTACCAGTATATTGCTGCGCAAGCGCTAAGAACCGTTGCTATGGAAATGTCAAGTGTTGTGTATCGTAAATGCATTCCCTGGAGTAAAAAAGTGTACTATAGTATAACGTTATACATATAAATTTGGTTTCTGCGTTACAATGTATAAATTGAAAATACTACTTATTGGGCCTTGTGCTGTAAGTAATATCCCAACCTGAGAATCCACTAGGACATACGTTTTTTGGTCTAGTGAAATTTGAATGAAATATTTATGGATATAAATAACTGGTTTGAAAGCAACCTGTTATCTTTACACTGTAGTGTAACTCATTGCTTAGAAGTCAGATCAAGAAACTTTAATGATAACATTAATGCATGCTATAATAACCATCGCAACTTTAACACCACTCACACAAAAAGTCCCTTTTATTTTGGAATAAAATTTTTTAATTACCTTCCTACTAGCATAAAAAATACATTTCATGACATAAACCAATTCAGATCTGTTTTAAAAAGTTTCCTTCTTATAAATTCATTTTATTCGGAGGAATTCCAATAGAGATCTTGGCTCATTGTAACCATTTTAAACGTACACATCAAAATATTTTTACATGTAACATAACTCAATACCATTCTATATTATTACTTTTAATTTGAATTCTTAACTCTTAGTTATATTTATGTAAATACACACATGTATATATAGATGTAGAATTTAACTTCAATTTGGTCTTTCAATTTTGTTTTGTTATTTATTATATTGTATTGTGTGGATGTCCATATATTATACATTGTGTTGTAATATATAAATTGTAATTTGTAACTTACATGTCCAATGTTACATATGTGACTGAATGGATGAACAAATAAACCAAACCAAACAACAAAGTTTTGGGGTTAATTGTAGACGATACCTTGTCCAGGAAATACCATATTGATCGAATAATGTCAAAGTTGAATACAGCTTGTTTTGCAATAAGATCAGTTAAATCTATATTGTCCCAAGAGATATTCAGAATGGTATAATTTTCTTACATACATCCCATTATAACATAGAGTATAATTTTGGGGGGCAATTCAACATCAAGCATTAAAATATTCGGAATTTTAAAAAAAAATTATTACAATTATAACAAATTCAAGAAGTAGGGATTTCTGCAGAGATTTTATTTAAAAATATGAAAATACTACCTTTATGATCACAGTACATGTATACTGTGTCATTATGCATAGTGAATAATAAACATCTGCACATCAAATATGGAGATTCATGACTAGATTCATACTAGATACAATAGCAAGCTTCATCCACCCATCTCTAATTTAACTAAATTTCAGAAGGGGGTTTAAAACTCTGGAATAAAGATTTTTCAGTCACCTCCCAGCAAACATAAAGTGTTTAACGAATGATTTGGAGTGTTTTCATATTGCCCTGAAAAGGCTTCTTAACTCCAATTTTATACCTAGGAGGAATTTTTAAACTATAATAGATAACTACACATGTTTGGCATTTGTCTTTTAAGTTTCGGTAGTTTCATTGGTTTGTCTCCACAATTCATAATTCCTATGACAAGGATTAGTAAGAGTCATGCTTGGCTGTTATTCTATGATTGTCTGATGTATGTAGATAAATAATGACTAATGCTGATTTTGAATTACTTGATATTTAAAAAAAAACTATGTTGTAACTAATTTTAGTTATGGAATGTCTTGCTATGTGACCATTTCCACATCCCCATGATAAGTATGTATGACTGGATTTATGGAAAAGAATAAAGATGATGATGATGATGATGACAGTGTATTGCAGTTGTGGGTTTCTAATGAAGAATGTAAGTAACTGCATGGAACAGAGTTGTTCTTGAGAAGCTGATGTTATTGCAGCTAGTCAGAATTTACATTTCACAGAACTGCATCCAGGGGTTTTAAATTTGTAGTTTCCTTGAATGCATTCACAATCATACAGTGCACAGAGGCTAGCAGCTTGTAAGGAATTAAAGGTCCATACAGTGCACCAAGGCCAGCATGGAATGGTAAAGAAAGAGACATATTCACACAAAAGTAGGACAAATGTGAAAAAAGAGAATTTTACATTATTTTATACAGTCGTATTGTACAAGACAGATATCTGAGTTTTTGACGTAATGTTTCAAGTTTTATTTTCAATAGGCATGTATGAGGAGTTCAGTTAACACTCCTTTTTATTTTTCAGAGTGGAAAAACAACAATTGCAAATTTTCTGTCAGATGCTACTGAAAACTCCAGTGGTGAATACCGACCTACTCAAGGAGTTCGGATACTGGAGTTTGAATTGCAAAACTTAAATGTCAGCAATAGAAACTTAACAGCAGAAGTAGAGCTGTGGGACTGCAGTGGTGATCATAAGTATCTAATTGCTGTCATAAATATATTTACCCATGTTTATATTTTATCCACACCCATTAAATACAACATAATCATGTTATTTTTTAAGGAATAATGTGTTTTACTAGAGAGATTCTTTTGCACCTACTGTCAAAGATTTGTTGCATTTGCTGTAATTGTTTGCGACAGCTATTTGTTTCCTGAATAGTTCATGGTTATTCAGTAAGTCAAAACATCCCTTGCTTGTATGGAACCCATAGGTTCATCACTATCTCTATTAAAGTCTGCCTTTTGACACTTTTCTTGAGTTAGTTAAAATATGTACATGCTTTGCATCTTGTTTTACTCATGTCTCTCGTCTTTCTTCAAGTTATCTTAGCAGCTTTCACTTCACCTACACAGTTCAATGAATGGTGTGGATAAACAAAAAATGCATGTTGAAACTTCAAGGAGCAGGTCCACACTGCAATGCAAAAAAGCGTGTTATATGAACATGGATCCTCTGTCATATGGTTTCTAGGGTATGGCTTCCTGCAAATGTCCAAAGTATCCAGCATGAGCTTCAATACTGGATGTTGCACACTTGAACAACAATTATCTTACTTGCTGGAATATCTCAGTTGTCATACCAAAAACTCATGTTCATTATCAGTCCATTGTTGTTAAGTCCTGTACATCATTGACTTCTGTAACATAAGCAGTAGCTGAACAATATTCTGTTGTTACTTTTATGCCATTACACATTACGGAAATTTGTGTGCAAAATATGCTTCCTAACATCCATGATATAAGTGACAGTTTTTATTTTTAGATACCAGTAGGGCACATAGAGTTATATTTTATTTCTTTTTAAGTTCCACATGGAGTATGAAAAGCCTAGAAATTATTTCAAGGATTTTATAATTGCACACTTTTTGTGTGGGGGGTGGGAGTTCAGTGAATGAAGTTGAAGAATACGTGTTTGCTTTTATCTTCAATAAGTACTGCAGAAATTTGGTGCCAGAAGACTAATTTTGAATTAATTTTCATTGTGAGGTTTAGTTCAGACTGAAAGTTAATGTAAGTGTATTACATTCAGTTGATTACAAAAATGAAGGGCAAATTTTTATTGTTACATACAGCTCACTTTGATGGAACTGACACTACTGAAAGTACAGCTGCAAGTTTTATTGTTAATACCTATAAATTGTTACTAAGCAAGTGACAAGATCTGAAAGTGGAAATTATACAATAAAATTTACCTATTAGGATGCAGTGGTTTGGATATGTGTTTACAAATAGCAACAGTGGAATTACTTTGGGTTTCAAAAGGAAAATTCCAGATAAAAGACTGTTGGGAGACCAGGGGCTAAATATTGGATGACGTACATGTAGAAGATTAGTAATAGAGGGGATAAATACACAGTAGGGTAGAGAATGATGGATGGTGGTGGTGGTGGTGATGGTGGTGGTGATAAGTGGAGG
>Ga0209737_10001633_pt1 | contig 15945 bp, 12 predicted proteins | sample TergutCu122P3_FD_187284 | JGI IMG/M metagenome (GOLD analysis project Ga0209737, IMG submission 187284) | Cubitermes ugandensis P3 segment gut microbial communities from Kakamega Forest, Kenya - Cu122 P3 (SPAdes) (version 2) | ecosystem: Host-associated > Arthropoda: Insects > Digestive system...
CTAATTAATAAATTTATCATACGGTACACAAACACATTTATAAAAAAATATAACAATATTAACAGATAGTTTAGTGAAAAATTAAAAAAAAAGCGAACATTTATTTCAAATTAAAAAAGCAGTTTTTTGTAAAACAGACATACAGTTCAAGTAAAACACAATTAAACACACACCACACTTAACTTTAAAAAAACAAGACCAAATCGCTACAAAAATAAACAAAAAATCAACTAAAAAAAGAAAAAAGGAAAATTATTTCTTTTTAATCCATACACCGACAAGCAGAACAGTAAGTATAGTTGCAATGAAACCGCCAACGAGATACCACTCATATGGGGGTGTTTTCTCTGGTTGAGGTGCTTCGGGTGCTGCAAACACGGCCATTTCTGCTTTTGCGTCACTGCCATAGTATGATGCTGTGCCTTCAAAATACGCCCAAATATCATATTCACCTTCACTTGGAGGGGTCCATGTTATTGAGAATCTACCACGAGCATCACTCTTCGTTGTACCAATAGGTATCACATCCTCACCATCATAAGCATAAACCGTTATGTCAATGCCCTTTACATTCATAGGCTGTGCAAAGTGTTTATAGAGATATAACATCCAGTCACTCATGCTTTCATCGCCGACTGCTGGAACGCCGTTGGGGAATCGCATTCGAAGATTATCACTTTCTGTGCCTGGCGAAACATCCATTACAGTTCCTGAAACTAGAACGGGTGAACCTGCGGTAGCTACAGCGTTAGATACTGAAACAGTCATTGAACTTGGACCCTTACCAATTGCATAAATTTGTCCATCATAGGTATCCATAGTTGCAATAATACTATCACCAATCATCGCCTTACCACCCCAATCAGTTTGACGGAATGCACCATCAATCTCCCAAATAACAGTACCATCAGTTGCATTAAGACAAAGGAACGGTGCACCTCTAGGAAGAGGTACCTGAGGAGAGTGCACAGAATGCCCACAATAGAGTTTACCGTCTGTAACAAACAATATAGATAGCCACCAGTTTTCACCGTGATAAGACTCATTATACTTATCAGTAGCCTCATACGTCCAAAGCAACTCACCAGACTTAATATCCCAACAATACACAGTACCACCACCACTTGCTGCATACAGGTGTCCATACGCAATTTGTGAACGAGACCCAGCCCATGAGTCTGAATAGACACGCGGCTCTGTTGTCCATAAGTGTTTACCAGTTTCTAAACTAAAGGCATTGTAAACCCTATCTTTGTTTGTCCAGAAAATACCAATCATTTCTTGCTCATCAAATGTCGACCAAGTATTCTGAGAAGCATAGCTAAAGTCAAAGTCAGCCCATTCTGCAGGAGGAGTGAATTTTCTACTGAAGTAGAGGTAACCAAGATTTTCTGGGTTAAGGCTAATTGCGGTAAGTACAAAACCATCAGTTGTTGAAGGATCAGTTGCGAAGATAACACGGTTATCTGGAAATGCCGTTCGTAGTGTGCCTGGGCTAGCTGTTAGTCCCGATATTGAAACGTTAATATCGTATACAGCCCCGTCAAATGACCTTGTAGCACCAGTAGTCCTATCAGGTGGATTAACGTTAGAGCCCCAAGCATCAGATACACCACCACTAACAGAGCCAAGGACGACATGTGTAGAGTTCCATTGTAACAAACGAAAACCTGTTGCTACACTACCAGTAATTTGATACTTTAGCATTTCACCACTTGGACCATAATAGATGTCACCAGCTGGAACGTTAGTCATGTTATATCGAAGTTCACCATTCTTCGCATCAAGAGCCCACATATTAGTTCCTTGGACAATCCAAAGATAAGACCACGCACCGCGATTATTCTCACTAACAAATGTCATTATTTGTCCACGCGCAATTCTACCATTACCAACGTTAGCATAGTTTCGTTCCCAGAGTACTTTACCTGTATGTAGATCAATTGCTATAACCGATTGGCTACTCAAAGGTGTGCTAGAACCCGATGTAGAACCATATTCTCTGTTGTAATATAGAACACCTGCAACAATGACCGCATCATAAAACTTACCTTCATAAGCATCACCAATCTGAAAACCAATCGTACCAGTTTCACCACCAGCTAAACCACCATTAGAACTATCCATGGGCATACTCCATAAAATGTGTGCACTCTCAGGCCCCTCATTATACGGAGCAAACCTAGATACACCATTAGGACCAAGATTACGATTGCCCCCTAGCCAACTGCCCATAAGAGAGTACCACTCACGCAGCTGTGAATCAACCGGTCTAGTCCAATATTCGGCTGGAAGCGTATGACCCGGATGGTCCATTTTCCAATAATTCTCTACTATCTGAAGAGTAAATGGTGCGCTTGAAGATGGCTTAAAATATCCACCCATAGTTTGACCTTGAGCGTTACGCCAGGTGTATGTTTCGCCGTTAAAGAATGTTTGTAGTGTATAGTTTCCTGGTTCCATAAAAGCCATCTTTGTACCGACTGACCCAGTAGACCATGTTTTAGATGTGATGTTTTCAACTTTGCCACTAGGATAAGTGATCTGCAACGTTACATTCCAACCATCATTAACATTGTTTAAGTAGTTTATTAGACCGCGATTAATTAGTACGGGTTGGCCAACACCAGCAACTTTCGGAATTGCATCAACAAATGGCCAAGTAACAATTTCACGTGTTGATTGTGCATTTACGTCAGGCACTGCAAACATTGAAATAACAAAAGACAGTAACAGCAATATTGTCATTGTATATAATAAATTTTTTTTACTAAAGAATTTCATTTTTATTTTTATCTCCTTATAAAATAAGGTATACTAAGCATACACTAATAAACTTAGCACACAACACACAAACATGTTTATAAAAAAATACAGCAACATTTGAACGTTTTAGCGAAAAACCAATAAAAAATATACTATTTCATTTCAAATTAAAAAATCAATTTTTGTACAACACATATACAGTTCAAACAAAACACACCCCAAAAACACACACCCCTATAAAATAAGAGATAAAACAAACTAACACAACAAAAAAAGTTAAACACAAAAACATACAGACAACCTCCACAAACTCATATTTTACACTTCAAACCCAAAAAACAAAACAAACCCATAATCCAAGTTACGCTTTTACTCCAAATATACAAACATCACCCACACCACTTCCCTTCAACACCCACCACACAATACAGCCTTACTAATTGAAAGATTTTCAAAGGCTACATGTAGAGCAACAGTAAAAAACAAATAAAAACCAAAATACTTCAATTAAAGCCACACGCATGTCCAAATGCAAGAATAAGATGAGTAATTGATTTTAAAAGCCACTGTGTTATATATTCTGTGGGAGTAAATAAGTTATGTCAATACAGAAAATTCCAGAAAAAAACGCCATTCTCTTTGTGTGGTTTAACCAGTATTCAGGCATACTGTTAAAAACGCCAACTAAGACTTTTGCTATTGATCCAGTGGATGTTAAGCTAAAGTATCTAAAAAATATTGATGCTATTTTGCTTACTCATGAACATTACGATCATCTTGATTCCAGCCTAGTTAAAGAAGTTCAAAAAGCTACAAATTGCACTGTTATAGCAGATCCTGCATCAGCATTTATTTTAAAACATCACATTCCAATTGATAAATTGCAGGTAATACGTATTGGAGATAAAATTAATGTTGGGGAAGTTTCCATTAAAGCAGCTAAGTGTAATCATAAGGCAAGATATCCTAACACATATATTATAACAAGTGAAGACGGCGTAAAAATTTATCACACCGCGGACAGTTTGCCTTTTCCAGAGCTAGCTAAAATGAGCATTGAGGAAAAGTTTGACCTAGTTTTTTGCAGTGTCGGCATAACTATTGGGGCCTCACCAGAGAGCGGGTTTGAAATTGCCTGGTTAACAAAACCGCCGTTGGTTGTTCCATATCACACTAATCTTCCGGCTAATCAGAAGGCATTTCAACAACTTGTAAAAAAAGAGCTACCACGCACCGCATGCCTAGTTCCGGAGATAAATAAAATATATCAAGTGTCAAAGAAAGGAAAATAACTTATTCATAGAAAATAAAGTCAGTTTCCTCAAGTAACATATGCATTTTTTCTATTGCAATATGTACATCGGCTTCTTTTTTAGCACCTGTGCATACCAGTTTTCCACTGGCAAACAATAAAATAACAACTTTAGGGTTTTCCATGCGATAAATCAGACCAGGAAACTGTTCAGGCTCATACATAGTATGCGGTAACATGTGAGCTGCTTTCTCAAGATCAGCCATACCGCCTAAAATGCCTGAGGCGACAATGTTTTGAATTGCAAGGTCAGGTTTACCTATAATTATTATACCGCTTTTCTTTAATTCTTTAACCACAGTCATTACTGCACGACGGGCTTCTTTTTCAGACTTAGCACCGGTGCAAACCATTTTTCCAGAGCTGAAAATTAGAGTTGTTGTTTTAGGACGTTTTAAACGGAAAATTAGACCGGGGAACCGTTTAGGATCATATTCTACATTGTATTGTTGCGATTGGGCGGATTGTATTTGTGATTGGGTTTTTTTCTGTTTTAAACGGGAGCTTGTGTTGGGAATTTTTTTAGTGCCTTCTACGGGGGGGCAGCCTTTTACTATAGAGTTAAGATCAATTTTTTGGCTTATCGTTGCAGAGGCTACAACGTTTTCTATATTTACAGTCGCTTTAACTTGCGGCATATGTCCCCCTCTGTTATTCACCTTATGCCCCTTTTATGAGGTCTACGCTTTATAAAGACATCTATGAATGTCATTTGAAGACTGTTGTAGAATAAAATTTCCATAAAAGCAGCTGCTATATTATTTAATTAAAGGCAGGTGTGTTTAGAGTTGTTTTTTAAAAAGTGTGAGTGAGGTTTAGTAGTCTTCCATTTGGTAGAGGTCTAGGTTGATGTTTAGGGTTTTTTCGTTTGTGTGATAGTTTTCTATGTTGTAGAGGTTGTTTAGGGTTTTTTCCAGTTGGGTTTTTGTTGTTATTGTGTTTTTTGTATGTTGGGCAATGATTTTGTCTTGATCTAGGTGTAGGCAGTTTGGGTTGCACATGTGGAGGTTGGTGTCTATGAGTTGGGGTATGAGTTCGATTTTGGGGGTGTTGAGGTTTTCATCTATTTGGTATTTTAGTAATTCGTCTTGTTTAGTCAACGCCATTTCGCCTCCAAACTTCAGCGCTAATTAGGTCTCGGATTGCGACTCGGATTGCTTCTGCACGGTTTGGATAGAACCGTTCATCCACAAGCTGGTCTAAAGCTTTAATATAAGTTTCAGGTAAATATAGAGTAATTAGTTTCATGTGTTTGCTGCTCTCCCTTGGTAAACACGAGCTTATTGTATTTTATTATATATACTTTTACATATCATGTGTATAACATGTGTATAACATGTTGGTTCCACACTATATAAACCAAAATAAAGATAAAAACAAATACATGTCAAAAAAGACAACACACAAACCTCAAGTTTTTATTACTTAATTAACCATTCTACAACACCAACATCATGTGACAACTATGAAAATCACCATCAAAACCTACGGCTGCACAGCAAACATAGCAGATACCGAAACCATAACAGGAATCCTAACAGCCCACGGACACCAAATCACCACAGAAACAGAAGCAGACATCATAATATTCAACAGCTGCGCCGTAAAAGGCCCAACAGAAAACCGCATAATAAACGCCATAAAACAAACCCCAAAAACAAAAAAAACCATAATAATAGGCTGTCTACCAAAAATCAACATAAACCGCCTCAACAACGAAACACAATACAACGGCATCGCAGGACCATCCATAGGAAAAGACATAATAGAACTAATCAACAAAGTAACAAACGGCGAAAAAGTCACAACCCTACAAACACCCAAAGAAAAACCACCATTAACCCTACCTAAAACCAACACAAACCCAATCATAAGCATCATACCAATCAACTTTGGCTGCTTAGGCTCATGCTCTTACTGCGCCGTCGTGTTTGCCCGAGGAAAACTATGGAGCTACAACATACCTGAAATAATCCAACGCATAAAAACTGACGTAACATCAGGCATCTGTGAATTCTGGATCACCTCTCAAGACACCGCCGCCTATGGACGAGACATTGGAAAAAACCTCACAGAACTACTCCACACCATAAGAAAAGTTGAAGGAAATTTCAAAGTCAGAGTAGGCATGATGACCCCCAACAGAATAACAGATATGCAAACAGAACTTATCAAAGTTTATGAAGACCCGAAAATTTTCAAATTTCTCCATTTCCCCCTTCAAAGCGGGGATGACCAAATACTTAAAAAAATGCGTCGATTCTACACAACAAACGAATTTAAAGAATCGATCACCGCATTTAGGGCAGCATTTCCAAATTTAACATTAGCAACAGACATTATTGTAGGCTTTCCCGGAGAGACCAAACAAGCATTTGAGAACACCCTCCAACTACTTAAAGAAGTTAAACCAGATGTTACAAACGTGTCTAAATTTTTTGCTCGACCAAAAACTTTAGCAGCAAAAATGAAAGAAGGCATAGTACCATCTGAGGAAATTAAACAAAGAAGCATCATTGCAACAGAGTTAGTTAAACAGTTGACGTTTGAAAAAAATATGCAGTGGAAAAACTGGAGTGGGGAAATTCTTGTTGACGAGATAGGTAAAGTGGAAGGGTCATGGGTTGGCCGCAATTTTGCCTACAAACCTATTGTTGTAAAAAGCACACAGAATTTACTAGGCAAAACGATACATGTGCAAATTATCAGGGCTGCAGGAACGTATCTTGTTGGAGAAATAACATAAACAAATCAGAGTGCAGATTTATGAGTAGGTGAGGACTTGGTGTTTGTTTTTAGCAGACGATCTAGGGTTGGTTTGAGTTTTTCGGTTTCTTCTTTAATTTTTATGGTGCCTAGGTTTTTTCTTTGTTGGTCGATTTCTTTTATTATTTCAGCATAGTGAATGCCTTCAGCAGCGGAAACGTATTCAATTCTGAAACGTTCAGAGCTCATACCTAATTTTATTAGCATATTTTTGAGGATATCAGTTCTTGTTTTCATTTTATAGTTTCCGTTTATGTAGTGACAGTCATAAGGTAAGTGACAGGCACCAATTAAGACCATACCTGCACCGAGGCTTAGGGCTTTTAGGATGAATTCTTTTGATACACGACCACTACACATTACACGTATGACACGTACGCTTGCAGGGTATTCACATCGACTGATACCAGCTAAGTCAGCCCCAGCATAACTACACCAATTGCAGAGGAAGGCTAAAATTTTTTCTTCAGGAGCATTTTGAAGGGCGGCATGGATTTGAGCCATTATTTGAGCATCGGTAAAATGCATTTGTGCAATAGCATGAGAGGGACATTCAGCAACACATGTTCCGCATCCATGACAACTGGCAGTTATTATGTTTGCAGGTTTGCTTTTTTCATGTTTAATAGCACCATAAGGACAGGCGTTAACACATATACCGCAGCTTATGCATTTAGCAGAGTCAATTACAGATACTATGGGCTCTATTTGCCATTTTGACTTGGAGATAACTGTTGCAACTCTAGATGCAGCGCCACTACCTTGGGAGACACTATAGGGGATGTCTTTTAAGCCTGCACAAGCTCCGGCATAAAAAATGCCATCAGTGGGAGCATCTAAGGGTTTTAGTTTTGGATGGGCTTCCATGAAAAAGCCATCTTGTCCCCGTGAAATGTTAAGGATACGCGCTATGTCAGCTGAGCCTTTTTTAGACACAGAAGCAGTAGCCAAAACTACCATATCGGTTTCAATCTCTATGGGACTACCAAGCAAAGTGTCCTCAGAGTGAACGGTTAGGTTGTGGGTGTTTGAGTTTTCATCTATTCGACTTACCCTTCCACGGATAAAAGTTACCCCGCGCTCTCTGGCACGATCATAGAATTCTTCATAACCTTTACCGGAGCTACGCATGTCCATGTAAAAAACATAAACTTCTATGTCTTCTTTGTATTTTTCTTTAAGCTGTACCACATGTTTTAAGGTGTACATGCAACAATAATTACTACAGTAAGAATACTTGTTTTTATCTCGGCTACCTACACATAAAATGAAGGCGATTCTATGAGGTTTTTGACCATCCGATTGACGAATAACTTTACCACCAGTGGGTCCAGCAGCTAGGATTAAGCGTTCAAATTCCATACCAGTAATAACATTGGAATATTTACCATACCCTAAAAGAGGCATATCATAGGGTTCATAAACATCAAATCCCGTGGATACTATAATTGCGCCAACATCTATGTCCACTTCTTGAGGTTTTTGGTCAAAATCAATTGCCTGACGCTCACCACATTTCTCAGTACATTTAAAACACTCAATACAATAATCACGATTAATAGCATACACTAGTGGAACCGCTTGATCAAAAGGCACCGATATAGCCTTACGCGTACCAAGGCTCATATCCCACTCATTAGGGTATTCAATAGGACAAACATCCTTACACTCACCACACCCCGTACATTTTTCAGCAATAACATAACGGGGATTTTTGCGAATTTTTACCTTAAAATTACCAACATACCCCTCAACTTTAACTAAATCACTGTAAGCAAAAATGGTAATGTTTGGATGCCGCGCACAGTCAACCATCTTGGGACCCTCAATACAAATACTGCAGTCAAGAGTTGGAAAAGTTTTATCAAGAGCAGCCATGTGCCCCCCAATGCTCTGAGAATTCTCAAGCATATACACCTTAAACCCCTGCTCAGCCAAATCTAAAGCAGCATTTATACCTGCAATACCCCCACCAACAACTAAGGCCCTATTGGTTACAGACACCTCTAAAGTCTGTAAAGGCTGCATTAAACGCGCTTTTGCAACAGCCATATTTACAGCATCCTTTGCACGCTCAGTAGCCTCATGAGGCACATTTTGATGACACCAAGAAGAAAATTCACGTATATTTGCCATCTCATAGAGAAAACTGTTAAGACCCGCTTCAGCAACTGTGCGTCTAAAAGTAGGCTCATGCATTCGTGGAGAACAAGCAGCTATAACCACACGATTCAAGTTATGTTGGTTTATAGCTTTTCGTATTTCATCCTGTCCAGGATCTGCACAGGTATAACGGTTCTCTTTAACAAAAACCACGTCAGAAAGAGTTTTAGCATATTCCGCAACCGCACGAACATCTACCGTTCCAGCTATATTTAAACCACAATGACAAACAAAAACACCTATACGCAATTCTTCAATGGACTTGGGACTGTTCATGGGTCTAGTTCATCCTGAAACCGTTTAATTACTATATCTCGCTTCTTTATTGAAGCAGCTGCTTTAAGCTCTTTTACTCCATCACGTTTACTTGTAAGTCGCTCCAAAGCTTTATTCCATGTCCCAGAACGAATACGCTCATGAGCAACTTTAACCCGTTTAACCATCAATGCCCCCTCACTGGGACAAACATTTTGACAAGCACCACAGTAGATACAATGCGTCTCAGTAACAACCACCTTACCATCTTTATCAACAGTTAAAACATTAGGTATTGGACAAACATCTATGCAATCATGACAACCAGAGGGACATTTACTATCGTTTAGGGTTAGTTTACCTTCAAAAAGTTTTGTAACCTTCAAAGTTTTTGGAGGACACATTACCTCACATATTTTACAGGTAGGACAATAATCTTTTTGAATATCTACAGTAACTCTCACACGCCGTTTTTCTATCGGAGAAAGGGCAGTAATGTTTTCAACGGGTTTTCCATCAAACCCTACACGAGACACTTTAATTAACTGAAAAGGACAAACAGTTTCACATTCAGAACAATTCTTAGGACACAACATAGAATCTAAGGCAATTATTCGACAAAGTTTAGGATAACTTTCCTTTACTATTAAAGCGGTGTTATGCACACCATTTATGGTCACTTTAATTGCACCAAAAGGACAAGTTATATCACACACACCACAAAAATTACATTTAGCTAAGTCAATATCAACTTTTAGCTTTGACAGCGGTTTATCAGATTCTTGTCTTTCAACTGTAACAGCCTCTTTAGGACAAGCTAAACAACAAATTTGGCAACCCACACAACGATGCTTATCAAGAATCAACCGGTAACTCTTTACTTGTAGAATCCACTCCAATATTAAAACATCAGACGATTCTTGCTTTGAACTTTTATATGGCACACACTAACCCCCAAGAACCTAAACATCACTACGTCTACAGGCTACATACTCTATTGAAGGCACTTTTGATATAAATATTACCGATAAAAACACACAAACACCTAACAGTTAATTCGTCACGATAGCAATGTAACAATTTAAATTTGAGACATCTATAAACTCAGATAAATTCAATCTATTAATCTCAAATAGATCTAAAAATGCAGTTAAATCAAAAGCCTTCTTCAACCCCGTAACCACAAGCTTACCACCTACTCTATTCTGCCGCTTAAACTCAAGCAGGGATTTTTTTGGAACAGGCATATTTTGAAGCATAGTAAAAGAAAAAACAACATCAAACAAACCATGCTTAAAGGGTAAATGATCAGCATCCGCCTGAACAATATGCACATTACAAAAAGACCTAGCACGAATTTTAGCCTTAAACAACAACTTACGCGAAATATCAACCCCTACAACCAACTGAACCTTATCAACCACATGAGAAAAGAAAAGCCCACTACCACAACCAACATCTAAAACAACACCACCAAAAGAAGAACCTAAGGCCTTTTGAACCATATGATATTTTAAAGCTTGCTCTTGAGAATACTGCTCATCATAACTATCAGAGGTAATATTATAACGGTCCGCCACTGAACGCTTTTTACGCCAACCACTCAAACAAACTCACTAAACAAAAACAACAACATACAAACTTAACTGTTTTGGAAAAAACACACTTGCTTCTTTAACACACGTGAAGGATAAACTTTAAGACCTATATTGGCACACTACCGCTAAAAACATTTACGCGCCGCCATTTCAGCAGAGAAACTGGATGCTATGTGGCAAAAGTTATATTTTATGCGGTACTTTCTATAGACAATATTGCTTTTGGGTAAACTTGCGAATACATAATTTATGTCCTAAGGAGAGGCTATTATAAGTAAAAAGGAAAACAACAGGTTCGAAATTGTCTTGAAAGAAAAACATGGATTTGAAACTCATTCTAAAATCATTAAAGACAAAGAAACAGGAATACTTTATCTTTTCCATACGTGGGGATTCACTGGTGGATTAACGCCCTTACTTGACCAAAATGGGAAACCTTTAACAGATACAAAAAAATAAGACAAGCTGGACAATAGCTACTTAAAAGCTCAAAATTTTATGCAACACCTAGAACTATCCTAAGAGGAAAGAGCAAAACTGTTTTTGGGAAGAGATAAAGGTTATACAAATGTTACCATAAAAATAATTAGCAAAATAATTCTTAAAATAGCCAATAAAAAGTCTTTAAAAATTTTTATGTACCAGATGATTATCTATTATAAGCGAGCTTTATAATGCAGCAACTAAATAATAAACTCTCAACTCTGGTGGAGCCTACACTTGAGGAAGCAAAAAGTTTAATCGAGAAAGCATTTGTTCAAAGAAAAACGTTAATTATTGTAGGTAACTGTAAAGTTGACTATGTGGGAAGAGCAAACTCAAAGTTAGAATTAGGAGAGCGTTTTTTAATTATCAAATCAGATGGCAGTTTGCTTGTGCATCGTCCAACGGGTCATGAACCTGTTAATTGGCAACCCTCAGGCAGTGCTTTTCATGTACAAATAAAAGAGGACCTGCTAGAGATTCATGCCGTTCGTCAAAAACCCAAAGAAAACGTTAAGGTTCAATTTGCAAAAGTCTACACTGTCACATCTATTATGTTACTTGATGTGGGTGATTTTATTCTTAATGCCAGTGAAGAGGATATGCATAGAGCAATTTTACTTAGACCTGAATTAATTGAGGAGGGGTTTAAACCAATTAGTTGGGAGAAGAAGGTTGAACCGGGGTTTGTTGACGTTTATGGCATGGATAAAACGGGCAGATTAGTTGTGGTTGAGGTTAAACGTAAAATTGCGACAAAGGAGGCTGTGTTACAGCTTGCTAAGTACATTGAGGCAATTAAGTTAAAAGCGGATAGGCAGATTCGGGGAATTCTGGTGGCACCTGGCTTAGGTAAGGATGTACAGGCACTGTTGGTAGCCATGGATTTGGAGTTTAAAGAATTATACCCTAAAAAGTGTGCTGAGATTCTTAAAAAAGTTGAACCAACATCCAAGTTAGAGTCCTTTTTTAACGACTCAACATAGTCCAGAGTTATTTTTTTGACCTAAATAAGATCGGGCGAGGGTAAGTTTTAAAAAAATTAGATGCATATATTGTTTGAAGAGTCATGTCAACATCTAAACAGTTTGTTTTACCTTTTGCCGCTCCGTTGGAGAGCCGAAAAGAGCCTTTTAGTAATGAGGCTGAGTTAGCGGCTATTTTTGCACTATCAGAGTTGGAACGTAAAAATGGGGGGTTAAATAGCACTCAGGAGAGATGTGTTTACATTTTAAAAATTGGTTATCCGCTTTGGTTTATTGTTAGTGCTAATTTTACATATATTTTTGATGGATTAAACAAAATCAGTCATAGTTGGACAGGTTATGAAACTTTACAGGCAAAGTTTGAGCTTGAGGTTTTGGAAGTTAACTTTAGAATCCGTGAAAAATACATCGAGTTTTTGGTTAATTACCAGAAAAATGTTCATCAAACACATAGCAGTAAAGAGTTTGCTTGTGAGGGTTTAATTGCTAACAATGCACTAGCGGGTGAGTTGAATAGTTACCGTAGAGAAGCAACAGAAGTTTATGATCAAACATTAGGTCTGCTTTTGCCTGTTTTAAAAGAAAAAAAGGCAACAGAAACCATTAGTCAAATTGAAGCGTTACAATTGGTGTTTAGGGAAAAGACCGAAGAGTACAGGCAGCTGGCAAAGTTAATTTCTAAGACAACAGAGAGGTATATTGAAGGATTTAGTTTTGAATCAAAAGCCATTGTTGAGGAAGCGGAAGCAAAGATTAAGGCTCAGAAGGAGATAATTAACCCTAAAATTGAAAAAATAACCCGTAATTACAAGAAACAGATTGAGCGTTTAGAAAAAAATGCAGATAAGGAAAAACTGCCATTTGAGAAACAGAAAAAGCGTATAGAAAAAACCATTAAAGAAACAGAAAAAATCATTGAGCGGTACAGCAGGCAGGCAAAAGTTCAAGCACAAAAAGGCAATAAACGCTCAGAAGACAGTTTAAAGAAAAAACTCAAGAAAGAAAAACAAAATCTTGATGAACTTCAAAACCAATATAAAAAAGTTGAAAAACAGCTTAAAATATTAGCATCACAGAAAACAGATGAAACAGTTAGATTAAAGAGCACTTTTGACAGAGAGATAGTAATTGAACGTCAACCAATTACAACCTTAGAGGTTTTGTTATATGATAAACAAGAATTCTTCAAACAGGAAAGGCGTAAACTGGAAGAGTTAACTCATGTAGTGATAGAAGAAATAGATCAACTTGTTGATGAACGGGAAAAGCTTTCAGCAAACATGGAACTGTTAGGGCTTAAATCGGATTCTAAGCTAAAAAATAATGCAATCTTGTATGTGCCTTTTTACATAGCAGCTTATAGTAGAGAGGAGGCTAAAGTTGAGCGTTATTTTGTTTTTCCGCCATCGTTGGTTTGTAGTTTGGGTCTTTCTGCTAAGCTGAAAGGAGTATTAGGGAGGGCAAAAATTAAAGATTTGTTTAATGAACGGTTTAGGGCTGTTTCGTCTTTGGGTGAAAAATTGCAATCAGAGGCGTTTTCAAATAGGAGTTTTATAGAACAGTTAGAGGGGTTAGTGCAAAAAAATAATCTTTTAGATATGAAACCATTGCTTAGAGAGGGTTTGTTTTTGCTTAAAGAGGAAGGCTGGTTTTCAGAATCGGATTATCAGATGATCTTGACAGGGGTTTAATGCTTTGCGTTTGTTTTGGCCGGTTCCATTGGTTTTTCATAAAATTCTTTTAGGTTTCATGATTATTCCAGCATCAGCTCGCTGATGGTGAAGTCTCTATGGAAAGCGTGTTGGTAGGTGTTTTTCATTGTACTTCAATAAAGCGTGCTTTATGAGATTGGTTAGTGAATATTTTTATGGTTAAACGTATAGTTGGTGCATACAGTATGAGAGGATGAATGATAAATGAAGAGTTATGGGGGTAAGACTGCAACGGCGATTATTCTTTATCCTCAGGATAAAATTTTACTTATCAAGCGGGATACTTTGCCGTTTAAAGGATATTGGGCATTACCTGGTGGTAGAATGGAGTTAGGTGAGACGTCTGAGCAGGCGTGTATTCGGGAGGTTAGAGAGGAAACGGGTCTTGATGTGGAGATTGTTTGTAAACTGGGGGAGTATCATGAGCATGGTTCTAGAGAAGGGGTTAATTATGATTATTATCCAGCATGTTTTGTGGTAAAGGTTGTTGGGGGGCAGGTTGTAAAGCAGGAGAGTGAAGTTCAAGAAATTAGGCTTTTCAGCCTTGAAGAGCTACCTAGTCCGCTTGCATTTGAACACAATCAAATGTTAAGTGATTATAAAAAAATATTCAAATAATAAAATTTCTTATTTGATGTAAAAACATATTTTATATGGTAAAAATCTTTAATTACTTTATGTTACATAATTATAGCGGAGAATAACATGCCTAAAGCATACGTCTTACTAAATGTAGAATCTGGCTCTGAAGACCCAGTTCTAAAACAACTACGAGAAATCAACATTGTTGAAGAAGCCCATGTTTCCTATGGGGTCTACGACTTAATTGTAAAAGTACACTCAAGCACAATGGATGAGATGAAAGAAGCCATTTCCCACAAAATCCGCAACATTAAACAAGTCAGATCCACTTTAACTTTAATAATTGTTGAAGGGTAAAACCACTCAACAATTTTTTTATATTTTATTTTTCGACTAACTTAAAAACAAGTGTGCACATTATTCTATTGATGAGTCTTGGCTGCAGATGCTGAAAGAGCGAAAAAACCAAAGCTTCCTAAAAAGAAGATTTTAAAGAAAGCTCTGAAGAAAAAATAATTTTAAAAATAGAAAAAAATTTCAGGCATTAATAGCCGTTGCTATATGCCCGGTTTACCTGAGTCTGCTAGGTATTTGAGATGGAACGGTTTAACGACAAGACCTGATTTTAGATCTGAGTGGAATGTTTGACTATCAATTATCCAATCAGCAAGTTCAGAGTCATGTGTACGCATGAATTCTGCAAAGTCGGGATAGTTTTTGTGTAATGAAACGCATACTGCGTCCCAACCCATGCCACGACCATCTAGGAAGAGGATGACATTTGGCTGTTTTAGATACCATTCTTTGAGTTTTTTAAGTGCTTCTTCTTGCTCTGCACCTGCTTTTTGCTTTAGTTTACTTTTAAGATAAGTGAATGCTGCGATTTCAAAACCGATTTGTCCGAATTTTGGAATGACCGTATAACCTTCAATAAAGTTATCTTCAAGCATTGCACGTCTTCTTGTTACGGTGGGTTGTGACACACCTAAAGCTTTAGCGAGTTGTCTGTCGCTTCTGTGTGAATCTTTCATTAACTCGAAAAGTAATTTGTAATCTATTGGTTTAAGATCTTTCATAGGAATCACCTTGTTACTCTGGTGTATTTTTTGCCATGCTATATAAACAGTGTTGTTTTATTTTGAAGAAAATGACAGTGTTTTAAGGGAAATAACAACAACACCAACCAGTAACATATCGTCAAGTTTAATAAAATAAACCAACCACTATAGCAAAATAATATAACTAAGGTAAATTCAAGTAAAAATATCATAAAACCTTGGCAAACATGAACAAAACTCACCCATCAACACTATACAATAAAA
>Ga0209737_10001634_pt1 | contig 15942 bp, 13 predicted proteins | sample TergutCu122P3_FD_187284 | JGI IMG/M metagenome (GOLD analysis project Ga0209737, IMG submission 187284) | Cubitermes ugandensis P3 segment gut microbial communities from Kakamega Forest, Kenya - Cu122 P3 (SPAdes) (version 2) | ecosystem: Host-associated > Arthropoda: Insects > Digestive system...
CAAACAAAGAAAATTGAAGCGTGTTTTTTTATTTATTCAAAAGGAGGCATTTATGCTTAAAAAAGGATTTTTCAAAGTATTGGCAGCGATGTTGATTGTCGCTTGTAATGTGTTTTCGCAGCCGCCGGCAGAACCGTTGCCGTTTAACGACATAAGCGCCGCCGAATGGGTAAGTAATGTGAAAATCGGCTTCAATTTAGAGGGGTTTTGTTGGGACAACTTACATCGATATAACGAAAGACCCGTTGCTCTTGAAGATTTGATACGCTCGCGTCCAGACAGACCGTTTAATACGAGACACGAAGTTGAGATAATTAGAAATGCGGGCTTTAACGCTATGAGAATTACGGTTGCCTGGGGCAAAGCAACGGATTTGGAATGGAATATCCGTGAAGATTATATGGCGAAAGTTCAGGAAGTTATCGGCTGGATGCTTGATAACGATATGTATGTTTATTTGAGTTTTGGAAACGAATCTTCCGTTGCGAATTATACGGCGGCGGGAAAAGCGCAGTGGTTTGCCATTTATGAAAAATTATGGACACAAATCGCGGACGCTTTTAAGAATTACGATGAAAGATTGATATTTGAAGGAATGAACGAGGCATATACCGACGGGCTGCATATTTGGGCGGCAGATGTTCCCGTTGAAGAATATGAGGCGGTAAATGAGGCGAACCAACTTTTCGTAAATACCGTGCGGGCAAGCGGCGGAAATAACGATAAACGCATATTGGTTGTGAGAGGTTATTGGGGTGCAAGCGCTATCCATCCGATGATTGAACATTTTAGAATTCCCGATGACCCCGCAAATCCCGCCGAAAATAAATTAATCTTCGCAGGGCAAATTTATACCGATAACGCAGGCACAATGCTCCCTCTCATTAACGCCAATTATGAAAGATTTGCAAAAAACGGCATACCCGTATTATATGCGGAATTTGGCAATACTCCCGGATTGCAGTTAGACCGCTACGGAATACCGCTCCACACGGAAGAAGCAATTGCCTGGGCGGAACAGGTTGTAAGCAATACGGTAAATTTGGGCTCCAGGTTATTCTTTTTTGACGTTTATCAACGCCAAATTTTGAACCTGAACAAAAACGAAATGATAAACCTTGAATTTATTGATGCTTTAATGCGTGCGTCAAGCGGAGATTTTAAGGTAACGGCGCCGATAGATGTTCAGGCATATCACGCAATCTGGGCTCGTGAGGGAGATATTGAAGTAAATTGGCTTTCCGTAGAAAATGCGGATTCTTACAATATTTACCGCTTTAATAACGGAAATTTTGAATTTATCGGCAATTTGCCGCAGAGTTCGGCGCAAAAAGTTGTTCAGCAGGACGGCAGCGTGCGTTATTTTTATAGAGACGAGGAACTTTCGAAAGGAACGTATCACTATAAGGTTTCGTCCGTAGTTTCCGGCGTGGAAAGTTCGCGGGGTCGGACTGCTTCCGCTACAATCGGCAGCACAACTCCCGCAGCGGCAATGCCGAAAAACCTTCGCTTGTTGGACGCAAGAGAGTGGGGCATTGAGGGAGTTGAAATATCCTGGTCTTCCGCAGCGGGGGCGGTATCCTATAATATTTATCGTTCGACAAATCAAAGAGGCGGTTATGAATTGATTGAAACTACTCCGATACAATCCGTCATTGACGACCGCCCCGGACCTTTCAACCGCGGCGAAGTTTCCTATTGTTTTGATTTGAGCAGGCAAATCGGAGGGACGTATCATTACATAATTACCGCAGTAAATGCCGCCGGAGCGGAAACGCCCTCTTTTGACCTGAGTATCAGCATACCGCTGCTCGCCCCGACAAACGTCTGGGCAGGCGACGCCGGCGCTTGGGGACAACACGGCACAATTCACGTGAATTGGTCTCCCGTAGCGGGCGCAACTTCCTACAACGTTTATCGCTCAACAAGCGCAAACGGAACTTTTGAAAAAATAGGAGAATCAACACAAAGCGCCGAAACCGAAACCGGAACTCTTTATTATTACGATGACAGGGAACTTCCCAACGGCACGTATTTCTACAAAGTAAGAGCCGTAAATTCCATAGGCGAAAGCGCGCAATCCGAGGCAACCGCCGGCGTTGCAATAAATATCGTAATCCCCGCCGCTCCGACCAACCTCTGGGCAGGCGACGCCGGCGCTTGGGGACAACGCGGCACAATTCACGTGAATTGGTCTCCCGTATCAGGCGCAACTTCCTACAACGTTTATCGCTCGACAACGCAAAACGGAAATTTTGTAAAAATAGGAGAATCAACACAAAGCGCCGAAACCGAAAACGGAACTCGTTATTACTACGATGACAAAGGACTTTCAGCGGGGACATACTGGTATAGAGTAACCGCCGTAAATTCCGCAGGCGAAAGTGCGCCGTCCAACGTTGCTTCCGCAACAACCAGCGGCAGCGGCGCAGTGTCAATAATCGACATAGAAAAAAGCAACAAACGCCACGGGATAAGGTTTGCAGTAAATCCCGTTTCCGAAAATGCGGAGATTAGCGTTGTTTTGCCCGCTTCGACTGCTTCGACAGGCTCAGCGACCGAGATTAGCGTTGTGATTTATGATATGACAGGGAATGTTGTGTTTGAATGTAAGGGTATGGCTTGCTGCCTTACCCGTTCATCTTCGGCGGACAAGGCAAGCCGTGTCCTTACGGTGTGGGATTTGCGAAATTCGGCGGGGCGCTTTGTGGCGAATGGAACGTATTTGGTGGTCGCCGAGGTTAAAAGTGCGAATGGTAAAGTTTATGCTTACTCGGCGAGGCTAGGCGTTAAGCGGTAATTTGACGTAGGGGCGGATAGTATCCGCCCGCAAACCAAACGCAGAAATAATAACGGGCGTATGCGATACGCCCTTACAAAACAGCAAAACCCACCAAACCGGACACCGGTTTGCGTTGTTTTTTAGAGTATTTTCAAGAAAATCAAAGATATTTCGCCGAAACATCGTTTTCCCGCAAAAATAAAAAGTATTTTTGAGATACCACAAATTGATGTATTGCAGAAATTAAAACTATTTCTACAATGCGGAAAATTTTATGAGCATTCAGAGTTCAACTCCAACGGGGTTGCTCTGTCGCTCTGTATGCTCTTCAGATTTTCGTATTCATCAATTTGTGGTAAAATTATGATTATGGGCAGAGCAGCCTTTTGGATTGTTCGCCTTGAAAAAACTTCAACACAGGAGGGTGTTATGCTTAAAAGCAAAATTCTGAAATTATTAACAGTGATAGGGATTATCGCTACAATGGCAACGGCGCAAGAGGAGGAGGAGCGCTGGGCTCTATTTGCAACCATCAATACGCAGTTAGATATGCCGTTATTTTGGGGCGGTAATAAGATTACAAATTTAGAATTTGTAAACGGCACTTTGCCCAACGGTTTGACATTAAACACGACAGCAGACGAAATTTCAGGAATACCGACGAAACTTGGCACATTTGAGTTTTTATTAAAAGGTATCGGAAAAATGAAAGGTTTAATATGCGATGATGAGAATTGTCAAGAAGTAGAAGTAGAACAACCTTTGTTAATATCGGTAGAGTTATTTATAACCGAACAAGCACCTAAACTTGTTGCTTCACTCACTGGGAAAAATATAGACTGGGAATTTCCCACCGCGTATACTATCGGAAGAAATAGCGGCGGAATAATGTTTGTAGCAACCGGTGCCGCTCCGATAAGTTTTAGCCTTGAAAGCGGCGCATTACCTGACGGCTTTGAATTCAGTGAGGGCGAAGTAGTAGAGGAATTAGGGCTTTGGCTGTATCATATTAGCGGAGTGCCGAGCGAAGTCGGTAAATTCGAGTTTACCATAAAAGCAACTAACGCACACGGAAGCACTACCCAAAAATTTGAAATAGAGGTGTTCGGCGTGGAACCGAAAATCATAAGCGATGCATTGCCGACTTTCACATTGGGTAAGGATAGTGCAATTTGGAGTGCAGTTTTAGTGATGGGCGAAGATGTAAAATTAAGTTATGAAGGCACCTTGCCGAAAGGTTTGTATATACGGGCTGGGTCAGGAGCGTGGGGTTGGGACGAAATTGAGATTTGGGGCACTCCGACCGAAGCGGGTGAATTTCCGATAACGATAACAGCAACAAACAAACACGGAACAGATACAAAAGTGTTAATGTTGAGAGTTATAGACCCGAATTCTACCGCAATAAAAAACACGCCCACAAGAAAAACAACAGCGGTTTCATTTGCAGGAATAAGAAACGGGCAAATTAACCTTAATCTTCAAGCAGGAAACTACACCGCCGAACTTTACAATTTGCAAGGTCGTTTGGTCGGCAGAGCGGACATAAACGCAACGACAGGCATAAATGCAACGGGCTTGCGGACAGATAATCTCGGCAGAGGCGTGTTTATTTTGAATGTGAAGCGAGCAGGAAATTCGGTGTTGAGGCAAAAGATTTCGGTGAGATAAAAATATTAACACTAAACAAAAGAAACGGCGCAGAAATGCGCCTTTCTTGTTTGAAAAATAGTATTTTAGCACGAGAAAAGGGAATAATTTTATGGAAAACGAATTAGTTACACACTGCGTAACCAAACGAAAATTTGATTATAAATACGGAAAATTCGACAAACCGGACGCCGGTTTGCTTGTTTTTGAAGATATTTTTTAACAAAAACAATAATATTTTATCATAGCATCGTTTTTCCTCAAAAACAAAAAGTATTTTCCTTGAAAATAAAGGAGGGAATATGACAGCAGTTTTGGAATTGGATAACAAAGAAAGTTTAATCAAACTTCTGAAAACGGCGAAAATATTTGGAATTTACGCTAAACAAAAAAAAGTAAGTCCCGCATTAACGATGCGCAAAATATCAGAAGTCAAAAACAGAAAAACAGGAAATGAAGCGATTGCGCTGTTCAGAGAAATCAGGCAAGGTGTTATTGATGCCGGCGAAACTATGACTATGGACGAAATTAACGCTGAAATTGCGGAATATCGCAGAGAAAAGAGAATGCAGAAATGCTTAGCGTAGTTTTAGACACCAATGTGATTTTTTCCGCTTTATATTCTCAACATAATACTCCGCCGGTTAAAATTCTTGATATGGTTTTTAGTAAAATGCTTATCGCATATATTTCTAAACCAGTATTTGATGAATATGCTGATGTCCTTAATCGCAAAAAATTTGAAAAAAGAATACCGAAAGAAAAAGCCGCCGCCGCATTGAGTTATATTTTATCGGCGGCGAAATATGCAATTCCGCCGACTTCTTTCTTCCCGCACTTTACCGATGAAACAGACAGAAAATTTTACGATTTGGCAAAAGCGGCAGACGCTTATTTGATTACAGGAAACATAAAACATTTTCCGAAAAATAACAAAATTATTACTCCGTCGGATTTTCTGAAAACATTTTTGCCTTATGAAAATTAAAAACATCCTCCTCATCACAATAAGCATAATCCTCCCTGCATTTTCAAAATTTGACCTCAAAATCAGCGAAGTAATGCGAAATCCCGTTGAGGGGAAAACGAACGGGCGGGCGCAGCAGTATATCGAAATAATAAACTTCGGCGATGAAAGCGTTTGTGTTGCGGGAATGCGCTTATTTACGGGGGCGATAACAAACACAATTCAACCGATACCCAGAGGCGCAATTTCGCAGGGGATAACGGGAACAACCGAGATTAAATCTGGACAAATTGCGATAATTTTGACTAATCAGTTCGAGCAATTTTCGCAGAATATTCCTGACGAAGCGGTGGTTTTGATGGTCGGCAATACTTCTCTTTGCGGGGGATTTGCGGCAGATGACGGCTTTGTGATTTTGAGCGGGAACGACACCATAGCAGAATGCCGCAACGGCTTTGAAAACGGCAGATTTAAGTGCCGCCCGAACGGAGTTGAGGCACGAGGGATTTCGATAGTTCCGCAAAGTTTGTTTGAAAACACGGGCGTTTGGAATGTGCGCAGCCAAAGCGCCGGGAAAATTGAGTATTTTAACCACGGCGTTTTGCGAGAGTATAAAATCGAAAGAAAAAACGGCGTATTTGAATGCAGGGTAAAATACCGCAACTTCGGAAGAAATGCGATTATCGAAAATCACGAAATAAACCAAAAAATCGGCGAAATTCTGCTGAACAAGGCGCTTGCCTCGTCGGTAATTTTTGAGTTGAATATCGACGGAAAAATGATATTCGACACAATTTTTACGTCGGAAATGTTCGTGAAAGAAAATTCCGTCGTGATTACGGAAGTAGATGCAAGAGCAGCAGTTGAGTGGATTGAACTATATTGGAAAGACGAATGTTTCCCGCTTGACGGCTGGCATTTGCTGGTCGGCGGAAGCGTAGTGAATTTGCCGAAATTGGAATGTCCGCCGAACAGAATTTTGTGCATTTCCGAAAGAGAAAGCGATGATTTGGTGAAAATGATAAGAGTGCCGAACTGGCGCAAAGTAAATAATTTTGACGACACAATTTTCTTGGTCGCTCCCTTCGGCGTCGTGGATAGCATTGCCTGGACGAGAGAAATTTTCGCAAATTCGCAAGATAAAAGCACAATTCAGCGCCGAGATGTAAATAAATGCGGCTTCGACCCGAACAATATTTTTGCGGGAAGAGCCACCCCCGGCGCAATTTTAGCCCCAACGGAAATAAAAAGGTTTGAAATAGAGTTATCAAGCCGAAAATTCACACCCAACGGCGACGGGCATTTGGATAGTTTGGTAATCACGGCAAAAAAACCACGAAACGGCAATGTAAAAATTGAGATATACGAAATGAGCGGAAATTTGCTGAAAACTTTTGAAAGTGCAACGCAAACCCGCTTTGTTTGGGACGGAAAAACCGAGGCTGGACGGCTTGCGCAAATGGGTCCCGTTTTCGTGATTGGGACATTTGACGACAAAAATTCAAAATTCCAGGACAGAAAAAACGCAGTTTTGTGGCGATAAAAGAAATTAATTAGCGATTTTTATGCTCGCTTTTTTGTGCATATATTATTTTTGTCGGAAAAAACGCGGTTGTCATCAATGTTTAAGGATAAAAAATGAAATTTTATATGACGGAATTGCAGGTTAAAGACGAACAAGAATTTCTTGTTATTGACATCGTGTTCAAATATAACCGAGACATAGAGAATCCGAAAATGACTTGGGAAACGAAAAAAACTGAGAAGTTTCTTATTCAAAAAGGCGGCAAAGCCATTGATATGCCGCTCGGCACGTTCAGAAAAATGTATGACAAGGAAAGCGACAGCGTCCGAGATTATTTCACCTTCGCCAAATCCAAATCCGCCTTAAATTTGCCCATAATGATACAATGGATAAATAAAGTTCATAGCGAGCGGAATAATAGTATTTTGTAGAAGGTGCTTTTTTACCGCCGCCTCACCAGCCACGAAAACAAATACGACAGGACAATTCCCGGTGCAACGACTTGTCCCATTGATTTAAGTGCGGCGGTTGTTGTGAAAAGCAGAAGCCCGAATGCCATAAATGAGGTTATCGCCGAGAGCAGAAGCGCAAAATCTGTTTCGTCGGCGCTTTTTTTGCTTAATGCACGGAATACTGCGTAATCAATGCCGATACCCAAAACCAATAACTGCCCGACGCCGTGCATTAAATTTTGCTCGATGCCCGCAAATCCGAGGATTGCATAGACTGAAATCAGCGTTAAAAAGGGCGGGATTATTACTGAAATTGCCGTTGAAAAATTGCGTTTAATTGAGAAATATATCAAAAGAAACGCAAAAATTACCGCTACCGCTACAAAAAGCATTTTTTGCATATTTTCTCGGTATTCCTGTAAAACAGATGAAATTTGTGAAATTCTATCGACATAAAAAATTGTATTATTGTCAGCGAGCGATTTTAATGCGTATTCATCGGAAATTCCGTCTAATAAAATTAACGCCGCCGATATTGTGTCGTTTCGGAGAATTGTTGATTTGAAGTTTTTGGCAACGGGCGAATTTAGAAAATCGTCGAATGGCGGGCGGATAATATCCGCCCCTACATTTTGTAGAACGCTGTCTCTGAAACCGAGATTTCTCAAATGATTTAATACTTTTTCATCATTTTGGTTTAACAAATTCAACAAATTAGCACGATTTTTTTCGGCTTGTTTTTGGCTTGTAAAGTATTGTCCGATTGAGCGGTAATTTTCTATAACCCCCTTGTTTTTAAGTAAGTTAAGAGAAAGCGATACCTCGGATAAATTGTTTAACATTTCTTCGTCGTTTTTGCCGAGAACTACCAAAAATCTGTTGCTTTCGGTTTTGCCTGTGTATTTTCGCAAAATTGCTTCTTCGGCTTCCAAATTTGGAGCGGGGGAGCGGAAATTTTTAACATCGTCGTTATGTTTTACTTGCGAAATTCCGAAGATTGAAACGATTATTACAGCGGCGATTATCGCCGTTCTGGCGGGAATTGGGATTTTCGGCACAAGATTTTGCGGAAGTTTAATCGGTAGTTTTTTGTTTGCGGATTTTATCTGCGGAAGCAAAATTATAACGCTCAAATATGCGCCCAAAAGTCCGAAAACGCTCATTATTGCGATATGGCGAAGTCCTGCAATCGGAGTAAAAAAGAATGCGCAAAATCCTGCGATTGTTGAGAGAACGCTTATAGAAAGTCCTGAAATTATTGATTTTAAGCGCAATTTCGGGTTTTCTTCGTTTTGCACTAAATAATGCAGCGAATAATCTATCACAATTCCGACGAAACACGCACCCATAGACAGCGCAATGCCGTTTATTTCGGGCGAAAACAAAAACAGCGCTCCGAATGCGAAAATTAAACCGCAGAAAATCGGTATAAGTCCCGTAAATAAAACGGCGATATTGCGAAATACCGCAAAAAGCAAAATTGCCACACCAAGAAGCGAAATTGTGCCGATAATTGCGGCGTCTCGCTTGCCTTCGTCAAATCCGAGTTTTGCATAGCGGACGACAGAAGTTGCTGAAAGATTTGAAGATGTGTTCGATTTTATTTGCGAAATCAAATTTTCCAAGTCGCTTTGTGTTCTCGGCGAAAACGGGTCGCCCGAAATTGTTGCGGTAATCAAAATAGCGGTCGTGTCGTCCGGGTAAATTAGCAGGGGATAATCCCCGCTTCCATTGTCGGAAATCCAAATTGAGCCGCCGTTTAGTTCGAGCATTTTGTCCATAAAAAGCATTAACGGGTCGGCGTTCAGGTTTTCGCCGTAAAAATCGGGTATTGGAGCGAAAATTCTGGCATTGTAAAACTTAATAAATTTTTCGCAAGCATTTGGATTTTCTATAATTAAGCGCATTTCATCGGATAAAATCGAATATCTTTGCGGAAAAAACCAATTGAAATATTCCTGCTCGATTTCGGGGGTGCTTCCTGAAAAAATTTCACTGAAAATGCCGGAATTTTGCGATAGTTTTATTAGTTTTTCAGCGGAAATTACGGCGTTTTCTTCATTTTCGTCTTCAATTATAAAAAAAACTTTGCGGGAAAGTTCATCAGCGGCTTTGTCGGTTAAATCCTGAATAAATTGATTTTTTTTGTCGTTTGAAATCAGCGAAAGAACGGAGGAATCGACTTTTATTCCCGTAGCAAAACGGAAAATTATTACGGCAACGGCGAGAATTAGGAAAAATATAAAAATTGTGGTTTTTTTATTCATTTTTAATCTTTTTCTAAAATCCTGCATACACCAAAACCCGCTTCACAAGCAGAATTCAATCTTATTTATGCAAATTAGGTAGTGCTATGCTATTTTTTGTATAAAATAATATTTTGCTTTGTGTTTTTGCAATAGGAAATATAAAATTTTCAAAAAAACAAAAAAATCATAAAATTCAAAAAAATTTCACTCTTTGTATTCAACAAATATTATTTTAATTGCACGACAAATGCTGAATTGTTGGGGTTACCCCGACTTTTCTTCATATTTTTATCCGCTTTAGAGAGCAGGTAGTTCGACCTTTAGGTTGTTCTGCCTGCCTGCTCTCTAAATTAAAGTATGAGCATAATAATTCAGCGTTTGTCGTGAAACTATGATTTACGGCAGAGCAGCCTTTCTCCGTAAATCAAGCAAAAAAATTAACAATTTACAAACAAAAAAGGGGTTTGTATGAAAAAAGTGTTTTTTACTGTTGTACTGGCAAGTGCCACGTTGTTTTTTTCGGGTTGTGCGTCTATAACGGGTAACTCGTTGAAAAGTATTGGTGCAAATACGGATTGGGTAAGACCTAATCTAACCGCTGATTTAGATGTAAGTCCAAATAAAATAGTTGGAGTAGCAACAGGAAGAGAAAAACAGACGAGCGGGATTGGAAAGGCTGCGATGTTAGACGCTTTGATAAAATATAATTCAGGGAGATTGGATAAAGATATTGCCGATTTGTTAGTTGAGCCAACCTATTTTTACGAATATGATGGTTTCGGCAATGTAATAATAACGGTTGTCGGCTATCCGGCAAGATACAAAAATTTCAGGTCTTACGAAAAACCGCAAACACCATTGATAGACACCATTGAAACTTCTAACAGCAACGGAAATTTCAATGAACTTATTGAAAAAGGGAGGAAAAGAATGATTGTAGGCTCTGTTCTTGTTCTCCCGTTTTGTTGGGCAGGCTTTCCTTATGTTTTAGTTGCTAGCGGAAGTAGATTAATAAAAAAAGGAAGTGGAAATTAAAAAACGTTCTCATTTCTCAAACAACTTCTCTTCATCTTCCCGACGAAAAATGTAAAAATCCACACTTTTTGTCGCCAATAAATGTTGAAATATACTATTTTTGTCATTATGAAAAGAAATATTTACAAATCTCTGCTTGCCTGGAAGAATTCCAAAGACAGGAAACCGCTTGTTCTTTATGGTGCGAGACAAGTCGGGAAGACCTATATTCTTAAAGAGTTCGGCAAAAACGAGTTCAAAAATGTTTTGTATTTGAATTTTGACGCAAACAAAGAGCTTCAAAAATATTTTGCGGACGACATTTCGCCGAAACGAATAATTGATTCCTTAAAAGTTTTGTTTAATCAGGAAATAAATACAAACGATACACTGATTATTTTTGACGAAATTCAAGAATGCCAAAGGGCAAAGGATTCGCTGAAATATTTTAACGAAGATGCGCCCGAATATTACATAGCGGCGGCGGGCAGTTTTTTAGGAATAGCGGGCGGAAAATTTCCTGTCGGGCAGGTTGATAAACTGACACTTTTCCCGCTTTCTTTTTTCGAGTTTTTGGAGGCAACGAACAACGAAATCCTGTTAAAAAATTTGCCGTCCGAAAATAATTGGAATTCAGGCATAAACGCTTTGGCAACCGAAAAATTAAAGCAATATTTTTATGTCGGCGGAATGCCCGAAGCGGTCAAAGCATACGCCGAAACGGGCGATTTGCTGCTTGTCAGACAAATTCAGGAGAATATTTTATCGAGTTATAAAGAAGATTTTTTCAAACACATAAAAGGCAGCGATATTCCGAAAGTTCGTATGCTTTGGGATTCTATTCCCGTTCATTTGGCGAAAGAAAAGAAGAAATTTGTCTATAAGGAAATAAAGCAGGGCGGCAGAGCGGCAGAATTTGAAAATGCTTTGGACTGGTTAGTAAATACGGGACTTGTGTATAAAATTTCCAAAACCGGAGAGGCGAAACTTCCGCTTATTGCATACGAAGAGCGGGATTCTTTCAAACTTTATATGCACGATACGGGCTTGCTTGCGGCGTCTGCGAAGTTGGATATAAAAACATTTTTCAATTCGGAACACGATGTTTTCAGAGAATTTAAGGGAGCAATAGCCGAGCAATTTGTTTTGCAGGAATTAAAGCCTCAAAACTTTCCGATAGCATTCTGGGCAAACAGCACAGGAAAAGCGGAAGTTGATTTTGTTATTCAATACGAAGACAAAATTATTCCGATAGAAGTAAAAAGCGGCGAAAACATAAAAGCCAAAAGTTTGGGCGTGTATCTCGAAAAATACAGCCCGAAAATCGCTATCCGCACTTCGCTTTCAAATTATGAAAAACGAGAGAGTTTGATTGATATTCCGCTTTATTTGCTTGGGGATTTGAAGGGGATTATCTCTGCGTAAACAACTTCTCTTCATCTTCCGACAAAACCTGCGGGGTGGGGAGTTCGTTGGTTATGTTAATTTTTACGGAATTTCCGTCTGCTGATAGGATTATGACTTCTTGATATTTGTTGGAATTGTCGCTTTTTATTGTGATGTTTTCGAGTCGGCGTTGAAGTGTTCGACTTTTTGGTGTGATTATTATCGACCATGAAATTTCGGTTTTTATTAGTTCGAGCGAAAAACGTCTTTGTAAAGTTGAAAAATCGCCTGTGAAAAATGGGGTTATCATTGCGTGTTCGGGGCGCGACATTTCGTTTTCGTCGAGAGAAATAAATCTTTTCATTTCCGTCGGGGTTTCTGTCTGCCAGATTACGCCTTTGTTTCGCACGGATAGTATTCTTCCCGTTGAGATGAGCGGGGCTTCGAGCGATTTCATTTCTTTGGTCTGCACGAATGTTGCACGGACTATGCTGTCCTTCGGAAGCAGGACTTCGATTTCGGATAAGTCAAGGTTTTGGGCGAAAATTCCTGCCGTTGCAAAAAGTGAAATTACTAAAAGCCTACGCATTCGTATTATCTGACTTCAAAACGTTTGAAGTTCCGCCTTCTATGAATGATTGTTCGGAAATACGTGTCAAGACCGCTTTTTCGGTAAATTCGGCGAGAGTAAGTGAACCGTTGTTGCACATTGCCGCTTTTAGTTTTGAAAGCGAAATGTTAAGCACCTCCGAAAGAGAACCCGCTGCGGGAACGTAAGCATCGACACCTTCTTCAAATTTCATTGCTCCGGTTGTGATTCCTTCGTTGTAACGCTGCCAGTTTCGTGCGCGGTTTGAGCCCTCACCCCAATATGCTTTGTAGCGCTGTCCGTTGATTGAGATTTTCGACGTGGGACTTTCGTCGGTCATTGCGAAGTAGCGTCCCATCATTAAGAAGTCCGCTCCCATTGCAAGCGCTATTATTATTTGCGTGTCGTTTACAAGTCCGCCGTCGGAGCAGACGGGAACGTAAATTCCTGTCTCTTGGAAATATTTGTTGCGCTCGGCTACAACGTCCATAAGCGCGCTTGCCTGTCCGCGACCTATTCCTTTTTGCTCGCGGGTTATGCAGATTGAACCGCCGCCTATGCCGACTTTCACGAAATCCAAAAGCGCCTCGTTAGCCAAATAACGAAAGCCGTCGCCCGCGATGATGTTTCCGCCGCCGATAATTACTCTGTCGCCGTATCTTTCTCTAATCCAAAGGGCGCATTCTTTTTGGTATTCGGAATAACCGTCGGAGGAGTCGATTGTGAAAATCGTTGCTCCCGCTTCGACAAGTGCCGGAACGCGCTCTTTATAGTCGTGAGTGTTAATTCCCGCCGCCGCTACCAATCGTTTTTCGTTGTCTATTAGTTCATACGGATTGTCGTTGTGAGCGATAAAGTCCTTTCTGAAAACAAGAGAATCCAAATATCCGTCGTGGGTTAAGACGGGAATGCAGTCCTTGCGGCTTTGGCGAATCATTTTGTTTGCTTCGCTGAGTGAAATACCGACCTGCACCGAATGAACTTTTTCAAGAGGAGTCATAAAGTTTTTGACGGGCATATCCAAATCGTCTTCTTTTGCCCAATAGTCCTTGTCAGTCAAAATTCCCAGAAATTTGCCGTTGTGTTCGCCGTTTTCGGTAACGGCTATTGTGGAATGGTTTGTTTGCGAAACTATTCGGAGCGCGTCTTTGAGGGTCGTTTGCGGCGATACGTTTGTGTCGCTTCTGACAAATCCCGCCTTAAAATTTTTAACCGCTTTTATCATTGCAACTTGATTTTCGATGGGCTGCGAACAGAAAATAAACGCCGTTCCGCCTTCGCGAGCGAGAGCAATTCCCATTTTTTCGCCCGCAACCGCCTGCATACTTGCCGCCGTAAACGGAATGTTTAACGAAATTTTTGGCGCTTCACCTTTTTTGAAACGACTAATCGGAGTTTGAAGCGACACGTTATTTGTCGTATGAATTTTTTCACTTAAACGCGGAATTAAAAGGTATTCCGAAAAAGTTCTTGAAACGCCGTCGATTATGGTAGCCACGATAACTCCTTTTTTTTTGCATAAATTTTAGAGGAAAATACTATTTTGCCTTATGATATTTCAACTTTCTCAAAAATTTCTGCAACAAATCTTTAATTTTAATAATTCCCAAAAATTGAAGCGAAAAAATTGCGAAAATTATAGCCGGAAATGCCGATATGCAGATTTTTAAGACCTGTTCGGGCAGATTTTGAGCCGGAGAAAACTGTCTTGAAATCCAAAATTCAATAAAAAACGCTGCTCCCGCAACAAAAATCGACAGCAGAATCGGACGTAAAACCGACAAAAGTTTTGACTGCGGATAAAATTTATACCAGCGCCAAACGATTAAAACCGTCGCAATCGCCGAAAAAATCGAGGTTGCCGCAGAAATTCCCGCAATTCCCCACAAATCGCTCAAAATTTTGTAGAAAGGAATAGATAAAATCAGCGAAATCGTGGAAATTATTAAGGGCGTTTTGGTGTCTTTTACTGCATAAAAAAGGCGTTGCAGAATAATTACCGCCGAAAGGAAAAACATTCCCGGAAGATAACCGGCAAGCGCCTGTGAGGTCAAAATCACGGAATTTGCGTCAAATGCTTTTCGTTCAAACAAAATTGAAATTATGTCCTGCGATATTGGGAAAATTAACGCGGTTATAATAAGAATAATCGCTGCCGTTTTTACAAAAATCGGGATTAAAATATTTTCCATTTCGCCGAAATTTTTTTCCTTTGCTTTTTCCGACAAAAACGGATATATCGGCGCGGCAATCGAACTTGCGAACAAGACCACCACTATCATAACGATTCTGTAAGCGTAATTCAGGGCAACAATCGCGCCTTCGCCGTTCTCAATGCGCGAACCGAAAAATCTGAAAGTAAATTCGTTGGAAAAGGTGATTCCCAGTCCGAGCATTAAAGGAATTGTTTTGCGAAACCATTGCAAAAAATCCTTGTCGCGTAAGTCGATTACGGGCGAATATTTAACCGAAAAGCGTTTTGCTCCGAAGAACTGCACTACCGCGTGACCGAAAAATGCGCCGAAAAGAACACCCCACGAAAATCCCGCGATTCCTGCGAAGCGGTAAAAAAGCAAGCCGAAAACAATAATTACAATGTTGTAAATAATCGGTGCGAGGGCAGTGAATTTGTAGTTTTTGTTTGCCTGCTGAACGCCTATAAAAATTGCTCCCCAAAAGAAAAAAAGTTGCGCGGGCAAAACAATTCTCGTGAGTTTTACCGTTAAATCAAAGGTTTCGGGATTGGCGGTTATTGAACTTCCCGCCAAAATATTTATGAAAATCGGCGCGGCGAAAAAACAAAGCGCCAAAACCGCAGCGAAAATTATGGTTCCAACGGTAAAAATATTGGAAAAAAAGCGATTTTGTCTTTCGGGGCTGCCGGATAATTCCTGAAAAATCGGAATGAAAGCGATTGACAGGGCGCTTCCGGCAAGCAAACTATTTACCAAGTCGGGCAAAATAAACGCGAAAGTGTAGGCATCGCCGTCGGAAGACGTTCCCACAAGCATCGCGAAAACCACCGTAAGCAAAAACCCCAAAATTTTGCTTGCGAGATTTGACGAAAAAACGACAAAAATAGCAGATGACTTTGTTTGTTGTAAATTTTTCATAATGCAGCAAAAATACGTTTTGCCCGACATTGAAGCAAAAAAATTTCTATAAACTTGCATAATACTTTCGCCAAAAGATATATTTATTATCATAAATGGGCAGGGGAGTATATTTTTGTGGTAAAAATGCTAAACGCTTTTACATCGGAAATCGACGATGTCGATATTGCCGTTAGTGAGATTCTTTCGCAATTAAAAATTAACAAAACCCTTTT
>Ga0209737_10001635_pt1 | contig 15939 bp, 16 predicted proteins | sample TergutCu122P3_FD_187284 | JGI IMG/M metagenome (GOLD analysis project Ga0209737, IMG submission 187284) | Cubitermes ugandensis P3 segment gut microbial communities from Kakamega Forest, Kenya - Cu122 P3 (SPAdes) (version 2) | ecosystem: Host-associated > Arthropoda: Insects > Digestive system...
TACACATTGCTTTTTTTAGCAACTATTTTATCATCAGTCCGCTCGTCTCCTTCAACAAAATGACAATTACACTCTTTGCAGATGTAACACCGTTTTCCACGAACAAAACCGCCTTTGGCGATTTTTTCAGATAAACATTTTTTACAATTCACCATACAAAACAACCCTACAGAGCAACATATACACTAGCACCACATAAAGGTCATCTAAAGTGAACACTCTCAGAACAGTTTTGAATCAGATGTATATTGAATAATATTGATATAGGGAGTGTAGTGCTAGTTTAATTAAAAAAACTAAAGGAAATAATAGAATTTAGAGAAAAAAGATAGCTCATTTCTTTTTCTTAATTGCCGGTTTTTCTTCGATATCCGGAGTTTCTTCGGGAGCAGATACAGTTTGTTCTGCTTCTTTTTTATCCTCTATTTCAGTTGTGATTTCTTCGATTGGTTTTGGCGGAGGGGTTGTTGCCATTGTCCAGCCTATCCATGCGCCTATGAAAAGGATTGTAACGAAAGCGATGAGAACAGGCAGTGCGATGAGCCAGTATTGAACAGTAACAGCAGATCCAACATTGAACCAAGGCTTGATAAGTTGCTCATAACCGAAGAGTGCAACCAAATAAACGATAGCGACGACTGTGCAAACTATGAGTATAGCTCCACCTATTGCTTGATCTTTGCTAACCATTTAGTGATTCACCACGTAAGTAGCCATGTAGCCGATTAATCAATTTAAAGTTTGCCATGTTTTAGTGGGATACAACACTTGTTAGGTTGTACCCATTTCCCATGTTGAGAGGTACTTTTTCTGCTCTTCAGTCAACTCGTCAATTTTAACGCCCATGGTCTGGAGTTTAAGCTCGGCAATTTTCTCGTCAATGTCTTTGGGTACCACATAGACTTTGGTTTCAAGCTTGTCAGCTTTAGCGATGTATTCAGCACAAAGAGCCTGATTTGCAAAAGACATATCCATAACTTCAGAGGGGTGACCTTCAGCTGCGGCAAGGTTTACGAGCCGACCTTCTGATAGGAGATAGAGGTGACGACCATCTTTGAGGGTGTATTCTTCCATGTTGGGACGCATAGCGCGATGAGATCTTGACATCGATTCCAATTCGGGAAGGTTTATCTCGACATTGAAATGTCCGCTGTTGCACATAATCGCGCCGTCTTTCATTTTCTCAAAGTGCTCCTTACTTAAAACATGAATGTCCCCTGTGGCTGTGGCAAATATGTCGCCGATAACTGCAGCCTCAGACATTGGCATAACCCGCAGTCCGTTCATAACTGCTTCTAATGCCCGAGTTGGTTGCACCTCTGTGACGATAACGTTTGCACCTAGGCCCTGGGCACGCATAGCAATGCCTCTGCCGCACCAGCCATATCCGCCGACTACAAAGTTTTTGCCGGCTAGAAGAACAGAGGTTGCACGCAAGATACCATCAATGGTACTTTGGCCTGTGCCGTAGCGGTTATCAAAAAGGTATTTTGTGAGAGCTTCGTTAACAGCTACTATGGGATATTTGAGACTCCCGTCTTGCTCCATGGCTTTTAGCCGAACTACACCGGTGGTGGTTTCCTCAGAGCCGCCTTTGATATTTTTAATGAGATCTTGGCGTTTACTGTGAAGCATACCCACAACATCAGCACCATCATCCATAGTGATGGTTGGACTGTATTCAAGAACTTTTTCGATGCATTTGTAGTAGTTCTCGGTGTTTTGTCCTCGCCAGGCAAACACGTGCACACCACTATCGGCCAATGCAGCAGCAACTTCATCTTGGGTTGAGAGCGGATTTGAGCCGCATAATGCGATTTTGGCGCCCCCCGCGATGAGAACTTTGATGAGAACCGCAGTTTCTTTAGTGACATGGAGACAGGCGGCAAGAGTTTGACCTGTGAGAGGTTTCTCTTTTTCAAATCTTTGTTTTATGATATTTAGAACAGGCATGTTTTTGGTAGCCCATTCGATCTGTAAGTGACCTTGTGGCGCTAATTTTATGTCTTTAACTTGAAAGTTTTCCATGAACGGTTCCTTCTTAAACGAATTGGGGCATTCTCCTTATTTAGAATTTACCTACAGTTCATAAGGTGTATAGTATGGTGACCAGGGATTTGCTGGAAAAGTTAAAGTAGACCACAACTAAGCTAAACATAGAGAGCGTATCAAATTTGAAGGAGACTTTTGCTGGTTTTATAGATAAACTTGAAGCCCGCACCTTAGTGATTACCTGTGGTTTACCTGCAAGTTTGAAAACCGGCGTGGCAGAGGAAATCTCAAAAATCAAAGGGTACCCAATTCTGCACAGTGATACCATTCGACTCGAAGTCCTAAAAGGTAAAGATATTTTTGATCCCAAAGTCGCGGGCAATGTGAATAATCGACTAGCCGTCTATGAGGAAATGTTTAGGCGAGCAACCGTATTAGCCAAAGGCGAAAACGGCGCCATTTTGGATGCTACATTTATCGCTCAAACGCTACGTGAACAGGCAGCAGGGATTGCCGCAAAAAATGGGTTAGCGTTTGCCATCGTTGAAACCAGTTGCACCCAAGAAACAGCACTAAACCGAATCAAAAACCGAAGCAGAGAAAAATATGAATCCAACGCACTAACCCAAGAAGCCTACTTGACCAACAAGAACAACTTTGAACCCATAAAAATAGAACACATAAAAACAAAGTTCCCAATGCTAAAAATTGTATATGTAACAGTTGACACCTGCCAGTACGCCAGTAATAATTGGACCATAACTAAGCAAGAAAAAAGGTAACCAACTTGACGATTGATTTACATATTCACTCTTCGTCCTCAGATGGCAAATTTAATGCGCAAGAAATTCTCAAAGAAGCCCGAATTCGAGGCCTTAGCTTTTTATCAATAACCAACCATGACAATATCAGCGATCAAACCCAAGCCATCTCCCAAGCAAAAAAAGCAGACATCAACTATGTCAGTGGTGTTGAGTTAAATGTTACCTTCACTTACCAAAAATATAGAGATGGAAAACCTTTTTCGCTGGATTTTTTGGGCTACCAATTTAACCCCGACAATCAAACACTCCAAGACAAGCTTACACAAATAGCGCACTACCGCCAAGTGCGAGCGGCAAAAATCTTGGAGAATCTCAATACAGAGTTCAAAAAAGAAAACATCCCAGCCTTAACAGAGGATGATCTACACAAAATTGAAGAAACCGCTGAGGGCTCTTTGGGACGACCACACATTGCTGATTACCTTATCAAAAAACAAATTGTGGCCAATCGACAGGAAGCCTTTGAGAAGTACCTCATGAAATGTGATGTCCCCAAGTATCCGCTACACTTAGAGGAAGCCTCAAAACTCATCCGAGATGCTGGAGGAAAACTTGTGCTTGCCCACCCAACCGATATCTGTGGAACTTCCCTGCACCCAATAACACCGGTTTCACAGAAACAGACAAGAATAATTCAAGAAACCATGTTGCACTATATTGACGGTATAGAATGCTGGCATCCAAGCCATAGCATAGAGACCACCAATCACTACATCAAATTCGCAAAAGAAAACAACTTGCTTATGACAGGAGGCAGTGACTGCCATCAAAAACCTGTCATCATGGGTATTGTTAAAATCCCCAGCTGGGTAACCGCACAATTTTGTTAGAGCGTATGGGCATACTTAACGGCTAGCTGGAAATATGCCGATGCCTCTTTGACTGCTATGGCTTTATTCTGTAGGGATATGTTCGGGTCGTCTAAACGGAAGCTGACTACTTTACCTCGCACATAGGCACGGTAGCATTTATAGAAAGGCAACATCTGAGTTAGCTGAGCGTCTTTTGAGTAGTTGTTATATTGTTTGATGAAGTAATCAGATATATCACTTCGGTTTTGGTAGTCAAGATCCATAGCTAGAAAAGCTACATCAGAAGCAATGTCGCTGTAGCGGAAGCGATCGTTGAATTCGATGGCATCAAATATGCAAATTGGATCAGTTACAAAGATGTTGTTTGAGTATAGATCGCCATGACAGTCGCGTATCCGCCCATCTGCGATACGGCGCTCAAAGAGATCAGAGTTTAGAGCCATAAAACAGGTTATTTTTTGCTGGATTAAATCGTAATCGGTTTGGGAGATGGTTTGGCCAATATATTTTTGGGTTTGTGTAAAGTTTTCAGTCCAATTTGTTTTTACAATGTCCAATCCGCCAAACGTATTTATCTCTGGGCTGGTTTGTGCTTCGGAGTGGAATTTGGCGACTATCGTAGCGATTTCATCAATATTTTGTTCAGTTACTCGGCCCTTCTGTAACAACTCGCTCATTAGTTGTTCTTGGGGTAGGCGCAACATTTTGACGGCATATTCGACGGTTTCGCCGTCTCCACCTATGTGTAGTTTATCTGTTTTGTTGATAGGAACTATGTCGAGGTATATGTGGGGACACAGCCGTTTGTTGAGCTGGAGTTCTTTTTGACAATAAACCTGTCGCTTCTCAAGGGTGGAGAAATCTAGAAAGCCAAAGTTTACAGGTTTCTTAATTTTATAAACATATTTTTCAGTGATAAAGACAAATGAGATATGAGTTTGAACGAGGACTATTTTGTTAACTGGATCAGGGTAGGTCTCAGGCTTTAGCATAGCCTCAACTAGGAGATTTGTGGTGAATTGCATATTAGATTCCAAAGTATTCTGTGAGTTGCCAACCAATAAACATAGGGTACATAGTGGCAAAATGTCCCCTGCAAAAATAACAAAACAAGCAAAGAGAGAAAGCAAACAACCACATAGATGCTGTGGTTGAAAAGTATTGTTGCTATGTTGGGTTTGTCTTACAGTTTTTTACGTAATCAAGAACTCTTGTAGCTTGTTCTTGGGTAATATGTTCATGGTTAACTAGTGAAGCGACTATGTCGGTGATTTTAGCTAAGGCGTGGATTTGGTAGCCAAGGCTTTCGAGTTTTTCTTTACCGCCGTGTTCACGGTTTACCACAACCAGCATATGCTTAACAGAGGCATCCATTGATACCAGGGGTTTTATGCCCTCAACTTTAGACAAACCTTCGCTTATAACGTCATCAAAGAAGAGTACGTTGTCGCCTTTGACTATATCGGCACCGACGGTTCTGCCTGTTACGCCATAGGCTTTCTCCTCTTTGCGCACAATAATACAGGGCATACCAAGTTTGATGGCTATGCTTGGGGCGATAAGAGCACCTTTGAGTTCAATACTAGCCAGCTTGTCGATGTGCTCAGATGCTACAATTTGACGGATTTTTTCAGCTACAATTTCGGCAATGATGTCGAGTTGTTTGGGTGCGGCTAGTGCACGAGCTAGATCTATGTAGTAGGGGCTGTCTGCGCCGGATTTTATTTTAAAACTTCCAAATTTTAGACACCCAGAAAGATATAGAGCGTCTGCAATTTTATCAGTGACAGGAGACATAGGCGTTCACGATGTGAATTGGTAACTGAGAATTTAACCCTTTACTGCCATAGGTAAACGAGACATCGGCTAATTACGATAAGAAGCAAAAGTTGCAAGAATCCTGTTGTTGGGTTATTTTGAGGTTGTACAAACAACGATCCATTTGACATTATCAAAACCGTATTTGGTTATGAGAGGATCGAGAAAATCGGGAGCCAGGTCATCTTCGATTTCTGTGAAAACCACGGTATCGCCGATGCGGTAGACAACGACTACATCAGTGAGATCTGGTAGAGCTGAGTATTTGCCCTTTTGATTTCCCAATAAGGAGAGCCTGATTTAACCTCTTGCATAATCCAGGAGTACTTGTCGCCTGGGTGTTCGCCTTCTGTGTAGTTGAAAGCACAAACGGTATCGCCAACGATTTTGGGATCATCAGTTGTCTTTACATAGAACCAGACTGTCACATTTTACACCATAATAAAGTGTAGTGTACCTCCTTAAAATCACCTATTACAAATAGATAAGGGGATTGCTTCTATTAGTGTGAGGGTTTCAAAAAACGGCAGACTGCGTTCAGCTGTCACATATGCGTTGAAGCCCTGTTGGTTAAATCTGTGGAGGGTTTTTTCAACATCAGTTAGTGTGGACTGCATCAGAAGAACTTTACCAGCAGGATTTAGGTATACAGAAACTTGTGTTATGAATCGATCAACCACCTTTCGGCCATCGGTGCCACCGGCCCAAGATCGCCCAATCCAGGTTGACTCTTCGCCTTGTTCAGAGGGCAGATAGGGTGCATTGAACAAAATTAAATCAAATCGAACGTTGTTTTGTAGTGCACAAAACAGGTCGCTTTGCAGAAAAGCGATTTTGTCGGCTATGTGGTTGATATGGGCGTTTTCTTTGGCACATAGAATTGCATAAGGATTCAAATCGATGGCTGTTACATCGTCGCTTTTTTTTGCTGATAGCACCGCAAGAAAACCGCAACCAGTTCCTAGATCTAAAACTCGCATGCCGGGGGTTATGTAGAGGTTTTCGGCAAAGAGAAAGGAATCCTCGGCGGGTTCATACACATCTTCATAAACATTAAAGGATAATCCGTTAAAGGTTAGGCGTTTAGTTGGGCAGGGCATTTAGAATGGCTCCGAAATCGCGTGGGGTTAGTTCTCGGGGGCGGCGCTCAACGAATGGGAGGGCTTGGGCTATTTTTTCTGCGGCTTGTTTGTCAAGTTTTAGGTTGTTGCGCAAGAAGGGTGTGATTGCTTTGGAGAGTTTTTTGTTGCGTTCGCTAAATAACAATTTGGTTAACTGGATAAAGAGGGAAGGGTTTTTTACTTCAAAGGGTTTTTTGGTCCAGGATTTGAGGCATAGAATAGTTGAATCCACTTCGGGGGGTGGATAGAATCTGTCTTTAGGTACCTCATCGTGGAGGGTGACGTTTGCTTGTTGATGAACCGCCACTGTTAGCCAGCTGTATTCTTTGCTACCAACGGTTGCAATGAGGCGGTGTGCGAATTCTTTCTGTACGATCATCACTGTTGTGTTGACGTTTTGTTCTATGGTCCACATGACTAGCTTGGATAAGAGGTAGTATGGGGGTATGGCGATTACTTTATTAAATTTAGGTAGTGGTACTTTTAGAATATCACCTGTAACAATAGATACGTTTGGTAAGTCTTGGGTGTTTTTACGCAATACAGGAACAATTTGAGGGTCTTTCTCTACAGCTATCACGGTGTGGCATTTATCGGAGAGAAAGCGGGTAAGAAATCCAAAGCCTGCACCTACATCTAAAACTATATCAGAGGGGGTTAGTGTGGCGTATTCACAGAGGTTAGAATAAAGTGTGGGGTCGACCATGAAGTTTTGGCCTAAGAGTTTGTTGGGGGTTAGATGATGGGTTAATAGTAGTGTTTGAATTTGCTCTTGACTCATCGTTATCCTTACTGTGCCCGTGTGAACAGCCGATACTTGCTGTCGCCTTCAAGCTCTTCGAGGACACGTTTGGTAATTAGCTTGACAGGGTTGGGTAATTCTGTACGTTTCTGTAGATCCTCAAAGCTCTCAAAGGGTTTGCGTTGGCGTTCGTTTATGACCTGCCACATGTATTTTTTACCTATACCGGGAACAAGTTCTAGGGCATGCATGCGGGGGGTTATGGCGCGGGCAGTGTTGAAGAAGTTTACGAACCACTTTTCACGGTTCTGCACCACTTTGGTTATGACGCTTGGGAGCTCGGCTCTTGCGGCGGCTGTTAATTCTTCATAGCTAATGCGGCCGATGATGTAGGTGACTTCTTCACGACTGTTTTTTCCTACATAGACACGGTCACCGGGCTTAAGCATCAGAGTTTCCTTAACTAGTGCTTCCAAGACAGTGAAGAATTCCTCACCAACACATTGAATAAGGGCGCCTGCACGGTAACCAGCTCTGCCCGTAGGGCGGAACCCGGGTTTGCCATGCGGAAGGAAGTCTAATACGTAAGCATTCTCTTCATAGCGTTTTTCCATGACTGCCAACTCGTATATCCTATAGAGTATTCTCTTTTCTAGTTAAAAATACTTTAGCCTCTCAGAGTTACTTGAGCAAACGATTCTCGTTTAAGAGTTCGACGATTTGGCTTAGTTTTTGGGCTTCGATGATTTTTTTGCCGCCGGCTAAGAAGATACGGAGTTCATCCACAGTTTGAGGCATACAATTTATGATTTGAACCGCTTCGGATTCGTCGAGTTCGTACTCTTTGGTGAGTTTCTGCAAGAGGTTCTCAGCTTTTTCCGGCTCTGCTTTTGTAAATTTACTTACATAGTCAACGGTGCGGCGCTGGAATTGGTCAAGGTTTTCTTCACCGATTGTTTCCAGTACTTTTTTAACCTGTGGCAGAGTTAGACGGCTTTCGCTTACCTCACTCTTGTTCATATTTGTTCACTCACTGACCTGTATAGGGTTCTAGATGATCTGGGCGGACAATTATGGTTTTGATGGCTTCACCCTGTGGAACACTGATCACATAAGCTCTACCCCGTTTCTCTATGATTTGGCCGACTTTACCGTGGAAGCGTTTGTGGGGCATGCTCTTTTGGACGCTGGAATTCATTTTTATAATAACTTGATTACCAGCTTCGTATTGGTGGAGCAGTTTTCCGATCTGGGGTTTGCCTCTGGCGCGGGTGGGTTTGCGCAGAAGACTGCGTGTACCCGAGTAGTAGCCTTTTGAACCTCTCATCAATTTTCACCTATTATTCCATTATTACATTGAGAACGTCAAGCTTAAGCGTCTTCGCTGGATTATCGAGCAAAGCTGAAACATTTGGTACTGTACGTCCTTCATCTCCAGACACCAACTCTTTTACATAGAGCCCGCCCTGACAACGAATTAAGAGCAGAGCCCGCTTAAGCGTCATCTTCTTAACTTCAAGCTTATATATGTACCTTTCTCGAACAATATCTGCCCGACGATGCACAACCCGCAGAGGAGTTTGCTGTTTAATCACAGTTCCAGTGAGTCTTTGTTCAATCAACTGTAAATCCTCCTGAGTAAGGTCCTTTTCAAATTCAGCCAACAGCCGATACTCCTTTTGAGCACTCTCACCTTTTTTGAGGTGGCGCACATCATCTTTAACAGCAAAATGCAACTCAGAAACCTCAACTTTTCCAACTGCACCAGCATTAATAGCCGCCGCAATTTGCTCTAGATCCACAGAGCGTCTCTTTGGTTTAGAGATCTCAACTATAAAGGGACGGCCAGTGCCCAGCATCCGAGCATCAATATCTTCTCGCCCAGAAGCATGGAAAAAAGTTTCCACACCATCGGTGACTTCAAGCATGGGCTTAGATGTATAGGCCTCAACTGATTCAGGATATAGTTTACCGGTACCACCACATTTGGAGCATCCCCGACCTCGGCAAGAACAGAGCCACTCAGATTGAGGAATAGTGCGGACAAGTTTACGGTATCGACCCCCAACAAATAAGGGGTTAATTTGGAGACGGATTTTTTCTTCAAACGGATTTATTATTGCAACAACATCGGGTTTGAGATACTCTGCCTCTTTGCCCGTGACCTTAGAAAGAGCTTTACCCAACACACGCCCAAATTCATGACGTATACTCTCACCGTATTGAATGTCGTGAGCGGCTTTGAATTCGTCTTCACGCTCCTCCACTGCGGCGGGCAACTCGATACCAACAAGAAAAGTTGAAAATTCATAGCCTTCAAGAGCAACTTGGGTCTTCGCAACCAAATTATCAACTAAATCAAATTTACCATCGCAGAGATAACAGGTAACATCATCAGCCTGTTTGGGACTACGCTTTTTTAGGTGCTTAAGAGTTTGCTGTGCAGTAACCGAGAAGCCGCTGGTTGCCAAAACTTTTAGACGCTTTATACCCTCGAGGTCTTTGTATGCGGCGGCTAATTCATTGGCCTGCATGGTCAGAGTAGTTTTCAATACCGCGCCGCGCACATTGTTTTCCATGTTGTAGCCCAAAGAGGCAAACTGTCGACCCAAGCAGTGATCACAAAGCGGGTATTTACTGAGCAAAACATAGGCTTTCTCTAAAACATCCATAGTTGACACCACTAGAAACCCATTGGAGACATACCTTTGCCGCCGCCCAAGCTGAAAGGCAACTTCTTTTTGCGTTTAAACATCTTTAACATCTTGCGCATCATGATGTATTGCTTGAGGAGTTCCTTAACGTCTTTTTCAGTAGTTCCTGAACCGCGGGCAATGCGGCGGGCACGGGAACTATTGAGTATTTTTGGGTTTTCTTTCTCTGCAGGGGTCATAGATTGGATGATTATTTGCCAGGTGTCAAGACGACCCTCGGCGTTGTGAAGCATATCATCAGGAATGTTTTGCTGAGACATACCCGGAATCATCTTCATGACTTTGCTAAAGGGGCCCATGTTTTTGACTGCGGCGAACTGTTCATACATATCGGTTAGTGTAAAGTTACCGCTTAAGATTTCTTTGGCTTTCTTGGGCGGCACTTTAATTTCTGCATCATGTACTTTTTCAAGAAGGGTTTCAAGATCACCCATGCCAAGGAGACGGCCGACAAAGCGGGAAGGCACAAAGGCCTCAAGGTCCTCTATTTTTTCTCCTGTACCGATGAATTTTATGGGAGCACCTGTGGCTGCAACTGCAGAGAGCGCACCACCACCACGGCTTGAGCCGTCGAGCTTGGTAACTATAATAGCGCCAATGGGAGTGGCTTCATGGAACGTCTTGGCTTGTGCAAATGCTTGTTGGCCAATTGTGCCGTCAATAACCATGATAATCTCATTGGGCTGTATGCCTTTCTCGATATCTTTCATTTCTTTGATAAGATCTTTTTCCTCTTTATGGCGGCCGGCAGTGTCAACGATGATCAAGTCGCGGTCAGCAAACTGTTTGAAGCCTTCCTTGGCAACTTTGACAGGATCTTTAGCTTTGGGGTCGCCATAAATGGGAACATTAATTCTAGTGGCTAGTTGCTGGAGCTGGGCATAAGCGCCGGGGCGGAAGGTATCCGCGGCAATTAAGCCGACTTTTAAGCCGCGTTTCTGGAAGTATCGAGCCAGTTTGGAGGCATGAGTTGTTTTACCAGATCCTTGAATACCTACCAGCATAATGGTTTTCTTTTTGCTTGGCTCCACTTTGAGGGGAACCGGCTTATCACCTATAAAGCGAGTGAGTTCTTCGTAGACCACTTTTATGATGTGTTCACGTCTGGAAACTCCGGGGGGCACCTTTTCTTTTAGGGCGCGTTCCTCGATACTTTTACTGATTTGGAGCACCAATTGGACATTAACATCAGATTGAAGCAGTGCGCGCTGGATGTCTCGAACCAGTTCCTTCACTGTGGCTTCGTCTACTACTCCGGCTTTGAAGAGCTTTTTTATGGCGCCCGTTAGGGAGGAACTTAACTTGTCTAGTGACATTAGAGTCTCCAGTCCTTAACATTCTGTTTCTCTTTTAGATAAAGATTACACACCAAACCGGGTAAATTTAAATTCGCCATCATTACGTTTCAGTGAAGCCTCAGTTAAATTTTCCCCATTAGCTATTCTTCACAATTCAGACGGCTCTTCATGCATCATTGGCTTCAATGAGAAGGCATCAAGCTAGAACATAAATGTTGATGGAAAATCTTAAAACCTCATACAAACAAACATTTACAACAGCAGGTGGAAACTTGGGCGCTGAACGTGTAATTCATGCAACCATATTCATATTGTTGATGGCGGGACTGGCAACTCTATGTCTCTGGGCAATCTTGGACTATATCCCCTTTGAGACTAACAAGATTTTGTTTATTGCCATTTTGCCGCTTAGCTGGGGAATAATACTGCTTGTTATGTACTTGAGTTTTAGCAAACTAGGCTGGAAATGGTGGGAACTAATAAGCTAAATAATGAAAAAGAACTGTCGATAAAAGGAAAGTGTTTACAAATAGATAGATATAGACTTTTTTGGGGTTTTGCTGAGTTTAACATTTCTTTTAGCTGAACATATCCAGCATTTTACCAATAACTTCCGTCAACTCACCCTTCCATAGAAACCAATACACTACAAAACCATCTAAATATGAACACACTCGATAAAAGAAATGTAGAGGTGCTTATTTTGCGCGTACGATTTTGACTTTACCAAGAATCCGCCAGTATTCTATTTCTGTGCCGGGAGTCAGCTTGGCTTTAAGGTCTTCCTCTTCGGGGAAGGGCGCGTCAAGATACTCGTAGGATTCTAAGTCCATAATTTGAACACCTGTGGGGTTAACTGCGAAGACTTGACCGGGACGTTTGTCAATTATGGGGATTTCTGCGGTTGCGTCAACAGGTTTAACAAACTGACGTTTCTGGTCATCAAATACGCCTATGGCAACGATTCTGGCTTTAGCTGCACCGTGTTTGCCGGGCTTGGATTTAGCTATGTCGACAATACGGCAGGGCTCACCTTCAATCATCATGTAGCCGCCGACGCGTAATTCTCCGACATCTACTGGTCTGCTCATATATAATCACCAATTTTCTAACAATGCATTCTCAACAACGCCATATATAGATTAAGGTATCTTCGAAGTATTGTCTACACAATTATCGCCTAATTTTTCAGAGAGTGTTTATATTGGAATGTTTGTGTAGTGTTTATGAGATTGAATTACGATTTGCCCAAAATGTAAAAGCACACATTCAGTAAAAAACGGCCACCATCACAACAAACAACGCTACAAATACAAAAACTGCAAACACCAATACACCAAACAACAACCACACAACAAAAACACCAAAACCAAACACTGAACCATCCCACTATAGCAGTTCAACTTTTAGTTAACTATTGTGTTTTGTGTTATTTTCTTCTTTTATGTTATTTTACTCATAAATGTTGTTGGTTATGACTTTACAAAAGCCTTCTTCATCACAACGCCCATTGATACATAGTTAACGAAAAGTTATACTGCTATAAATACCGGTTATATGTGTAAAAATGCAGAGTCTCGGTTCTTAATTAACATCAAAGCAGTCACTATCCAAGTAAACACAGCATACAACAACATGCTCACAGCAACAAGGATATTGCTAAACCCCACAAAATAGAGGGTATAGAGCGAAAACACCGTATTGGTAACTAACATGATAAACACTAACCAAGGCGTCCAAGCCCGTTTGAATAGAAGACTATAGGCAGTTATGAGATTAAATATTCCCAGAAAACCTATATGGGGTGGGAAACGGGTAAGCGGCAAAGAAATAAACAAAAGCACCCCCGCAGAGACATAGAAAACCAGAGCTATCAACTGGTTACGGCTAAGATCCCTAAGTTTGGCCGCTATAGACAGAACACATTCGCCTCAGCTATATGCAGTAAAGATAGCTAATAATTTTTGTGGCTGGTTAATCTGCACTTTAATCTTACTTCAATCAAGAGCTTGAGCACAAAATTAAAATTAAGTGCACTATCAAAAATATTTAATGCGTTGAATTGTAATTCTTGAGTTATTATAGCGTGAAATCTCCGGTAATGGGCTATGTGTTTAAACCAAGAATCAGAGCTGTCGGTGTTCACAATTGGGTATTCCACGCGATCACTAGAAGAATTCATAGAGTTACTCCAAATCTATGACATCACATTATTGGCAGATATTCGTGCGGTTCCCCAAAGCCGCTACAATCCACAATTTAACAAAGAAGTACTCCCAGATAATCTCAAACGTAGCAACATAAAGTATCTTCATATCCCAGAGCTTGGGGGTCTGCATCATCCCAAACCCAACAGCACCAACCGTGCATTGGAGGGCCAACTCCGCGGTTATGCCGACTATATGCAGACCAAAGAATTCACTGAACAACTCTTAAAAATATTGGCACTGGCACGAGAGAACCATTTGGCATTGATGTGTACAGAGGCTTTGCCCTACAAATGTCACCGGATGCTGGTCAGTGATGTATTAACAGCACGACATGTACGGGTGCTACATATCATAAGCAAAGAGAACGCCATTACGCATAAAATTAATGAGCTTGCACAGGTGGATTGTATAAGGGTGACATATACGCTTTATACTAAGGAGTCCCCTCAGAGGACCCTAAGTGATTTTGGAACCACATAAAATAAGATCAGAGTTGTACGGGTAATTTTATAAGAAGTCAAAGATAGAAGTAGACAGGGCTGAGCATACAAACAACCCGCAAACAAACAAATATGCATCAACTAAATCCTGCTACATCCCAGGGAAATCATAATCGAGCAATCAGATTCTTTGCAAGTTTTCCGGGTTTTTTGGATTTAGCTGTTTTTTAGGCTTTGTTGCTTTTGGATACCATAATCCGTGGTTTCTATTTCTGTTTTGTCTGTTTTTTCTCTTCAAAGAATTTAAGCACTGGAGCCCAAAACTCAAATATCTATGCGCGTTAGGAATAATAGGCTTAATAGCAGGCCCGCTTGGAACAGCAGGCATAATTGTCGTGTAAGGCAGATATATATTAGACCTGTTCGGAAACTAGTTCCCTCCTTGATTGTGTGTTGATATATCTGGTTGAATGATTTTCGTTGTGCTCTTCTCATGGTTGTATATTCCACAAATCAAAGATACACGCAAACCATGTCTTTTCCACTTATTTCTATAAGGATATTTCAAAATCTTAAAACACTTGATCCACGCATTAACATGTTCAATAAATATACGTTGCCTAGACAAATCACGATTACACACTTTCTCTTCTTTACTTAACTTTTGATTTTTCTTACGCTTTATCGGTGTTTTACTATTCAAATGCAACTCTAAAATACCCTGATACCCCTTGTCTGCTAAAAACAAAATATCCTTCAAACACCCATTAAAATTCTCTTTAAAAAGTTCAAAATCATGCTTACTTCCACATGATTGCGCTATTGCCAAGATATCTTTTGTTTTCGCATTAGCGACGATTTGTGTTTTTATTGTGTGCTTTTTCTTTTTACCCAAATACCATTGGCACTGCTTTTTTTGGGACGCTCCACTTGCTGCTCAGTCACATCCACCAAAACTACCTCTATTGAGGTATCCTCTTTTAGAACTCGTTTGGATGGTAGCGTGAATTCGCTACAGTTTATCAAGTGTTTTCCACCCACATAATGGTGCTGTGTATAGTGGATTTTGCTACGCAGTAGTCAAAAGCTAAGGCTTTCATGGTACGATAATCATGCAGGTATGCAAGAAAAACTATCAACATGTCCAAAATTGTTAATTTGGATTTTCGTCCCCTTTCATATGTTTTTGAATATGGGCATTTGTTAACTTTTCCAGCATCAAATCAAAAGTGGGCTTTTTTACGTCAAAAGTTCTTGATAATCACTTTCCCGTAGACAATCAATCCGCTCGCGATTATTTATCACTCTTACCACTAAAAACGCAACGCGTTTTTCTTAACCTAAACTTAAACCGCAACATAACATATTTAGTTTCCGAACAGGTCTATTGATTAGGCAGAAGCTCGTTGAATTCAGAGTTTACTGTGCCATATTTGGTTTGGATGATTCCGCTTATTCTGCGCCATTCCTCACCTGTGGTGGGCCAGTTCGGTCCCATGATAATACTGTTTCCTACATAGTCGCTGAGCGCTTTTTCGCGTTTGACAGTGCGTTGAGTCCAGTCTACACTTATGAGGTTGGAGCGTCGCAGATATTGGAGGTTGCGGGCCACTTGGTTAAAGTTTACGGGAGAGGATAGAATGATGTTTAGATCATCAGTTAGGGAGCTTATGGTAAATTCGTCTTCTTCACGGAGACTTATGGCGGCGATCATGTTTTGCATGAGTTTTGCGTTACGTGTCAGGTAGTAAGCACGTTTAGGCACTAGAACTTGTTCGAGGCGGTAGGCATTGCGTTTGTAGAACCATCTTTTAACAAGCTCAGCTACCAGTAGATAAGCACCCATCAACGGTACCAAAAAGGCGTAGAATATGAGCGGCGGAGCTACAAAACCAAAGAGACTACCCAGAGGTGAGAGGGGTAATAGCAAGGCAAAAGCTATGATGGCTATACTGCTGATTATGAGGT
>Ga0209737_10001636_pt1 | contig 15933 bp, 9 predicted proteins | sample TergutCu122P3_FD_187284 | JGI IMG/M metagenome (GOLD analysis project Ga0209737, IMG submission 187284) | Cubitermes ugandensis P3 segment gut microbial communities from Kakamega Forest, Kenya - Cu122 P3 (SPAdes) (version 2) | ecosystem: Host-associated > Arthropoda: Insects > Digestive system >...
GCGCTGGAAGATCGTGTTCACCTGCCGCAGGTGGGGCGGCACCCCGTTTATCTTTTTGCCCTCGAAATACACATTCCCGCACCCGGGCTGCGTGAAACCCCCTATGATCCTGAGCGTGGTGGTCTTGCCGCAGCCGGAGGGCCCGAGCAGGGTCAAAAACTCCTTGTCGTGGATATTCAGGTTTATTCCCTTGAGCACCTTCACGGCCCCGTAGGTGACCTCGATGTCCTCGAGCTGTATGATAAGTCTGCTGTCCAACTATAGCCCCACCTCCAGTGTTATGATTTTAAACGGCTGCACCGTCATGGTCATGATGCTATTCGCCTCGTCGAAATCAAAGTCCCCCCTATATCCGATTGGGCAGTCCAAAAAGTCCACCAATTTAATCGATTTCATGCCTTTTGGCAGTTTCAGCGAGAGTTTTGTCTCTTTGCCCTCCGTTTCAAACAGGCGGATGTACATTTTGCCATTTTTGTGGTATATGGCCGACTGCACGATATTTTCGGCGGAACTTTCGACAAAGCTGTCCGCCCCCGGCGCGCCGGTTTGGTTCTGGTTGTATTTTCTACCCACCAGAAGCGGGTAGTGGTAGCTTTTTGTATACTGCTGCACCTCGGAGAAGCTGCCGTATTTCTGCGGGGCCATCAGGGCGAAATTGAAGTGGCTCTTTCCCGAAAGCGCGAAGCTTTCCGGCATCTTGCGCACCCAGTCCTCCACGGAGTTCTCGTATATGCAGTTGCGGGTGAGCACGAGGGACATCCTGCGGTTTTCCGCGTCGTGGATGTAATAGACGGAGCAGTTCTTGGAGACAAGCGAGAGCGGTGCGCCCCCTTTTTCAAAGCACACGAAATTTCGCCCGTATATCTGCCCCTTTATATACGCCTCGCCGTAGTTGTACGGGATTTCGGCCGTGTCGCGGGGCTCCACCCCGAAATACACGTCGGCAAACGATTTCGTCGAGCCGTCGCAGGCGATATCGACGGTGTAGTAGCAGTCGAGCGGCTCGGTGTCGAGCTCGAGCTCGAATTCGAGGGCGGGCGAATCGCGGTTTATGACAATGTCCAGCTTCGCCTTCTGCCCGTCCATAAATGCGCCTAAAACCCTGTACCGCCAGCGTATGGGGCCGCATTCCACAAATTTTGCGGACGAGGGCGTAAATTTGACTTCTCCTAAAACCTCGTTTTCAAACATCCAGGTCTTGTACGGCCCGGTCAGAACGCAGCGCAAATCGTACAGCGAGCCGCCCTCGTCTGCGGTCATTGTCAGGCCCCAGGATTTGTTTGTCAGTTTTATGATTTTGCCCTGCGAAAGCCCCACGACGAGCGCCCCCGCATCGATCTCGGCATCCTCTGCCTCGGGGATCTCCCCGGGGGCGAGCTTTGCCAGCTTTATCTGCTCCGAATCTTCGTCTATGGGTTTGTCCGTATATATGACATCGACCGCGTTGTACCCGAAGGCGGGCACTTTCACCTGCGCCACCACATCCACCGAGACGTAATCCTGCCTGCGCATCACCTCGGGCACGCAGAAAAACGAGTTGCGCTCTATGATCTGGTAATCGAGCATATTTCCAAAGCCATCCCGGAGCAAAAAATCCTTCACGCCCACCGGGCTCGTCACGCACAGGCGCACATTCTCGCACCTCTCGCGCGACTGCGTGTTCGCCGCCACCGCAAGCCGGCCGTTTTTGTATGCGACCGAGGAGGCGAGCTTTGTCAGGTACGCCTCCGTCATGATCTCGGCCTTTGTTTTGGCATTTTGCGCGATCGTCAAAAGCTCATGGTCGTCGTCTTTCAAGATCCAGTCTATGGCGTGGCCCGTTATCTCAAAGAGCTGCAGCCAGAGCCCCTCTATCTCCCCCTCCGGGTAGGGCTCGCCCAGCTCTGCGCACAGGGCGCACACATTTTCCAGGCGCACGATCGCCTTGTCTAAATCCCCCCTCATGCGCCACATGGAACGGTCGCCCTTCGCGGGCAGGTTGAAGGTGAGCTCGGCGTCGTCGAGCCCGCCCGCGAACACCGGGAGCTTTGTCTTTTCCAATTCCTCGAAATACTCCTTGGCCGTGCCGAACTTCAGCTCCACTTTCTCCTTTTTGTTCCACGCCTTCACGAAATCGTTTATGCGGATCTCGCGGTCGTACCAGCTCAGGGCGGGGCGGCTGTCGTCGCAGCCGTAGGGGATAAGCTCGATGTCGTGGGCGCACAGCCCTTCGGGCCGCCTGTACGCCAGCTCCTCGTTATAGAAAGCCTCGCGTATTGCATCCCACTCGGTCTCGTAGTCCATATTGCTGTAGCCCACGTTGAAAAACCCGACCCCGCCGCCCCTCGAGACCAAGACCATCGAGCCGTCGAGCCCCTGCCACCAGAAGGTGCGCGGCACCTTCCTCTGGTCCAAGGTGCCCTCGGGGCGCGAGAAGCGGTAGTATTTGAAGCCCGCGAGCTTTAAAATCTGGGGCATCTGTCGCTGCCCCGGGGCGGTATCGACGTTGAGGTAATAGGGTATCTCCTGGGTGCCCAGCATCTTTTTGAAATACTCGTCCCCCGCGGCGAGATTACGCACAAAGCTCTCTTCGCCCACATACGAGGGGCGGGCGAGGCTGTAGCCGCCGCTCGACACCTCGATGCGCCCCTGCTTCACGTAGTCCCTGAATTTTTCGGCTTTCTCCGGGTAATTGTCCAAAAACGGCTTCAGGCTGTGAACCGCATTGTCGATGAGCCAGGTGGCCTCGGGGTTGGCGTCGAGCCAATCCAAAACCTCCCCGAACAGCAGGCAGTAGCGCAAAATGTGCCACTGGCGCTCGCGCTCCCAGGCGTAGTCGTGGTGCGAATGCCCGATCACGTAGATTTTTTTGAGGGAACCGTCGTCCAAAATTCCGATGCTCATGGTTGTGTATTCCTTTCGTTATTGTGATTTTTGTTGTTTTTTACAGTATAGCATATTGTGACAACAATTGCAATACCGCAAACAAAAATGGGCGTAAATATTTTTGATTTTTTTTGCGGTATTTTATTGACTTTTTTTTCGCCATGTGGTAATATGTAAACGGTTTCACAATATTGAACAAAATTGAACAAAACGCAAACGGAGGGGGAAAATCAAAATGAAGGCAAAATCAAGGAAACTCGTATCGGCGCTGCTGGCACTGATTATGATATGCGGCCTGTTCGCGGCGATGCCGCTGGGGACCACGGGGGCCAGCATGGTCGTAATGAAAACGCCAGAGGGGTACAACAACACGTTCAGCGTGGGGTACAGTCACAGCGCGATGATTGCGTCGGACGGCAGCCTCTACACTTGGGGCAGTAATAGTACCGGCCAGCTCGGTTTGGGCGACTACACGGACAGAAACACGCCGACCAAGGTAGGGCTGTCCGACGTGGTAGCCGTCAATATGGGATGTTCCCACAGCGCGGCGATAACTTCGGACGGCCGCCTCTACATTTGGGGTAATCACCAAAATCATTGTGAATCCACAGATTTGTCCGAAGTGGTCTCCGTCAGTTTGGGTGCTTGGTACAGCGCGGCGCTGACGGCGGACGGCAGCTTCTACACCTGGGGCAGCAATGAGTATGGCCAGCTCGGCCTGGGCGACAACGAATACAGAAACACTCCGACCAAGGTGGGGCTGTCCGACGTGGTCGCCGTCAGTTTGGGGTACGGTCACAGCGCGGCGGTGACATCAGACGGCAGCCTCTACATTTGGGGTTGGAATGACTATGGCCAGCTCGGCCTGGGCGACAACGAATACAGAAACACTCCGACCAAAGTGCTTGGGCTGTCCGACGTGGTCGCCGTCAGTTTGATCGGGTACCACAGCGCAGCGGTGACATCGGACGGCAGCCTCTATAGCTGGGGCAAAAATGACTATGGCCAGCTCGGCCTGGGCGACAAAGAAAGCAGAAACACTCCGACCAAGGTGGGGCTGTCCGAAGTGGTAGCCGTCAGTTTGGGCGGGTTTCACAGCGCGGCGGTAACGGCGGACGGCAGCCTATACACCTGGGGCCACAATAAATATGGCCAGCTCGGCCTGGGCGACAGCGATAATAGAAACACGCCGACCAAGGTAAATCTGTCCGACGTGGCCGCCGTCAGTTTGGGATGGGAGAACAGCGCGGCGGCGACATCGGACGGCAAATTCTACACCTGGGGCAAGAATGAGTATGGCGAGCTCGGCCTGGGTGACAACGAAAACAGAAATACCCCGCAACCAATGGATGTACCCACAGCGCTGACCGGCCCGACGGCCATGAAACTGTATGAGGGTTACAAGGCCAAATCGTCGGGCGTATTCACCGGTATCGGCTACCCTGCCCCGACCGTCACGGCGAGCGGGGACAGCAAGATCAAATGGAACGAAGCGACAAAAGAGCTGGACATAGGGGAGGGGCTCGCCGCTGGCATATACCCCGTCACGCTCACCGCGAGCAACGGCGTGGATCCCCCCGCCACCCTCACTTTTACCCTCACGGTGACGGAGGCGATCATATTGGCCGTACCCCTCTCGCCGACCGGCCCTACGGCCAACACGTTCAGTTTGGGCGGTTCCCACAGCGCGGCGGTGACATCGAACGGCAGCCTTTACACCTGGGGCGATAATTATTCCGGCAAGCTCGGCCTAAGCGACAACTCGGACAAAAACACGCCCACCAAAGTTCCATGGCCGTCCGACGTGGTCGCCGTCAGTTTGGGCGGTTCCCACAGTGCGGCGGTGACATCGGACGGCAGCCTCTACACTTGGGGCAGGAATTGGTATGGCGAGCTCGGCATGGGCGTTAGCGCGGACAAAAACACTCCGACCAAGGTGGGGCTGTCCGACGTGGTCGCCGTCAGTTTGGGCAGTGGCCACAGCGCGGCGGTGACATCAGACAGCAGCCTCTACACTTGGGGCAGGAATGAGTATGGCCAGCTCGGCCTGGGCGACAACGAGGACAAATACACGCCGCGAAAAATAGCGGGGCTTTCCAACGTGGTCGCCGTCAGTTTGGGCAGCGGCCACAGCGCGGCGATAACATCAGACGGCAGCCTCTACACCTGGGGCCATAATAAATATGGACAGCTCGGCCTGGGCGACAATGCGGACAGAAACACGCCGACCAAAGTTCCAGGGCTGTCCAACGTGGTCGCCGTCAGTTTGGGCGATTACCACAGCGCAGCGGTGACATCAGACGGCAGCCTCTACACCTGGGGCAGCAACTACCGTTATGATAGTCACTATGTTGAATACGCCGCCGGACCTATACTGGTCAGTCATTATTATGGCCAGCTCGGCTTGGGCGACAAGGCGGACAGAAACACTCCGACCAAGGTGAGGCTGTCCGACGTGGTCGCCGTCAGTTTGGGCGGTTTCCACAGCGCGGCGGTTACATCGGACGGCGGCTTATACACCTGGGGCGATAACGAATCTGGCCAGCTCGGCTTGGGCGACAACGAGGACAGAGACACGCCGACCAAAGTTTCAGGGCTGTCCAACGTGGCCGCCGTCAATTTGGGCGGGTGGCACAGCGCGGCGGTTACATCGGACGGCAGTTTATACACCTGGGGCGATAATTATTCTGGCCAGCTCGGCTTGGGCGAAGACGAAAACAGAAATACCCCGCAACCGGTATTGATCGAACGGTCGGATTCGTTCCCGTTCACGGACGTGCCGGCCGACCAGTGGTACCACGATTCCGTCAGGGACGCATGGCAGATGGGCCTCATCAGCGGCAAATCCGCAACACGGTTCGCGCCCGACAGCGACCTCACCTACGCCGAGGCAGTAAAGCTCGCCGCATGCATGCACCAACTGTACACCAACGGCACCGTCACGCTCGCCCCCGGCTCGCCCAACTGGTACGACTCCTACGTTGATTACGCAGTGGCCAACGGCATCATCGCATCGGCCGATGCCCACTACTGGTACGCACAGGCGACGCGGGCGGGCTACATGGCCATCTTCGCAAACGCACTCCCCGAATCGGCGCTGCCGGAGATCAACGCGGTGGCGGACGGGTCTATACCCGATGTGTCGGCGGACCACCCGCAGGCGTGGGCGATCTACCGGCTGTACCGTGCGGGCATCGTGGCGGGGGTGGACGCGGAGCGAAACTGCAACCCCGATGCGAACATCAGGCGCAGCGAGGTGGCGGCGATATTGGTCCGCATGATGGACCCCGCAGAGCGCAAGCCCTTCTCCCTGCCGTAGGGGCGACTCCACACTCCACACTCCACACTCATAAAAGCGCTTCATACACCAAAACCTCTTCTTCCTTGCCCTTGACCTTCAGGCCACCCAAAAAGTTCAATTTGTCATTTTCGCCCACCAGGTTGTCCGCCGCCGCCTTGCTCACGAGGATCTGGCCCGGCTTGGCGTTTGATTCGAGCCGCGCCGCGGTGTTCACCGTGTCGCCTATGGCCGTGTAGTCCATGCGGAAAACGGAGCCTATATTGCCGATCACGGCCTCCCCCGCATTTATCCCTATGCCGAAGCGCACGGTCTTCCCGTATTTTTCCTCCACCCTGCGGTTTTGCTCCTCGGATCTGGCGCGCAGCTCCAGCGCCGCGTCTAAGGCGGCCTTCGTGTGGCCGGCCATGGGGTAGGGCGCGCCCCAGATTGCCATCGCCGCATCGCCGATGAACTTGTCGAGGGTGCCGCCGTATTTATGGATGCAGCCCGCCGCCAGATCCAAATATTCGTTTAGGATCTGCACCGCTTCCTCCGGCCGCACGGATTCCGAGAGGGGCGTAAAGCCCCGTATATCCGCAAACAAAACCGTGACGTCGAGGCGCTGGCCGCCTAATTTCAGCCCCTCTTCGCCCTCGTCCAATATCTTTTTTATGACCGAGGGCGCCATGTACCTGCCAAATGTCCCCCGGATCCGGGCTTCTTCCATTTTGGTCTGTATGTAGTGCCAGACAAGCGCCGCCACATATGCCACAAGGCAGAAGGCCGGCGCGTAGAGCATCTGCATCACATACCCAGTCTTAACCGCCGCATACAAAACCCCGGCATGGCAAAAAAGCAAAACCGCGAGCCAGACCAGGCCGGTTTTGGGTTTTTGCCGTATGAACAAAAAAGCGGCCGCCAGCGAAAAAAGCAAAAACACGCCGATATCGAGCCCTAGCGGCAGGTCCCGTATGAATTTGCCCTCCAATAACTGCTGGAGCAGGTTCGCGTGTATCTCGACGCCGTATGTGGGGTGGTGGCTGTCGATGGAGGTGTACTGCCAGTCGCCCGCCAGCCCCTCGGCCGCATATACCCCCACAAGCACCAACTTGTCCTTGAAATATCTTGCCGGCACCTTCCCTTCGAGCACGTCGGCGAAGGAAATGTGGTAATAGTACCCGGATGTGGCCGTGAATTTTATGTAGTAGCGCCCGGCGGGGTCCGTGGGTATGTCTATGGCGTTCGCCATCCCGCCCGTGTAGATGTCGTACAGCTCGTAGGCGAGGGAATTGTAGAGCTTATCCCGGTGGTAAAAACACAGTTGGGCCCTCCGCATTATCCCGTCGCCCTCCGGGAGGCCGTTCACGTGGCCCAGCCGGGCACTTCTAAGCGTTTCGATGGGCACGATCAGCCTGTCCGCCTCGAATACCCCGGAGGCGGTCCTTTTTTTGCGGTCGAAGGTCGAGGCCGGGGAGGAAACCGCGAGCACCACATTTTCCGCCCGTTCTATCGCCCCGCCCAGCAGCGCGTCCCCGTCCGGGCTGTGGTCCGGGGTGTCGTACAGTATGTCGATCCCCACCGCCGCCGCGCCGCCCTCGGCCAGTATGTCGAGAAGGGCGGCCATCTTGCCCCGGGGCCAGGGCCATTGGCCCAGGCGCTCGATGCTGCTATCGTCCACCCCGACGATCACGATGCGGGCGTCCGCCGACGGGGCCTCCGGCACCGGGTTGTAGAGCGCATCGTATAAAATATTCTCCGCTTTTTCAAAGCTGCCCGACACATAGAAGGCGGCGAACACCAGCCACAAAACAACAACAGTCAAGACCGCGCCTTTTTTTTGTTTCCCACGTTTCATATGCCGTTCACTCTTCCCAGGCCCCGCTTTGCTTGAACAGGTCCAGAAGCTGTGCGTCAATCTGCCCGTTTTCGGCCATGCCGTCCAAAATCCCGAAGGCCTTCTCCGGCGGCATCGGCGCTTTGTACGGCCTGTCGGCGGCGGTGAGCGCCTCGTAGATGTCGATGATCGTCAGAATGCGCGCCTCCACCGGGATTTCCCCGTTTGCGAGCCTGTCCGGGTAGCCCTTGCCGTTTAAAAATTCGTGGTGCTCCGAGGCCCAGATGGGGATAGGGCGGCAACGCTTGGGGAAATTCATCTCCGAGAGTATGCGCCGGGTCATGCTCACGTGGCCCTCCATTATGCGCCGTTCCGTGGCGGTGAGCGTGCCTTTTTGAACCAGAAGGCATTCCAGTTCGTCCGGGGCAAGATAGGCTTTTTCGCCGAATCCGCGGATTTCCGCCATCATCTCCTCGCTCAAAAACCCCGCTTTGTTGTATTCCTCCACCATTTGCCGCGTATATTCTATGTCCGCCACGCGCAAAATGAATTCGGTTTCGCCGATTTTTTTTTGCAGGAAGTCTATTTTTGCCTGCATTTCGAGCACCTGCAGCCTGTGGCGCACCATTTCCAGCTTTGGGCCCAGCCGGCTCTCCTTGTCCATTATCTCAAGCGGCACGGCCAGCTTGCCTATGTCGTGCAGCCACAGGCTCATGTACAGATTCTTCGCGCGCAGCTCGTCGAAAGCCAGCGTTCCCGACAAACCGCCGGCGTTCAGCCATTCCACGAATTTTCGGGCGTATTTCGCCATATTTTTGGTGTGGTTTGCGGTATATGGGCTCCGTGCGTCGATCGCCGCGGACATCACCCGCACAAACGAGTTCAGAAGCTCCGACACCTCGGCGGCGTAGTTGCGGGCAGTGAGGCAGATGGCCGCCTGCGAGGCGAGGGAGAGTATGACCCGCTCGCACTCTTTGGCAAAGGGCACCACGCGCCCGCCGCCGTCCAGGGCGTTGATGAGCAGCATCACCCCGATGACGTCCCCGTAGTCGTCTTCCATCGGCACGGAGAGCATGGAGACGGATTTGTAGCCGGTCCTCTCGTCGTAGGCCTTCGTCCCGGCGAAGTCGAATTCTGTGTTCTCGTAGAGGTCGGCTATGTTGACCGGCGTTTTTTCCTTGGCCGCCCGGCTGCTCACGTTCGGGGCGGAGAGCGAAACCGGGGGCAGGTCGATCGCCTCCCCGTCGGCGCCGAGCCGGATCCCGAAGGATTTGGTGACCATTATCTTGAAGTGCAGCGCGTCGTCTTTGACCACATACAGCGTGCCCGCGTCGCAGTTCGTTATATCCATGGAGACATCCAAGATCTTTTCAAACAATCTGTCGCCGTTTCTCTCCTTTGAGAGCGCGATGCCTATGTCCAGCAGCGTCCCTATATCCAAATTCGGCATGAAGCCACCCCTTTCGCTATTGATTTCCCCATTATACCACATCGGAACGAAAAATGCAATATGCCCGACAAAATTTTTCGATTTTTCTTGACAAAAGCAAAATATGTATGTATAATGGTATGCAAAGTCTATTGTAAATTGAGGTAATTGTTATGAAAAAAATGATTTTTGCCGTTTTGGTTTTCGCCCTGGCCGCAGGCTTTCTGTCGTGTTCGGAGAAGCCCGCCGCAAATAATACCGGTGAAACCCAGGTGTCCTCCCAGGATGTCGACGCCCAGCCGACGGAGGAAAAGGCGGACGAATTTGCCGACCGCCAAAACATCGACGACGGCTTGGGCGCATTCGACTTCGGCGGCGAGGCGTTCACCGTCATATACGAGATAGCGCAGATGGTGGAGCCGTACTTTGCGGAGGAACAGATCGGCTCGCCGATAAACGACGCGGTGTACCGCCGAAACTTAGACATCGAGGAACGCTTCAACATCAAATTCAAGATATTCGACACCGCCTACGACAGGATCGTCGCCACCATCTCGAAAAGCGTGATGGCGGGCTCCGGCGACTACGATTTCGGGCTGGCGCACACATACGTCGGGCTCAGCGGGGCCATATCGAAGGGGCATCTGTACGACTGGAACAAAACGCCCGCGGTCGATATGGACAAACCCTGGTGGAATGCGAGCGTCAAGGAAAGGCTTTCGATCAGGGGCCGGGTTTTCGTGGCTTCGAGCGACTATGTCTACCAACGGCCCGGCGTGATATATTTCAACAAGGCCATGATAAAAAATCTGGCGCTCGAAAATCCCTACGAGCTCGTGAGGGGCGGCGACTGGACCTGGGACAAACTGTCCGAAATGGCGGCGCGGGCTTCGGCGGACCTCAACGGCGACGGGGTATTCGACAAAAACGACCAGTACGGCTATGCCCACTGGGTAGCATGGCAAACGGTGGCGGTCATCCATTCAAACGGGCTTTTCCTGACGGAAAACGACGAGGACGGCTACCCGCGCTTCACCCCTTTCCTGACGGAAAAAATGAAGACGGTGTTTGAAAAATACCACGACCTGATCTACGTGGGGAACAAGACATTCAACATCCCGGGCAGCGAGGAGGTATATTACATAGGCAGCACCACGCCGCTGTTCGGCAGCGGGCAGGTATTGTTTCTGCATTCCAACACCGAGCTTCTGAAACCGTTTGCGGGCCTGGAACTCGAATTCGGGATGCTGCCCCTCCCCAAATACGACAAACTCCAGAAGGACTACCGCTGCATGGGCGACACCCAGATGATGGTGATCCCCTCCGACGCGAAAAACATAGACATGAGCGGCGTCATATCCGAGGCGCTTTCGGTCTATTCGTACAAATACGTCGTCCCGGCGGTCTACAGCGTGATGTATGCGAACAGGTACCTGCGCGACGAGGAATCCTACGAGATGTTCAACCTGATCAGGAAGGGCATCGTGTACGAATTCGCCTGGACCTTCGGGGAAGGCAACAGCATGGCCTACGCCTTCCCGACTGTCATAAACCAAAAAAGCACCGATATCGTGTCGTTCTGCGAAAAGAACGCCCCCAATGCCGAAAAGGCGCTGGCAAAGCTCATCGACAGCGTTTCCGCGCTGGACTGAATCGTAATTTAAAAACAAGGAGTGTATGTTTATGGAAAAAAAATCGATTTCGTTTGTTTTTCTTCTCTTTCTCTTCGCATTGGTTTGGCTCGCGGGGTGCGGCCCTGCGGCCGGCCCTTCCGGCGATGCCGAAGCCAAAACGGACAACCCGGATTCGCCGGAGGGCACCACCGAACAAAAGCCTTTGCACTACGAGGCGGCATATCTCCCGAGTACCACCTACGGGGGCTATGAGTTCCGCATCATGACCCCGCAGAACGGCTCCTTCGACCACCTGATCAGCCTCGAGGCGGATGTGGAGGAGGAGACCGGGGAAACGCTGCCCGACGCCATATACAAACGCAACCGCATCGTCGAGGAGCGCTACGGCATCGTGTTCAAGGGGCTGGTGGTGGCGAGCTACGACGCATGTTTCGACCAGTTCAAGAAGGCGGCGCGCTCCGCCTCCGACGATTTCGACCTGTGCATGCTGCTCCCCCGCTACGCCTGGTCGCAGGCGGTCGAGGGGGCGCTGGTGACGGTGAAGGACCTGCCGCATTTGGATATAACCCAGCCGTGGTACGTAAAATCCATCAACAGCGAGATGACCATCGCCGGGAAGATGTTCTTCGCCTACAGCGACGAGTGCTTGAATTTGCTCGAAAACACCTCCTGCGTGCTGTTCAACAAGCAGATGACCGCCGATTTGGGGCTGGGCAACATGTACAGCTTGGTAAAAGAGGGCAAGTGGACCATCGACGTGTTTTTCTCCTATGCGAGATTGGCCGCTGCCGACCTCGACGGCGACGGCAAGATGACCGAAAACGACCGCTACGGCATACTTTCGTCGGCGAGCGAGTTCGTGCCCGCCTTCTGGTCCTCCGCAGGGGTCAGGACGGTGGAGAAGGATGCAAACGACCTGCACGTGTTCGCCGGGCAAAACCAAAAATATTACGATATACTCGACAAAGTGTGCGAGAACCTGTATGGGGGCGACAAGATATACTTCGACGCGGCCTACGACAAGGTCAAAGGCAACGTAAGGGATTCCGCCATACCCTTCTCGGAGAGCCTGGGGCTGTTCTATTCGCACTGCCTTAGGGCCGTGCCCGGGCTCAGGGCGATGGAGACGGATTTTGGCATACTCCCCTTCCCCAAATACGACGACGCGCAGGAGATCTACTATTCCCGCGCGGGCAGGGGCTGGATCAACAGCGTCCCGGTTTCCGCCTCCGACCTCTCGCGCACCAGCACGATCATGGAGGCGCTCGCCGTCGAGTCGAAGAACTACGTGATCCCCGCGTATTTCGAGGTGGCGCTGCGCACCAAGTTTCTGCGCGACGACGACTCGGAGGAGATGCTCAACATAATCGAGAAGAACAGGTTTGTGGACCTGGGGGACACCATCTACGCCACCCCCATATCCGACCGGATCACAAACAGCATAATAGGCGACAAGAATACCAATTTTGTCTCCCTGATCGAAAAGAATTTGAATGAAATAGAAAACATACTCAAAAAATCCAACGAGGCGGCGCTGGCGCTCGAGTATTGATTTATGGGGAGATATATGGGAAAGTATAGAAGGGTGGCGGCATTTGCCGCATTGTGCATTGTATTTGCGTCGTCCTGCTCGTTCCAGAACAAACCCGGCCCGCAAAGCGGCCAAAACGCCAGAGCGGCGGTGGTGGACGATTTCGCGGGGGAGGTCAGCGCGGTGCTCGACGACGGCGCGATGCAGGCCTTCAAGGGGCTGGCTCTGCTTCTGAGGAATTCGATCGGCACAGGGGCGGAGTCGTGGTCGAGTTTGGAGCTGGGCGAGGGGCGTTTCGCGCTGGTTGAGCAAAACAGCGAGGTGCAGATCGCCGAGCTCGCGGAAAACACCGAGAGCGCGGAGCTGTTTTTGAAAGAGGGCAAGATATGGGTGGGCATAAAAAACGCGCTGGGCGCAGACGAGAATTTCACGGTCAACACGTCGTCGTGCTCGATGAGCGCGCGGGGCACGGTGTTCTCCGTGAGCGTTGTCGGCGGGCGCAGCCGGGTCGCGGTTTTTGAGGGCACGGTGGCGCTTTTGGCGCGGGATGCGGACGGCAACCCCATCCCCGACAAAAACGGTGACGAGATCGCCGTCGAAGTGACAAACGGGGCGGCCGAGCTGAGCTTTTCGGGCGGCGTGGCCTCCGTGGCAAAGGGCGAGCTTACCGAGGAGGACCTGGCGCCGTTTCGCTCGGACGGCCCGGAGGGGCCCGGGGGGCTCTACAAAATCCTCCGCGAGCGCCTAAAGGCCCTGGTATGGGAGGCGCCGGAGGTCACGACGGGCCCCAGGACGGAAAAGCAGGAATACATTTTCAATAGGTATGGCAAAAATGACGTAAAAGGCTATGCCCCGGAGCACGGGGACCCGATCATCTCCCCAGGCGCGGCGATAGAAGTGTTCACGATGAATATAACCGGGCAGATGGAGGCCGACGGGGCCAACGTGGGCATCTACAGGCGCGGCGCGGCACATGGCCCGTGCGAGCTGGACTGGAAACACGCGAGCTCCGACGAGACGGCGGGCACGATTTTGCTCTCCGCGCCCGGAGAGGCGGGGGGATATGAAGTGAGGATATACAGCACGGACAAGGAGTACAGCGACGCCACGTTCCTGCAATTGGTATATTTCACCGTTGCAGAAGAAGAGTAATCAATTGAAGGGTATGAATGCTATTTTGGGTTCAAATGCAAAAAATTATTTCGAAGTCTGTTTTTTGAATACCACAACGCCGGCCGCAGCCATCGTCATAACTGCGAAGATTATCATACCGTCGCCTGTCGGGGGAGAAGCGGGTGTCGGGGGAATAGCCGGAGCTTCCTCCTGAGCCGCAGGAACGTCTGCCGGCACATCCGGTTCAGGTTGAGGTTCGGGATCCGGAGCGGGAGGCGTGGGCGCAGAGCCTAGCGTCAGTACGCCGGCGCACGCGGACGGCTTATGCCACATCTCTCCTCTTTCGTCGTTTCCGGGCAGGAATACGATTGTCTCCCTCTGCGAACCGTCCTGATTGTCGCTTACCTGAAGGTCAATAATAATGGTCCTGCCTTCGCCCAGGCTCGCGCCGGGGGCTTCTTTGACCGGCAGTGCCACTTCAATCGCATAGCCGCCTTTAAGGTCTTTGCCGTTGAGCAGCGCCACCGCATACTTTATCGCACCCGTATCTTGTTCGGCGGGATTGTAATTGCCGCCATATGAGATCTGTTCGCCGTCTATGCCCGGCTCAGGCGCTATCCTTATCATCCAGTAGGGCTGTCCGTTATTATCATTCTCATCGCCCCTCGCGCTGTTCCAATCGACATATATCTCGACGCAGTCGCGCTCCCAAATCCATTCGTGTCCATTCTGCGGGGTCGTGTCGTTTACTTCGATATAGAAGTAAAGATAATTGTCGTCCCAAGCCGTCCATACCGTGCCGGTCGCTCCGCTGGTACCGCCCTGCTCCCACCATGTGTTGAAATAGTATGACTCGCTGTATCCGTCGTCTCTATGGCCATCGACGACAATGGTCGATTTCGGTGTGACCGGCAGCTTCGTATTGAACGCCATCGCCGGGAGCGCCAAAGCAAAAAGCATTACGGCGCACATTGCAACTGCTAAAAATTTTTTCATAACAACCTCCTAAATTTTGACGTTTGTCAATTGATTGACTAAAAATTGATTTTTGTTTATATATTCGAGTATAACACAAAATGTAATATTTGTCAACAATTAATTATATGTTTATATATTTTTTTGTTTATGACAGATGTTCGGCCAGTATCTTCACCCCGAGCGCAACCAGAACCGCCCCGCCGACAAATTCCGCCTTGGACCCCAGTTTCGCCCCGAACAGGTTCCCGATTTTCATCCCGCCCGTCGATATGACAAAGGTGGTGAGGCCGGTTATCAGTATGGCCTTGCCAATATCCACCCCGAAAAACGCGAACGTCACCCCGACCGCCAAGGCGTCTATGCTCGTGGCCAGCGCGAGTAACAGCATTTTTGCGAAGCGGAAGGGGTTTTCGTCCGTTTTTTCGCCGCCCCCGGAAAAACTGTCCCAGACCATTTTCCCCCCGATGAACCCGAGGAGCGCAAAGGCGATCCAATGGTCCAGATCCTGGATCTTACTGGCAAACAATGTGCCCGCGAAAAACCCGGCAAGGGGCATGAGCGCCTGGAAAAAGCCAAAATATATCCCAGGCGCCAGTATTTGCTTGATTTTCGGCTTGTCTGCCGCTAGGCCGAGCGTGACGGACACGGCGAATGCGTCCATCGAAAGGCCGACCGCGATCAGCGTTATCTCCAAAAGCCCCATGTTTTTTTCTTTCTGTCCTTCACGCTGTTTTTTACGGCAAAATATTCCCTGCGGACTTGTATATGTCGTACCATTCCTGTCTGGTCAGCGCCACGTCCGAGGCCTTGCAGATCTCCGCCACGCGGACCCTGTCGGTCGAGCCGACCACCGGCTGCATCTTCGCCGGGTGCCGCAGCAGCCAGGCGATCGCCATGGCGGAGTTTGTCACGCCGTACTGATTCGCGTACTTGTCTAGGCTATCGTTGAGTTTGGGGTATTTTTCGAGGTTGCCCAGAAACGGGCCCTCGAAAAAGCCGTGCTGGAACGGGGACCAGGGCTGGATGGTTATGCCTTTAAGCCGGCAGTATTCGAGTATGTCCCCGTCTCGGTTTGTGGAGTTCGGGTGTTTCATGTTCACGGTCAAACCGCTGTCGATCATGCCCGTGTGCGCCGCGCTCAGTTGCAATTGGTTTATGAAAATCGTTATGCCCACTCCGCTCAGATACTTTTGCAGGAGCTCGATCTGGTAGGGCTTTTGGTTGCTCACGCCGAAATATCTCACTTTGCCGGCCGCCTTCAGGGTGTCG
>Ga0209737_10001637_pt1 | contig 15929 bp, 8 predicted proteins | sample TergutCu122P3_FD_187284 | JGI IMG/M metagenome (GOLD analysis project Ga0209737, IMG submission 187284) | Cubitermes ugandensis P3 segment gut microbial communities from Kakamega Forest, Kenya - Cu122 P3 (SPAdes) (version 2) | ecosystem: Host-associated > Arthropoda: Insects > Digestive system >...
GATAAGCCTGTTATCCCCGGAGTACCTTTTATCCTTTGAGCGACGGCAGTTCCATTTCCAACCGCCGGATCACTAAGTCCTACTTTCGTATCTGCTCGACTTGTTAGTCTCGCAGTTAAGCCACCTTGTGCCTTTACACTCAACGCACGATTACCGACCGTGCTGAAGTGACCTTTGAGAGCCTCCGTTACTCTTTAGGAGGCGACCGCCCCAGTCAAACTGACCCTCAGACAATGTCCTAATCCCCGTGTGGGGATATAGTTAGAAATCCAAATTACCCAGGGTGGTATGTCAAGGTCGACTCCACGAAAACCGGAGTTTCCGCTTCAAAGTCTCCCACCTATCCTGCGCAAGATAATTCAAATCACAATGCCAAATTACAGTAAAGGTTCACGGGGTCTTTCCGTCCAGCTGCGGGGTGTCGGTATCTTCACCGACGTTCCAATTTCGCCGAGTCTATAATGGAGACAGTGTTCAAGTCGTTACACGATTCGTGCAGGTCGGAACTTACCCGACAAGGAATTTCGCTACCTTAGGACCGTTATAGTTACGGCCGCCGTTTACCGGGGCTTCGATTGAGAGCTTCGCGTTACCGCTAACCCCCGCAATTAACCTTCCGGCACCGGGCACGTGTCACACCCTATACATCTAATTACTTATTAGCAGAGTGCTGTGTTTTTGCTAAACAGTCGCTTGAACCTATTCTCTGCGACTCATATTACTATGAGTTCTCCTTATCCCGAAGTTACGGAGTAAATTTGCCGAGTTCCTTCATTATAGTTCTCTCGAGCACCTGAGAATTCTCTTCTCACCCACCTGTGTCGGTTTACGGTACGGGTTATTTATCCTGACCTAGATGCTTTTCTCGGCAGTGTAAATTAACACACTTCATAAGCCTCGCAGCTTACTACGTCATCATATCTCATCAACGCGAACATCCGGATTTGCCTAAATGTTCTGACTTAATACTTAAACACGGACAACCAACGCCGTGCTGTGTCTCTCTTCCTGCGTCACACCATCGAAAATAAATAAGTGTGCGAATTTTTACGCACTTTCCATCGACTACGTCTATACGACCTCGCCTTAGGTCCCGACTTACCCTGAGCAGATTAACTTTACCCAGGAAACCTTGGGTTTTCGGTGTCAAAGTATTTCACTTTAATTATCGCTACTCATCCCAGCATTCTCATTTCAAATACCTCCAGTGGTTTTCACAAATCCACCTTCACCGGCTTATTGAACGCTCTCCTACCAATATGTCATAAATGACAATTCTACGATTTCGGTGTTATGCTTGAGTCCCGCTAATTTTCGGCGCAAGACCGCTTGACCGGTGAGCTATTACGCTTTCTTTCAATGATGGCTGCTTCTAAGCCAACATCCCGGCTGTCTAAGCAGTCTCACATCCTTTTCCACTTAGCATAAACTTAGGGACCTTAATCGATAGTCTGGGTTGTTCCCCTCTCGGACGCGAAAATTATCTCACGCGCCCTGACTCCCAAACTTATAAGTTATGGTATTCGGAGTTTGACAAGGTTTGGCAGGCTGGTATGCCCCCTAGTCTTATCAGTGCTCTACCCCCATAACTAAACATTTGAGGCTATACCTAAATATATTTCGGAGAGAACGAGCTATCACCGAGTTTGATTGGCCTTTCACCCCTATCCACAAGTCATCACAGCTTTTTTCACAAGCCCGTGTTCGGTCCTCCACTTTGTCTTACCAAAGCTTCAACCTGCTCATGGATAGATCACTCGGATTCGCGTCTACATACACAAACTAAACGCTCTATTAAAACTCGCTTTCGCTACGACTCCGGTACTTAATACCTTAATCTCGCTTGTATACGTAACTCGCTGGGCCATTAAACAAAAGGTACGCCATCAGCTATTATGCCTCTGACTGATTGTAGGTATATGGTTTCAGGTCTATTTCACTCCCCGCCAGGGGTGCTTTTCACCTTTCCTTCACAGTACTAGTTCACTATCGGTCATCATATCGTATTTAGCCTTGCCGGATGGTTCCGGCAGATTCACACTCAATCCCACGTGCTGAGTGTTACTTGGGATACCAATCAAAAGATTACAACATGTCGACTAAAGGGCTATCACCCACTATGGCTGAACTTTCCAGTTCTATTCGTCTATATTGTAATTTTGTAACTTTTTGCAGTATTGCAGATACTGCCGATTAGTCCCGCTACCCCGTAATACCAACGCCTGCTGCTTACAGCATTACGGTTTGGGCTACTTCCAGTTCGCTCACCGCTACTAAGGAAATCACATTCGTCTTATTTTCCTCCGGTTAATGAGATGTTTCAGTTCACCGGGTTACCTCACGCATGCCTATGTATTCAGCATGGTGTATATAGGTTATCCTATTCGGTCACTTGCGTATCAACATATATTAACTACTCCACGCAACTTTTCGCAGTCTGTCACGACCTTCTTCGGCGTATGATGCCAAGGCATCCGCCATATACCCTTATTATCTTAAATTTCTCTTCCTATTTCCTTACTCGAACTTATCTATTTTTAACAATAGTTAAAAAGACAAGCCGTCTACGAAATCTTCGTATGTACTCTATCTGGTTTATGTCAAGTCTAAGAACTTTTTGCAACTCGGTAATTTCTTAACGATTGCGAGTGGGAATATACTAAAGCGCATAATGCGTTGTCAAGAGATTTATAAAAACATTTTGAAAATTTATTGAAAGAAATTATAATTGTTGTAATTTTTTAGAAATCAAACCCTGCGGAGAATCTGAAAACATTTTTGCGTTCCAAGCCGAAATTTTCGGAAAACTCACCTCTTACAAGCCGACTCCACGAAAAACGGATTGGTCCGACAGGTGTTCTGTATGCAAGTTCAGCTTCCAATCCGACAGGAATATTGTCCCAAAACTCTTTTGAAATATCCGATATTTTGTCGTCTTGGTCGTAATTCCAAAGATTTCCGCAATCTACATAAAACTGAAAGAAAAGTGGTTGACTTTGAGTTAATTGATAACGCCAACTTAATCCGAACATAGCAAAATTATCGGCAAAAAGCCCGCGGTTTTCTACTCCTGCAAACGGAATGGTATATAAAACATTTGAATAAGAAGCAAAATCTTCGAAACGCCCGCCACCTATATAATAGCGCATTGCACTCGGAAGTTCCTGGTCTGCCCAAGTTCCGTGAATATGCGGGATTAAAACATGTGCATTATTTATCGGAATCACAAAAGAAGAATATCCGTTTATTGTAAAAAAGCGGTCTTTACTCCCCCATTCGCTGCTTGCTCCCGAAAGCCAAAATCGGTGTCTGCCGCCGAATGATGGAAAATATGCATCGTCTCGATAATCCGCTTCAACACCCGTTAAAAGCATTTTTATCCGGTTTTGCCCTTCTGCAAAATCAAAGATAACATCATTATCTTGAGATTGGCGAGATTTATATTTTTCACTGCGAAAACCACCAAAAAATGCTATGGAATTTGCTAATTCAAAGCCGGAAATCAATCGGACGCCATTTTTAGTAATGTCGGATTCCGAATAATTTATTATTTCTTTGTCAACATCAATATATGTGCTGTCGTCAATTTGGCGCGAAACAAGCCGTTGCGATGAAATATATCCGTTAAAATCAATATACCAGTTAAAACTTTGTCTTATGGGAAGCATCCAAATTATTTCACCGAGTATTTTTTTACGCAAGAAACCTATTTGAAAGTTACCGCCGACACTAATTCCGTATCCGCCAATATTGCTGTATCTGGGAGCAGCAAGAACTTCTGCAAGATTATGATTGTCAAATCTTATTCCAAAGTCAATACTTCTTCTTTCTTTTTCCAAAACTACGGCTGTAAGCGTATCATCATGTCCTGTAATGTGAAAACTTTCAAAAAAGTCAGTCGCTTCGGCAATTCTTGTCAATCGGGCAATTCTTTCTTCGGTTATCGGTTTTTCCAAATTCATATTTAAAATATTTCTCAAATACCAATCTTTTACTTTTTGCAAACCATACATTTCTATTACATCTACATTAAACTCGGAAGGCGGAGCAGTAATAACTCTCCCGCTGTTTTTATAACTTTGCACTTCAGGTGAATTTTCGATGGCAATTTTTGCAGAAACATAGCCCATTTCAACAAGTTTGTCAAACATATAGAAATCCGTATTTTTTATTTCGTCATTAAGAGGAGAAATAACAATATCCGCCAATCCCGCATTTTTGGTTTCGGCATCTTTCATCCCCATTTCAACTGCAAGCAATATTACATCAACCATAGAGTTCAATCTGTTAGGGCTTTGAGTTTTGTCGGAACTCACATCAACGGCAAAGACAAAATAATCATTATGTTTTTTATTATCCAAAAGCGGAATATTTGCACGAAGTCCGCCGTCAATATGCCAATCATTACCGATTCTAACGGGCGGCATAAGTCCGGGAGCCGCCGAAGATGCTTTTACAATTTGCAAAATGTCGCCATCTTTGTGCATTTGAAAGTTACCCATCGAAAGGTTTGTTGTGAAAATCCGCAAGGGAATCGGCAGCTTATCAAAATCGCCTCCGCTGCTCATTTGTGCTGCAATAACGCTTGTTCCCATTACGCCGTCCAATGCTTGAGGAGAAGCAATACTTTTGGGAAGAGCAACTCCGAAATTTTTGTCGAAACGAAGAGTTACTACACTCCTTTGCCGTTTATTACGGAGTGATTTTGAATTTGCATTTCCATATAAAAGTACTCCGGTTGAAAGCGGTTTCAATATTCTGTAAATTTCGTCTGTAGAATAACCGCAAGCGTAAAGTGTTCCAACAATTGCCCCCATACTTGTTCCGACGATTGTATCGGGAACGATCCCGTTTTCTTCAAAGTATTTTAAAACGCCGATATGCGCAAGTCCTCTTGCTCCGCCGCCGGAAAGTGATAAAACAAACGGCTTAGCCTCAGATTTTTCTTCGGCAAAAATACAAAATACAAACAGAAATATTAATAAAATTCTTTTCATTTTGATATAAAATAATATTTTTTCGCTTTTAGTTGGTAAAAGTTATTATTTTATTAACTTAATTGGTAAATTTAACGATTGGATGATACTGTATGGCAATACAACGAAGAGGAAAAAAACTCGGTGAAATCCTTTTATCACAAGGAATCATAACAGAAGAGCAGCTGGAACAAGCAAGCAAAATGCAGGCTGCAACCGGACAAACACTCGGAGCGGCATTAGTTGAATTGAAAGCAATTTCCGCACAAGATTTAAGTTCTATGTTGGGTGAACAAATTCAAGTTGACTCCAAAAAACGAATCGGTGAAGTTCTTATCGAACAAGGAATAATCACACAAGAACAACTTGACGAAGCATTAAAACAGCAAAAAAGCCAAGGTAAAAAAATCGGAGAAGTACTTGTATCACTCGGAGTTATCACAGAAAGTAAACTAATTGATATTTTGAGTGCTCAGATTGATGTGCAGCACATAATCCTCGACGGAATAAAAGTAAGTCGAGAACTTACTGCACTTGTTCCGGAAGAAATTTGTAAAAAATACAAAATCATTCCCGTATATTCAAACAGAAATACAATTACAATTGCAATGACCGACCCGACCAATTTGCGAACTATCGACCATATCAGATTTGTTACGGGAAAAGATATTGATGCCGTAATGTCGAGCGAAAAGCAAATTTTGTCGGCTATAACCCGTGTTTATGAAGATAAAGCAAAAAAACTTGATGATATTCTAAAAAAAGCCGGAGACGGAGATGTATCTTTTGACATAATCAGAGATGAAGAAGACCAGGAAGCATTATCGGATGACGAAGGTGCACAGGTTGTAAATATTGTAAACCTGATTATTCACGAAGCAATCGAGCAAGACGCTTCCGATATTCACTTGGAACCAACAGATACGGGTTATCGCGTACGTTATCGTATGGATGGAAATTTGCAGACAATGCAGGAATTGCCGGCAAGTATTCGTCCGCAGGTTATTTCCCGTCTTAAAATTCAAGCCGGAATGGATATTGCGGAAAAACGTAAACCTCAGGACGGAAGAATAAAAATCCGCCACCAAGGACGAATGGTGGATTTGCGTGTGTCAACTTATCCCGCACTTACTCGTCAGGCACAATCCGAGAAAATCGTAATGCGTATTATTGATGCGGAAGGAAAGCAGTTTACACTTCCGCAACTTGGTTTTTCGCAAGAAATGCACGATAAATTTGAAGAATTGATTCAAATTCCAAACGGAATTATTTTGGTAACAGGACCTACGGGAAGCGGTAAATCATCAACTCTTTACGCTGCTCTTGAATTTATTAACCGCCACTACGAATTTAAGAAAAATATTATTACGATGGAAGACCCAGTTGAAAGTAATGTAGAAGGAGTTACACAAGGTCAGATAAATGTTAAGGCAGGTTTCACTTTTGCTTCGGGAATGCGTTCAATTTTGCGTCAAGACCCTGATATTGTGATGGTTGGAGAAATGCGAGATGTGGAAACAGGAGAAATGGCTGTTCAGGCTGCTCTTACAGGACACGTGGTATTTTCAACACTTCACACCAACGACTCAGCTTCGGCATTTACTCGTCTTTTGGATATGGGTGTTCAATCATATTTGGTTTCTTCGACCGTTCGCGGAGTTTTGGCTCAGCGACTTGTAAGAAAAATATGCCAAAATTGTAAAGAAGAATATGACCCCGAACCGGAAGTTTTGAAAAAAGTCGGTTTGCGTGCAGGCGTAAAATTATATCGCGGAAGAGGTTGTCGTATGTGTGGTAACAAAGGATATAAAGGACGAATGGGTATTTTTGAATTACTCGTCCCCGATAGACAAGTGCAAAAAATGATTATCAGTAAAGCCGAATCCGATGAAATTAAAGATTATATGGTAAAACGAGGTGATTTTTTAACTCTTCGTAAAGATGGGCTTATTAAGGTTATAAAAGGCGAAACAACGCTTGAGCAAGTGCTTGGAGCAACGCAAGATACTGATGCACATTAGACTACCCAGTCAGGAGCAGTCGCACCTGCCACCCCTTCCGAACGAAGGGGAATTTTCATTTGCGAAGGGTTTAAGGGGCGACCCCGACAGGCAAGCCCCTTTGTTATTCGTCTAATTCAAAAAACAAATCGTTTTGGGTTGGTTTTATTTTTATTTGATTATTCGGTTTTTCGTTGATAAAATCGCTTAAATGTGAAAATCTTGTATGTTCCGAAAAGTTTTTTACCGCGATTGCTAATGCTTTGTAAGTTCCTACGAAAACGCAGAATTTTCTTGCTCTTGTCAGTGCCGTATAAATAAGTTTTCGTTTCAGCATCGTAAAATGTTGTGTTGTTAGTGGAATCACAATCGCAGGAAATTCCGAACCTTGACTTTTGTGAATGGTTATGCAATAAGCAAGCGTTAAGTCCTGCACTTCCATCGGCTCGTATTCTACAACCTGTCCGCCGCCGAAACGGACTTGCAGAATGCTTTCTTCGATATTTAGAATTTCACCTATATCTCCGTTAAATACTTGCTTTTGATAATTGTTTTTCGTCTGCATAACTTTGTCGCCGATTGCAAAATGCCGTTCACCGAATGGAACTGAAAAATTATCGGGATTTATTTGTTTTTGCAGTTCTCGATTCAGCATCATCGTCCCGACTTCGCCTTTGTGCATGGGCGTAATTACTTGAATTTCGTTTTTAGAATCATAATCGTAAGTTTTCGGAAGTCGTCTACAAACCAAATCTACAATAGTTTCAAAAACTTCGGCAGGAGTATCTTTCTGAATAAAAAAACAATTATCATTTTTGTTATTAAAAAACTTCGGGATATTTCCATCGCAAATTTCGTGTGCAGAAGTAATAATCCGGCTATTTTGTGCCTGACGAAATACTTTTTTAAGCATTACATTTTTAACTTTTCCCGAATTTATTATGTTTTCGAGAACCGCTCCCGCTCCGACCGACGGTAGCTGATTTATATCGCCGACTAAAATTATATGAGCTGCTGACGGAACCGCCTGCAAAAATGCAGTAAAAAGCCGCAAATCAACCATTGACATTTCGTCTATAATAAAAACATCACCATCAAGTTGATTTTTCTCGTCTTTCGTGAAACGCCCTCGCCCTTCAATAACTTGATATTCAAGTAAGCGGTGAATCGTTTTTGCCTGCTCCCCTATCACATCATTCATTCTTTGAGCCGCACGCCCCGTTGGTGCCGATAAAACAACGTTTTTGTATTTCTGCTTAAACCAATCAACTATAATTTTGAGTGTAGTGGTTTTTCCTGTTCCGGGTCCACCGGTCAAAACGAAAATTTTAGATTTAATAGCGCAAACAAGTGCTTCCAATTGCTCGGTATTAGAAATAATTTTTCGTCTTTCACATTCTTTCTCAGCCCATTTCAAGATTTCTCTTTCGGTTGTCTTTTCTTTAACTTCCGAATAGTGAGCAATTTTTCGGCGAATGAGTTCGGCACATTCGGTTTCAACAAACCACAAATTTTTCGTGTAAATATCATTTTCGTATTCGATTACAATTTGTTCGTTAATCAAATAATCAAGAGAGAATAAAACTGCACTTTCTTCACATTTAACAAGTTCGGCGCATCTTTTTATTAACTCATCTTTCGGCAAATAAACATCGCCATCACTTTCAGCTTCTCGAAGAGTGTGAATTATTGCCGCTCGTGTTCTGCGATAATCATCCGTAAATCCGATTGCTTTTGCAATTTGGTCGGCTTTCAAAAAACCTACGCCGCGCATATCTTCAATAAGTTTGTACGGATTTTGCGAGATTACCGCTTTGGAATTTGCGCCGTATAATTTAAACAAGCGATAAATAAACGACATCGCGATTCCATACGGATAAAGAAATGCGACAAGTTCTCGCAAATCTTTTTTTTCCTGCCACGCATCCGTGATTTTTTTGATTGTTTTTTGTGCAATTTTCGGTACTTCAATAAGCCGTTCGGGTGAATTATCCAAAATATCAATTGTTTTTTCGCCGAATGTGTCAACGATTCTTTCTGCAATTTTGTTTGAAACGCCTTTTATTATTCCTGATGAAAGCAGAGCCGTAATTTCCGCAATTCCACTTGTTTTTACATATTCAAAACTTTCTACACGAAATTGTTCGCCGTATTTTTCATTATTGTCAAAAAATCCGTTCGCTTTAATAATTTCGCCGATTCGCAAAAATGCGAGAGTTCCAACTATTGTAGTTCGTTCTTTTTTTTTGTTAATGGCGCTGATTACCGCCCAGCCGTTTTCCTCATTTGCAAAAACTATGTTGTCAATTCTTAACTCGAGCGTCATTTTCTCTCTGCAATTTGACATTTTCAATTGAAAATCAGGCATAAATTTAAGTTCCCAAAAGATGATAGTGGTCTAAAACAATTTTAACACCTATTAAAATAAGAATTATACCACCGATTATCTCTGCTTTTTCACCCAAAAATTCACCGCTTTTCCGTCCGATAAAAAAACCTGCAAATGAAAGGACAAATGTTATAGCTCCAATTATTAACGCAGGAACAAGGATTGTATTTACCGCTTCGTTAAATGAAAATGAAACTCCCACGGCAAAAGCGTCAATACTTGTTGCCACAGCCAAAAGCAAAACAGCTTTTATATTTGTAAAACTTTGTGGTGTGCTGCCATCTTTTTCTTCTTTAAAAGTATCAATAACCATTTTCCCACCGATAAAAGCAAGAAGTCCGAATGCAATCCAATGTCCATAAATATTAAATTGTGCAGACCATATATTTCCAAAGAAAAATCCGAGCGCCGGCATTCCTGCCTGAAAAAAGCCAAAAAGAAACGCCGAAAAAATAACAAACTTTATCGGAAGTTTTTCTTCTCGTGCGCCGCAAACAAGCGAAACCGCAAAAGCGTCCGCAGAAAGTCCAAGTGCTATTAAAAATATTTCCATAGACAGAATATAATAAATTGTTAGCTGCCGTTTCGACTTTTGCGTATATTTTGTACGATTTCAGTAAACTTTTCAGCAAAAAAATCTATTTCTTTTGGCGTAGTTTGCTTTCCCAATGATACTCTTATTGTCCTTGCCGCAGCCGAATTTGAAAGTCCTATTGCAGTTAAAACACTGCTTGCCCGCACTTTTTGAGAAGAACACGCCGAACCTTTTGAAATACAAATTCCTGCATTATCTAATCTAAGCGCAATAATTTCGTTTTCAATGTCTGATATTGTTATACTCAAAGTCCCCGATAGCGTTTTATCGAATTCCTGTGAGCCGTTAAACGAAATTCCGTCTATTATTTTTAATTTTCCGATTAAACTTTCCCGCATTTCCCAAAAAACTTTTTGTTCTAAAGCTTTGTTTTTTCGCAATTCTACCGCTTTTGCAAATCCGCAGGCAAGCCATTGATTTGCTGTTCCCGCACGAAAACCGCTTTCTTGTCCGCCGCCGATTATAAGCGGAAAAAATTCGACAAATTCTCGCACAAAAAGTCCGCCAATTCCGCGCGGTCCATAAATTTTGTGGCTACTGAATGATAAAAAATCAAATGGAATTTCCTTTGCAGATATTTCTATTTTCCCAAATGCCTGCACAGCGTCAAAATGCAGTAATGCCCCATTTTTTTTCACAATTTCTGCAATTTTTGCAGCATTTTGAATTGTGCCGATTTCGTTATTTGCCCAAATTATACTTACAAGTGTTTCACTATCACATTTTTTTTCTAAAAAATCCAAATCAACAAAACCCCAATTATCAACAGGATTTTTTTCTGCATCTGCATATTCGCTGACCGATGGATGTTCTATACTTGATATTAAAAGTTTTTTTATTTTTTTATTTTTGAAAATTTGCGATAAAACTGCATTATTACTTTCGGTTCCACCGCTTGTAAAAACGATTTCCTGAGACTTTGCATCTAAAAAAGCAGCTATAATTTCACGAGAATTTTCCAATAGGTTTTCAGCATTTTGCCCGCATAAATGCGAACTTGCCGGATTGGCAAAGTTTTCGATTTCCGCATTCATTACCTGTAAAACTTCTTTGTCAATCGGCGTTGTAGCATTGTAATCAAGGTATATTGATTTGTTCATCTTTTTTATCCGTTATTCTCTTAATAAAATATTCGTTTGTTTTGGATGGGTCTATACTATTGTCTAAACTTGCTTCGCTGAAACGGAAATTGCGGATATAATCAATGCAATCCAAACTTGACAGCGCTTTACTATAATACCAACCTTGAATTTCTTCAGCACCCAAACCTTGCAAAAGTTTAATCTGAATATCATCTTCGACACCCTCTGTTACGGCTTTCATTCCGAGGTCTCTTGCAAGCATAATCAAAAACTTAAACAAACGGCGTTCGTTGTGTCCGCGCATTAAACCATCAGTGAAACTTTTGTCAATTTTTAGCTCGTCAAAACTATATTGATGAAGGTAATTTAATGATGAATATCCCGTTCCGAAATCATCCAATGATAAATTAAATCCCATGTTTTTCAAGCGTTTTAATACAACGGCGGATTCTTTTTTCAACATTGTACCTTCGGTAATTTCCAAATATATTTTTGATGGTTCCACTCCGATTTTTTGCGCTTTTGCATAAACATTGTCGGCAAAACCCGGTTGCAAAAGTTGAAGTGGCGAAACATTTATTGAAATAGTTATATCTTTTAATCCCATTTCGTGGATACGTCGGATATGATGAAGCGCACTTTCCAAAACAAATTCGCCGAAAGATAAAATATGCCCGCTTTTTTCTGCAACTTTGACAAACTCTTCAGGCGCGATATAGCCAATATTTGGGTGTGTCCAGCGAGAAAGCGCTTCCATTCCGGTAACGGTTTTATTCCTAAGCGAAATTTTCGGCTGATAATACACTTGTAATTCGCCGTTTCTACAAGCTGAAAGCAAATCCCGTTGAATTGAATGAGTTCGATTTTTGTCATCTAAATATTCTTGAATGAAAAATGTGTTGTTCGATTCGGTTTTATTTGATTTTGATTTTTCAAGTGCTATTTCCGCAAAATTCAAAAGCTGCGAAATATCTTTCGCTTGATCAGGATAAAAAACGATTCCGCTTGAAAACGAGATAGGATTTTCCAATGAATATTTTTGAGAAATAGCTTTTAATCCTTTTTCAAATTCATCTAATTGTGCCGTTAACATTAAGGAATTTTCTGTGCGAGAAAGAAACGCAAATTTATCGAAATTAAAACGGGAATGAATAAAACTTTCAGGGATATTTTCTATTTGTGACGCAATTGCTTTAAAAATCTCATCCATTTTTGCAATTCCGACGCTATCACTAATTTCATCAAAATTATCAATGTCGATTAAAACAAGATAAAAATAGTTTTCAGTATCAATTGCCTTTTTAAGTTCACTGACAAAACCGCTGCCGTTAAAAAGATTTGTCAGAGAATCGGTTGTTTGTCGTATTTCATCATTCTCTAATTTTATCTCATATCTTCTAGCTATAATATATACGATTATTGTTTGTGCAAAAATTATGCTGATTGAAACAATATTTATTTCGTGTCCGAGCCGCAAAAGGATTATTTCTATAAATATAAAAACAAATGCGGCTGTAAATGCGGTATATAAAATGATTTTGGACAAACGAAAATTTAAAAAAGGTATTTTGTCCGTTTTCTTTTCCGTTTCTGCTATTGTTTTAACCCAGTGTGTCTGATTCATAAATAAATATCCTCTCGATATTTGCCATAAATTATCTTTATCATGGAAAATAATGAAAAATTACGGCACAACATACAACAAAAATATGTTTAGTGCAAAAATAAAGGGCTCGTTTTATGAAAAAGATGCTGATTTTGTTGATTTTTATGGCTATAACTGCATTCTCGCAAAAACTTACGATTGATTTTTCCAGTATTGACCCGCTGACTTCGGCAGTTTTCAGAGGCGTGGAAAAAGCATTTGAAATAAACGAACAGGGACTTGCGGCAATGGAATCAGGAGATTTTGAAACAGCCGAAGCGCTTTTCAGAGAAGCTAATGAAATGCTTCCTATTTACAGCGATGCTAAAAATAATTTGGGAGTTTTATTTTTTAGAACAGGAAAAATTGAAGAAGCAGAAACACTTTGGTTAGAAGTTTTGCAAAAAGACCCTGAATATGCGCCAACTTTGTATAATTTGGCACTTTTAGCATTGAGAAGAGGAAATAAAAACGAAGCAAAAAAACTTGCCACTACCGCATTTTCAAAATCACCTGATGAAGTTTGGGACGGAGTTGCGTACATTCTTGTATCTGTCGGCGACACAACACAAGCAATTAAAATTCTAGAAAAGAAAGTTCCTGCAGAAAATGCGCTAAAAATGCTCGGTGAAATTTATGCCGTTAAAGGAAATTTTGCAAAAGCAAAAGGTTACCTTGAGAGTTTGAGGATAAACGGAAGTGAAAACAGAGATTTTTACGAAACTCTTGCTGCGGTTTATAACGAATTGGGAATGTTCAAAAAAACAGAAGAATTATTTATTGAAGCAGAAAATAACGGCGACAAAATATCACAATCATTTTGGATTTCATTTGCTTGGGCGATGTTTGAACTTGGAGAAAAAGACAGAGCAATTGCGATTATGCAAAAACAGACAGATGAAAATCCCGATGACAGAAACTTAAAAGCAACACTTATTTTCTTTTTAATAAGTAACAAAAAATTTTCCGAAGCAAAAATTATTTTGGACAATTTCGGCGACACGGGTGACAATACTTTTCATTTGGAATATTTAAAAGGACTTACGGCACTCAATTCAAAACAATTTACAGAAAGTAAAAAAGCACTCGAAGCCGCACTGAAAATTTCGCCGAATGACAATAATACAAAAGGACTTTTGGCATTTGTGCTTATAAACTTGGGCGACGAAAAACGAGCCGAAAAATTATGGCGAGAAGCAAGTAAAGGTGACCCAAAAAACAATCAATCATTGATAAATTTGGGCGTTTTGGCAGAAAAAAGAAATCAACCCGATACCGCTCTTCATTATTTTAAACAGGCATTGAAAATTTCAGAAAATGCCGGCGTTCGTGTGAGTATGGGAAACATTTTTCTCGAAAGGCGGCAATTCGATTCCGCACTTGTGAATTTTGTACTTGCTCAAGACGATAAAGAATGGCGGACAAAGGCGTTTGCCGGGCAATATTTTGCGGCGCTTGGACTTAAAGATACATCTTATGCCGACAAAATCGCTGCATTCCTTGGTGTTTCTGACACGGGTGATTATGTTATCAGAGTGCTTTCCGACCACGCATATCGGCATGGCGATTTTGTTAATGCGGAAAAGCTCGTATTGAGTATTTCAAAACCGATAGCGGAAGATTATATTCGTTTGGGATGGGTTTATTTAGCACTCAAAAATACAAAAGCTGCCGAAGCTGCGGTTTATAATGCAAAAAAGTTGAGTGCCAATGAAACGGAAATTGCAAAATTACAGCAACAAATTGCGTTTTTGAAAGGCGATTATGCTTCCGCATTGGATTTCAAGGATAATTCACCAACGGGAATTTACAATCGGGCAATAATTTTATATCGAAACAAAGATTATCAGGAAGCATTAAATGCGGCAATGCTTGCGGTTGATATGTTTTCAGGAAACGAGAAAACCGAAATGGTGAGAATTGCGGCAAATTCGGCAGCAAATCTCAAAAATTGGGCGGCTGCATTACGTTTTTTTTCTCTTTTAAATAAACTCGACCCAACACCGCTAAATACGCTGAATGTAGCTATTGCGGCATATAACGAAAATAATATCACTCTCACAAAAGAATTTTATCAATTGGCAAAAAGCAAAGACCCGACTATTTTCAACAAAGATATTGAAACTCGTTTGGAACAAGAAGAAACTCCGCCGGAAATTCATCAAATCACCGTTATGTCCGCCGCCGATAGTTTGTATAATCAGGCATTAAATTTGCATTTGACCGGAAATATTGACAGCGCAATTGTAATGTATAAAAAACTGCTTGAAATTGACAAAAATTACTATCGTGCGTGGAATAATTTAGGTGCAATTCACGGAGAGCGGGGCGAAATTGAATTAGCTGTTCAGATGTATGAAAACGCGGTAAGCCGCCGTGCCGATATTATTGACGGATATGTGAATTTGGTAAATTTATATTCGGCGATTGATGATACAAGAAATGCGAAAAAATGGCTTAGACGGGGATTGAAAATTGCGCCTGACGATGAAAATTTGTTGTTTTTTAAGAAGCAGTTGGAATAATTAGCTTATTTCAACATCTCTTTATAATTATTTATCTGTGACATAAGAAAATCCGACGGCGTTTTTTCGTAAGTTTTTTCCAAACAATCTACAAGCAATTTTATTGTTTCGTTTCGCTTATTTTCCCAAAAATCGTTTCGGGAAATTGCTGTTTTACACAAATTTGTCGCTGTTGAGAAATTGCCGTCCGAATAGTTTTGTTTTGCCGACAAGTAATACAAACTTGCATTTTCAAAAGTTGCCAATCCTTTTTTAATTACGATTTTTGCACTATCTGAATTTGACATGTTTTTTGCTTTTTTGTAACACTCAAAAGCAAAGTTTTTAGCGTCCTCTTTTGTTAACGGGTAATAATTATCGTTAAAAACAAATGTTTCTACGATTTCTTTTTTTTGTGGTTTAGGTTGTTGAACTTTTTTTTCTACAACTTTAGGAGTAATTTTAACAGGTTCTTTTTCTTCTTCAATTACTATATTTTCAACAATTTCTATAGTTTGTTCTTCAATTACAACTTCAACACTTTTGCTTTCAAATGAAACAAGTTGAATCTCCTGTTCTTGTTCCTTTTTCAACTTTGAACAAGATATAAGAATTATTAAGATAAAAAACAACAATATTCTCATTCCAAACCTCCAATAGTGCTTTGTGCCGAAACTTCAATAAGTGCGGGGAAAAAGTTAAATAAAAATGCCAAAATCAAATATAAAACAACGAAAC
>Ga0209737_10001638_pt1 | contig 15928 bp, 11 predicted proteins | sample TergutCu122P3_FD_187284 | JGI IMG/M metagenome (GOLD analysis project Ga0209737, IMG submission 187284) | Cubitermes ugandensis P3 segment gut microbial communities from Kakamega Forest, Kenya - Cu122 P3 (SPAdes) (version 2) | ecosystem: Host-associated > Arthropoda: Insects > Digestive system...
GGGATGGGGGCGAATGCCGTTGAATCCCCCCACCCCAACCCTCCCCCGCGAGCGGGGGAGGGAGCCAAGTAAGTAATTTCGTTTTTTACTGGAGAGAACTGCATGTGCGGCATCGTTGTTGCCATCGCTACCCGTAATATCGTTCCCATGCTCATCGAAGGTTTGAGCAGGCTTGAATATCGTGGCTACGATTCTGCCGGGCTGGCCGTGATCGACGGCGAGGATTCCGGCAAGCTCGTTCGGCTGCGGGCCTGTGGGCGTGTCGCCGAACTGGCGGCGCAGGCCGAGGCGAGCCGCCTGTCGGCTACTCTCGGTATTGCCCACACGCGCTGGGCGACGCATGGCGTGCCGTCGGAATGCAATGCCCATCCGCATGTATCGGAAGGCTTGGCCGTGGTGCATAACGGCATCATCGAAAATTTCGAGACGCTCCGGGCCGGATTGCAGGCACAGGGTTATGTGTTCGTCTCCGATACCGATACCGAGGCCATTGCCCATCTGATTCACTACAAACTGCAAACCGCCCCTGATCTGTTTGAAGCCGTGCGTCTGGCGGTGAGCGAGTTGGAAGGCGCTTACGCGATCGGGGTCGTCGCGGACTCCGCGCCTGCGCGGGCGGTGGTGGCGCGGCACGGCGCGCCCCTGCTGCTGGGCATTGGCGAAGAGGGCATGTACGCGGCATCCGATGTTGCGGCGCTGCTTCAGGTTACGCGCAAGGTGGTCTACCTGGAAGATGGCGACATTGCCGAACTTTCCCGCGAGGCTGTCCGCGTCGTGCGTGCGGGAGGCGATCCGGTGGAGCGTCAGGCGCATCTTTCCAGCCTCGTGCCCGAAGCGATGGAGCTGGGCCCGTACCGCCATTTCATGCAGAAGGAAATCTTCGAGCAACCGCAGGCAATCTCGAATACGCTGGGGCTGATCCTGGGGAGCCACTCGGTTCCGGAGGAGATTTTCGGCGCACAGGCCGGTGAGGTTTTCAAAGGGGTGCGCCGGGTACTGGTTCTGGCTTGCGGCACCAGTTATCACGCGGGGCTGGTGGCGCGTTATTGGCTGGAAGCGATTGCAGGATTGCCTGTTTCGGTGGAAATCGCCAGCGAATACCGCTATCGCAAATCGGTGGCCGATCCCGCCACGCTGGTGGTGGCGGTGTCCCAGTCGGGCGAGACGGCCGATACGCTGGCGGCGCTCAAATACGCGCGCGAACTGGGAATGGAACGCACGCTGGCCATCTGCAACGTGCCGGAATCGGCCATAGTGCGCGAAGCGGCCCTGCGGTTCATTACCCGTGCGGGACCTGAAATCGGCGTGGCTTCGACCAAGGCGTTTACCACGCAACTCGTGGCTTTCGCGTTGTTGACGCTGGCCCTCGCCAAGCGGTGCGGATGCCTTTCTGAAGGCGAGGAAGAAAAGCATCTGGCCGCGTTGCGTCATTTGCCGGTTGCGGTGCAAAGGGTGCTCGAACTCGAACCGGAAATTGAGATTTGGGCGCAGCGTTTTGCAGGAAAGGAGCACGCGCTTTTCCTCGGACGCGGCCAGCACTGGCCGATTGCGATGGAAGGCGCGCTCAAGCTCAAGGAGATTTCCTATATTCATGCGGAGGCGTATGCCGCCGGTGAACTCAAACATGGGCCGCTGGCGCTCGTCGATGAGCGGATGCCGGTCATTGCGGTGTCGCCCGCCGATGATCTGCTCGAAAAACTCAAATCCAACCTGCAGGAGGTGCGCGCCAGGGGAGGGGAACTTTACGTATTCGCTGACGACGATTGCGGCATTGCCGCTTCCGAGGGCATTCACATTATGCGCATGCCCGAGCATTACGGTATGTTGTCCCCGGTGCTGCACGTGGTGCCGATGCAATTGCTTGCCTACCATGTGGCCCTGGTGCGGGGCACGGATGTCGACAAGCCGCGCAATCTCGCCAAAAGTGTTACGGTCGAATGATGTGCGGGCAACGGGTTTTCCGTGGTGCACAGAATGCGGCAGTAGGCGATAATAACGGACTGCGTCAAAACGGATATGGCTCATGAAGTGTGTTGATGATTTCCGCCTGCGGCTCGGTTCGAACGAGTTGATCCCGATCATGGTGGGCGGCATGGGGGTTGATATTTCAACTTCCGCGCTGGCTATCGAGGTGGCGCGCCTGGGCGGTATTGGTCATATTTCGGATGCGATGGTGCATACCGTCGCCGATCGGCGTTTTCACACGCATTACGTCAAGAACCGACTCAAACAGTACAAATTCAACGTCGGCAATTACGACAAGTCGGTGGCGCAGTTCGATCTCGGCCTGCTTGCCGAGGCTACCCGCCTGCACGTCGGCAGCACGATGGAAGCCAAGCGCGGTCCCGGGCTGGTGTTCGTGAACTGCATGGAAAAGCTGACGATGAACAGCCCGCGCGAAACCCTGCGGGTCAGGCTGCGGGCGGCGATGGACGCGGGCATCGACGGCATCACCCTGGCGGCCGGTCTGCATCTGGGGTCATTTGCGCTGATTCAGGATCATCCGAGGTTCCATGATGTCAAGCTCGGCATCATCGTCTCATCCTTGCGCGCGCTTCAGCTTTTTCTGAAGAAAAACGCGCGTGGCAGCTGCAGGTTGCCCGATTACATCGTGGTCGAAGGGCCGCTGGCAGGCGGGCATCTAGGTTTCGGGGCAGACTGGGCGCAGTTCGATCTCGCGACCATCCTCGCGGAGATTCGGGACTGGCTGCGCGCTGAAAAGCTCGATATTCCGCTGATTCCCGCCGGGGGGATTTTCACGGGCAGCGATGCTGCGGGATTCCTGGAGCAGGGCGCCGCCGCCGTTCAGGTGGCAACCCGGTTTACCGTCACCAAGGAATGCGGCCTGCCCGACGATGTGAAGCAGACTTACTTCCAGGCAACCGAAGAGCAGATCGAAGTCAACAACGTCTCGCCGACCGGCTATCCGATGCGCATGCTCAAGGACTGTCCTGCGGTTGGCAGCGGCGTGCGCCCCAATTGCGAGGCATTCGGCTACCTGCTCGACGCTTCCGGATATTGCCAGTACGCGGAAGCCTGGGAACGCGAGAAGGCAAGGCAGCCGGAAGAGAAAAAAATCTCGGTAAGTGACAAAACGTGCCTATGCATGCATATGAGAAACTTCCACTGCTGGACGTGTGGACACTATACGTGGCGTCTCAAGGAAACCACTTTGCGGGAACCGGATGGCCGCTACCGGCTGCTGAGCGTCGAACACGTATTTCGCGATTATCAGTATAGTGTCGATGGTCGGATCGAATTACCTGCCTCGGATTGAGTAAGAGGGTTTTTCAGCTTTCAAAAGAACTGGCATCAGGGTGCTAGAATATCAACATTGGTGTTCAACGACTCAATGGAAATGGCAGCGGACGGAAATGGGGATAATGCTCTGAGAGTCCCGGAGCAAACGGATAAGGTCGTTGTGTTTGCCGATTTGACTGGCAGCACAAAGCTGTTCGAGTCCCAGGGAAATACCATTGCAACCCAGGTGGTGACTCGCTGTACCCAGATGCTTGGCAAGCATTTCACGCAGTCAGGCGGGCGGGTCGTCAAGTTTCTTGGCGATGGCCTGCTGGTGCTGTTCGATCGAAGCGATGAGGCCGTCGAAGCCGCGTCCCATACCCGTGATGTGCTCTACGAATGCAATATGGAGCACATCGACAATACGAATGTGCCCCTGGGACTCAAAATCGGAATCGAGTTCGGTTCAGTGATCGAACAGCGTGGAGATTGCTACGGCGATGCGGTCAATGTCGCCGCGCGTCTTGGCGATCGGGCCGAGTCCAACGAGATTCTTCTCGGTGAATCCTTATACACCCGTCTGCCCGAGTCAAAGCGCATGCTTTGCACGGGCATCGATCGTATCGCCATCAAGGGCAAGGCGGGGCTGTTCAGGGTGTGGCGGTTCGATTGGCGGCACACTGCCGAGACCACGATCACCGGCCCGCTCGATCTGCTCAATGAGCGCCTGGACATCGCGACGACCCAAAGAGCCGACATCGACATGAATGGCCGTCATGTGCAGCTTTTGCCCTCGAGTGGCGCGCTCGTCATCGGGCGTAGCGAAAGCTGCGGGCTGGTCGTCGACGACAGGCGGGTGTCACGTCGGCATGCCCGTATCGAATGGATCGGCGGGCAGTGCACGCTGACCGATTTCAGTACCAACGGCACCTGGGTAAAGTTTGGCCGCGAGGCCGAACTGGTGATCCTGAAACGCGATAACTGCGTGCTGCACGGGCAGGGCATGATTGGCCTGGGGGCGGCGCCCGGAGACTACACCTCCGCAATGTTCAGTTTCCAGATCATTCGCGACAACGATTGGCGCGCCTCTGTCCCGATTCCGCCCAGAAGGGACGAGCCTGAAGCGTAGGGTTTTGTAGGCTGGGATGAGCGTAGCGAATCCCAGCAACTGCGAAATGGTGATAACGCTGGGCCCAGCCTACGCTCCGTAAAGATGGGGTTCGGCTTATGCCGCGCCGGCCCATTTGAAGATAAAGGAATCCCCCCGGTTGCGGCTGTTTGTGGCGACTTCTTCAAAGCCATCGACGACATTGCGGAAGACTTCGATGAGCGCCGGATCGAAATGCTTGCCTTCTCCGTCCAGGATGATCGCTTTTGCCGTGTCGAGCGGCATTTCTTCCTTATAGGGACGCGAAGAAATCAGCGCGTCGTAGACGTCGGCAATGGCCATCAACCGGCCTTGCAGAGGAATGTCTTCGCCTGCCAGCCCGTGCGGATAGCCCGTGCCATCCCATTTTTCGTGGTGATAACCGGCGAAACGCTTGGCATGGGATAGAAAACTGTCTGCGTGCGTTTCATGTTCGATTCTTTCAATCGCGTCCATGCCGCGCACCACGTGCGTTTTCATGATCTCGAACTCTTCCGCTGTCAGTTTGGCGGGCTTGTTCAGAATGGTGTCGCTGATGGCGATTTTGCCCACGTCGTGAAGCTGCGCGGAGGGAATCAGGAAAGTCAGATCCCAGGATGAGATTTCATCGAGATAAATACCATCTTTCAGCATCCTTTTGACCAGAAGGTCCAGGTATTGCTGTGTGCGCGCAATATGGCCGCCGGTTTTGCGGTCGCGAAATTCCACCAGTTCTGCCACGACATTCAGAATGGCAAATTGCATCTGAATGATCTGTTTGGCTTTTTGATCCACCTTTTGAATCAGGTTGGTGTTGAAACTTTTCAGTTCCTTTTCCTGGGTGGCAATGAGCAGGTGATTCTTGATTCGGCGCAGCAGCAGCGCCGGTGAAAATGGCTTGGTGATGTAGTCGATCGCGCCGAGGGAGAGCCCTTCCAGTTCGCTGCCTTCATCGTATCGGGAAGTGACGAAAATAACCGGAATTTCAGATAGACGTTCATCGGCCTTCAATTTCCTGATGGCCTCATAGCCGCTTATTCCGGGCATTTCAATGTCGAGCAGGATGAGATCGGGGGTGATCTTTTCCAGCAGATTGAACAGGACGATGCCCGAGGGCAGGGCATAGACGTCGTAATGTTTGCGGAGGATGTTGCGGGCGATATTCAGGGTGGTCACGTTGTCGTCGACCATTGCAATGATTTGCCGTGGGGAGGCGTGCTGGTCAGTCATTTTTTGTCCTCTGCCGTTTCCTGTTTCCGTTGTGAAAGCCGTTCGTGTATTGCTGAAAATTCCATCTGGTTGACTTTTTCATGCAGCCAGATGAGCAATTCCTCTTCCGTTTCGTAGTTGTAGGATTCGAGCGATTTCATGATGTCTTCCAATTCATCGATTTTGAAATCTGCCGCAGCCTTTTTCATTTGATCCAGTAGCGCTTCGTCGGGCGCATGCCGGACGGGCTTTTCGTCCGTGGTCGCCTTGTCGGTCACGACCAGACTGGAAAGTGCGCCCAGAAGTTTTTTGGTGTTCTCGACGAAAAATGGGGTGGTCTGACTCACAAGCCGAAAATTACCCATCTTGGCGGCATGTTCCAGTACCTCGGCCTGTTCGCCGATCTCGCGGGCCTGGATACCGTAGCTGCTGCCCTTGATGCCGTGGAGATGAATCGCGTAATCGGCAAGCGTTTCCTCGCTGACATTGCATATCTGCGTGATGAGCCGCGCCGTGTTTTCGACATACGAGCGAATGACGAAAAGGTAGGCATCCCTGTTTCCGGAAAAGTAGTTCAGGCCGGCTTGCCAGTCGATGCCTTCGACCTGAGGGGTTTTTTCTTCAGTGGCCTGAGTGGAGCTGCCGCGCATGGGAGTGGGGTTTGCGAAGGGCTCCTCGTTTTGTTCGCGTTCCTTGTCGCGTACCCATTGCCGAAGAATGAGATCCATTCTCATGACATCGATGGGTTTGCTTAGAAATGCCTGGAAGCCCCTGCCCAGGAATATTTCTTCATTGCCGACGATGGCGTTGGCTGTCAGGGCAATGATGGGGATGTTTCTGGCGTAATCGCTGTCGATCTCTTCCCGGATGATGCGGGTGGCTTCGATGCCATCCATTTCCGGCATCATGTGATCCATGAAGATGGCGTCGTATCTGACCGAGGGGTTGCGTATGCGCTCGATGGCTTCAATGCCGCTGGTGACGCAGTCGACCTGCATCATGTAAGGTTTCAGAATGCCTTTGGCAACATCGAGGTTGGTTTGCACATCGTCTACGATGAGCAGTCTGGCGTAGGGCATCGCGATGCGCGAAAACTCCATGGCATGCAGTCGCTTGCTCGCAGTGTAGCTTTTGCCCTGGTCTCCCTTCAGCGCCCCAGCGACGATTGGGCCGATGGGAGGAGAAGGGGCGTATTTCTGCTGGAGACGTACCGTGAATGTGCTGCCCTGGCCGTAGACGCTGGAAGCCGTGATGGAACCATTCATGGCCTCAGCCATGCGGCGGACGATGACAAGGCCGAGTCCCGAGTCCTGTGGCTTGCGGCTGCTCCGGATATTCTGGCTGTAATGGGTGAAGAGTTTTGCGATGTCTTCTTCGTGGATACCGACGCCGGTGTCCTTGATGCTGCTGATGAGCCAGATATTGTCTCCGTCCGGCTCCCAACTGATCGACCACTCGATGCTTCCTTTTTCCGTGTAGTAACAGGCATTGCTCAACAGATTGTTGAAAATCTGCTTGATCCGCAATTCGTCGCCGATCAGTTTCGATGGAAGCGTTTCATCGAGCGATATCTTGAAACGGATGGGTTTGTCCTCGATCCGCAGCACGTTCAGGCTTCGCGTGTCGTTGATCATGCTTGGTACATCGTATTCGGCTGGAATCAGCTCAAATTTTCCGGCTTCGATTTTGGAAATGTCGAGAAGATCATTGACGATACTCAGGAGCGTCATGCCGGAAGCGTGGATCTTTTCCAGGTTATCGGTGACTTCCGGGGATAGTTCTTCCCTGTACAGCATCAACTCGCTCAAGCCGATGATGGCATTGAGCGGGGTTCGCATTTCGTGGCTGGTATTGGCAAGAAAGCTGCTTTTCTCCGCCGAGGCGTCCTCGGCGGTTTGCTTCAGTTCATTGAGCGTCTCGAATGGCCGGGCGATGATTCTCGCGCTGAAGAACGCCACGAATCCCCCGACAAACAGGATGAAGATCACTGAAGTCAGCAGTGCCTGCCCGCTCATCCTGTCCTGGATGGAGAAAAACCCCATGAGCAGGCTGACCACGGTAATGATCGCGGTGGCAGCGATGATGGCGAGCAGCGCCGTTGTTCTGAATTTCAAAATGCTTGCCTCCACGGCGAAATCGCGGGATGGGGTGGATGAAATGCTTCCCGGGCGGTTGGGGAGGAAGTCATCGCGTAGCGCGGCGCGGCATCCATAGTTACAAACAATGTCAATTGTCGAAAATACGGTGTTGCAACTATTGTCACCAATGTCCGGCTGTCTTGACGTGACCTTTGGCACGACAAAAGCATTGATGATGTTTGGGTGGACGCCGGGTGCGGAGGGCTTGTCAAAAATGCGCACACCCCTTCGCGGCATGCCCGAAGGCTGCCGCGAAGGGGTGTGTCGGCCCTGTTATCTGGCGTTGTCGGCCGGAGGGCTGCTGGGCGGGGCGCTGGTGGCCTCCCGGGTTTCCAGCAGGGCGTTGATTGCGCGCACGTCTTCTTCGGTCAGGGAGCCGATGGACGCCTTCAGCCGCAGTTGAGCCAACAGGGTGTCGTAGCGGGCGCGCGCCAGTTTTTGCAAGGTCTCGGCGAGTTGGCTTTGGGCGTTGAGAACGTCGATATTGATCCGCACGCCGACCTTGTAGCCCAGGCGGTTGGCTTCGAGAGAGGAGGTGGATGATGTTTGCGCCGCTTCCAGCGCCTGTACCTGCGCCATGCCACTGGTGACTCCCAGATAGGCTTCGCGCGACGCCAGCGCTGCCGCGCGTCGGGCTTCTTCGAGGTCGGAGTCGGCCTTGACTCTGAGCGCCGCTGTTTCGCGCGTGCGGGATGAGACATAGCCTCCCTGGTAGAGCGGCATGTCGAGTTGCACGCCTACCGAGCTGCCTTCGGTGCGTTCGATCGAGACCGAAGGGCGGGTGTTGCGATTGCGGCTTGCGACCAGATCCAGGGTCGGCAGATGACCGGCGCGCGCACGCTGATGCGCGCGTAGCGCGATTTCGCGGGCCAGCGTTTTGGCCTGTACGCCGTAATTGCCTTTCTCGGCGGCATCCACCCAGGCGTTGATATTGCTCGGTTCCGGATGGGAAAGCATGACTCCGGGCTTCAGTCCAGCCAGTTCTTCGGGGGTGCGTCCGATGATGCGCGCCAGCGCCTCGAACGATACATCGAGGGTGTTGCGGGCGGCGATTTCCTGCGCCGAGGCCAGATCGAAACGGGATTGCGCTTCGTGTACGTCTGTTACCGTCACCGTGCCGACCTTGAAGCTGGTGCGCGCCAGTTCGAGCTGTTCAGCGGCTGCGGTGCGCAATTGCACGATGGCGCGCAGCGAGTCCCGGGCGTTGAGCACGTTGAAATAGGCTTCTGCCGTGCGCAGGATCAGATCCTGCGTTTCCTGCTGGAAAATGCTGTCGGCCAGTTCGGCCTGCAATGCGCCTTCCTTGTATTGATGCCAGTTCTGCATCCGGAACAGCGGGGCGCTGAGTTGCACCGCGTAACTGTTGCTGTTGTAGCGCCTGTCTATTTTTTGCGCCTGGAGGCCGGAGACAGGATCCTTTGGGGTGGTTTCGATGTTGTTGCGTTGTGCGCCAGCGGACAATCCCAGCGTCGGCAGCAGGGCGCTTCTTCCCTGCGCGCGCTTTTCCTGATCGGCTTCATGCTGCGCGCGCGAAGCTGAATAACGGGCGTCGTGGGCGAGGGCGTCATGGTAGACCTGAAGCAGGTCGGCAGCATTTGCCATGCCCGTTGTCAGCATGAGCGCCGCCGCAAGGCAGGCGTGATGCAGATCGCTGGGGCCTGGGGCGCGGGATTTCATGGCAGCAGACTCTAGAAGTTGAATGCGGGGGCTTGAGGAATGTGGCGCAGCATCGGCACGACCGTCTCGAACAGGACAAGGTGCGGAAGAGTTTTTTTGTCGTTGCGGGAGATTAAGCATGCTTTCATCGCAGGGGGGGATCCGGTGAAAGCGAATAACCGTCCGCCCGGTTTGAGCTGTAAAGCCAGGGCTTCGGGAAGTTCGGGCAATCCGCCGGAAACGACGATTACATCGTATGGCGCCTGCGTATACCAGCCCTGGGAGGCGTCCCCATCTTCCACGGAAACATTGGCGACGCCATTGCGTGCGAGGTTATCGCGCGCAAACTGAGCCATTTCCGGGTCGATTTCGACCGTGTGGACGCGATCCGCATTCACTGCCAGCAGGGCGGCGAAATAACCGCTACCCGTGCCGACTTCCAGTACCGAGTTGACGTGATGGGTCCCGATCGCCTGCAGGATGCGCCCTTCGATGGACGGCCTGAGCATGACCTGTCCGCCGGATAGCGGGATTTCGATGTCGGCAAAGGCCAACGAGCGCATCGAGGGGGGAACGAAGTCTTCGCGGCGCACCGCCATCAGCAGCTGGTGCACTCCCGGATCCACTACTCCCCAGGTGCGGATTTGTTGCTCGACCATGTTGAAGCGCGCTTGTTCGAAATTCATGGCTTCTTCCCCGAAAAAGTACGATGAATGTGCCCCGCGCGGAGCGAGATCCATTCTAGGTGAGTTCAGCATGCGCGTCACCTTTCTGCAGCCACGCCAAAGGCGGGGCGGATTTATCCCATGCGGGCTGGAGACGGCAAAGAGGCTTCAGTCTGCCAGTATCGGACCGCTGAGTCCGTCGAAACCGAGATCGGCAAGAACCGCCTGCTGTTCGGGGCGGTCGATGCCTTCCGCGATGACGGTGAAGCCGAGTGTATGGGCAAGCATGACGAGGCTGCGCACGAAACTCTGGTTGCCCTCGTTCAGTTCTATGTCCCGCAACAATGAGGTGTCGACCTTGAGGTAGTCGAGACCGAGGTCGTGCAGGTCGCCCAGAGCGGAGAAACGCGGGCCGGCATGCTTGATCCCGAGCTTGCTGGCGAACGGTTTGACCGCCAGACAGAAGGCGCGGAAAGCCGCTGGATTGCGCATTGCGTCCTCTTCGGACACTTCCATCCAGAGGCGTTCGACCCGTTCAGGGTTTGCACGCAACAAGGCCATGATTTCGGTTATGCAATACCCATCCTGGAGCGTTTGCGCCGAAATGGTGATGGCGACCGATTCTTCTCCGCACTCGATGCGCCCGAGGGCGGTTTGCACCGCGATGTACTCCATGCGCCCAATCAGGTTGAAGCGGGCGGCCCACGGCAGGAAGTCGCCGGTCTTGAAGACAGTGCCTTCTGCGGGCAGGGAGAACACCTTTTCGTTGTGGATGAGCGCGCCTTCTACCGTGCATACCGGACATAAGCAGGGTTGGAATGTGTTTTCGGCCAGCGCCTTCGTCAGTATTTCGCGCCATTGCTCCTGGGTACGGGCGGGAAGCGCATCGTCACGGCGCTCTTCGATCTTCAGTCCGCGGGCGCCTCCCAGTTCGGCCTGAGCCAGCGCCGTGTCGAGCCTGGCCAGAATGGCTGGCAGGGCATCGTTGCGGGAGTAGGACACGGCGGCTATTGCCAATGCAAGCATGTCGGCATTGGGCTGTTCATCGGCAATGGCGTAGATACGTTCCGCCAGCGATGCGGCCCATGACGAAAATTCAAACCCGGCAGTTGATGGCGCGAGCAGGGCAAGGTCGCTGCCGTTCAGACGTCCCCCGACACTGCCGGGATCGCTGACAAGCGCCTGGGCCAATGTGTTGAGCAGCTTGTCGGTGGCAGCCCGGCCAAGATCGCGATTGAGTTCAATGAGCTTGCCGATGCGCAGGATGAGCAGCGCGCCTTGCGCAGGCGCTTCCGGGTCGGCCAGTCGGGAGGAGAAGGCGTTGAGGAACTGGCGGCGTTCGAGCAGGCCGGTAACGGCGTCTTCGTGTATCTGACGGCGCAGGTTTTCAAGCCGTTGCGCTTCCTCGGCGAGCATCTGCCGCACGCGTTCGGAGAGTGTATTCATCGCGCGCACCACCACTTTCAGTTCGGTGGTTCTGGGTTCCGGCGTGGTGATGAAACGGCGCTCGCCGATGGCCTGGGCGTGTTTGACGAGGGTGCGTAGCGGCGCGGTGATCCGGCCCAGCAGAATGGTGCCGAACAGGCCGGCGACGATTGCAGTGACCAGGAACCACCACAACAACTGGATGGTGCTGTTCCACAGCGCCACATAAACGTAACTGGTGTGGCTTTCCAGCGTGAGCGTGCCGAACTGATGCCAGCCATTCTGTACATGGGCCACGCCGGGAAGTTCCTTGATGGATGCCAGTTTCACGAACCATGCAGGTACGTGTTTGATGGGCGTGTCGGCATGAAAATCGGCAATCACCTTGCCGTCCGGGCTGACGAGGCGAATCTGGCGGTAATAGCCGGTATCGAACTGGGAAGCGAGCATGGTGGTGACGATGCCTTCGACATCATGGTCGGCATCGGACGCGTCCGCTTTGTGATTGTTGTCGTACAACAGGAATGACACAGCCAGCGCCAGGACGGTGGCGTTGTCGGAATTCTTGATGTTGAGCTGTTGTTCGAGATATTGACGCGCATTGAGCGTACTCACCACCAGGCTGCCGCCGAAGGCGAGCAGGGTGACGGTTGCGATGGCGATCCAGAGTTGTTTGATCAGTGACATGGCCGGGGTTTCCGAAAGGGGCCGGGGACGCGGAATGATGAGTGACAGTTTATCGCTTTGCAATCTTCCGCGACGGCGGCGGGTATTTTGCCGTTTTCGATTTCAGTTTCGTTGAGCGTTCGAAGGCGACCTTTTTCATATTCAAGTTCGCCTGATGTTTTGCCACCGTCTTCGTCGATGACCGGGATTGGGCCGTTTTTTGCAGTGACGGACGGGTTTGGGGTTGTTTCCATGACAGTACCGACCGGGCGCTGAGAACTGCCCAGGAGGGATCGATCCCTTCACGGCGCATGCGTTGCAGCACGTCACGCCAACGGGACAACCGCGCCGTGGGGTCGCTGGAAGGGGTTCGTTCTCCTTCCACCCAAAGTCCTTCATGGTTGAAGCTGAACACCGGGAAGAGATCGGGGCGGCGTTGAGCCGGGTGAACCGCGTCGATCAGGTTGTCCAGAATCAATGGATCGGACGTGGGGGTCTCGAAATAGCTCAATACCATGTGCGCCACGGTTTGAGGTCCCATGCGCGCGCGCACATAGACGAGGCGCAATTTCTGCACGGGAACATCCATCAGCCGCAGGGTGATGTATTTGGCGATGGCGTAATCCTCACAGTCGCCTCTTCCCTTGCCGAAGAGTTCCAGCGGGGTTGCCCAGTAGTCCTGCACGCCCCATACGGCCATATCGCTTGCGTAGGCTATACGGTCGTTGATGAAAGAGTTGGTGGTCGTGAGTTTGGTGAGTTCGGACTGTGTCCGGGTTTTCTCGATCATGGCGCGCCAGGCTTTGACCCGGGCGACTGCGGCTTGTCCGTATTCTGCTGCGGCCAGTTGTTCCATGCGGTCGAAATCGGTGCGTGCATCGCTGATGCCCGGCAGACTGAGGAGAAAAATCATGCCCAATCTGACCATCCACGCTGTCCAGAAGGATCGTGGCGGGCGCCGGGAATGGGGAGGTGTGCTGCAAGCCTGCCCTTGGATTGTCGTTGCGGCCATTTTATGACATTTGGCTGAGATGTGACTCTCGCCATCTTCACCCATATGACCGTCAGTGAAGGTGAAGAGTTTCACGTGCCAAGTCAGTGAAGGCGGAGAGTTTCACGTGCCAGTTAAGAAGTCATGCTGACATTAACGTCAATACTTTCAGGGGTCGGAAAAAACATCAATACGTAATATCCGCGCAGGGCGGTTTTGTTGTGTCAATACAACAAATAAATAGGGAGCGGAGTAGCTGTTTGGAATATTCCCGATAACTGGATTGTTGTGTCAATACAACAAATTTGCCCTGTATTTTGGCGGGCTATGGCGAGCAGTCCGTTTGTGTGATAATCGACACTACGAAGTTTTTTTTCGTGCCGGAATGGCTGCTCTGAATGAGGTATGCATAAATTGCCTGGCCCGGCGTTTTGAATGCGCCCGTGAGGCGTGTTGCGTGGGGTGCGTCGATGAGGTTGGTGTGGAAAAGTGTTGCGCGGACGTTGTATTGATGGCGGAACTTTCATTGAAACCGAAAAATAGTTGGCATTCCCCCGAGGATAGGGTGTACACTCGAAATACCTATAATTTGAACTGACTAAACAAGTGAATTGTGGTGATGCGCAGGAAAGCATTTGCAACCACTTGGAGATAACACATGAACAGGATGAAGACATTGGTCTGTCTGGCGGTGGCATCCGCCCTGCAAGTCTTGTCCGGAGTTTCAGGGGCGCAAGAGCTTGCTGAGGCGCCCAGAGGGGCGCTGGTGGATGCCGTGCGCAAGGCTGTGGCCAATAACCCTGAAGTCCAGGCTCGCTGGCACGGATACCAGGCTGCGACAGCAGGGCGAGATGTCGCTCGCGGCGGGTTTCTCCCGCGGCTTGACCTGAATGCCGGTCTGGGTCACAGATGGCGCAAGGACCCCAAGCAGGATAGCGACAACTGGAGTTATGGCGGGGTCGGGCTGGATCTCAGACAGATGATCTATGACGGTTTTGCCACGAGCAGCGAAGTCAAGCGCATGAGCTATACCCGTCTCATGCGTTATTACGAGTTGCTCGAGGCTTCGGAGAATGCCGGTCTCGAAGTCATGCAGGCTTATGCCGACGTTCAGCGCTATCGTGAGCTGGTCGAGCATGCCAAGGCGAACTACGTTGCGCACAAGCAGCTTTTCGATCGCCTCAATGACCGCGCTTCCGCAGGCGTGAGCAGGCGGGTGGACCTCGATCAGGCAGCCGGGCGTCTGGCGCTGGCAGAGTCCAATCTGCTGACGGAACTGTCGAACCTGCATGACGTCAGTACGCGTTTCCAGCGTCTGGTTGGCGAGGTGCCGCCTGATGCGATGCCGCCGCTTGCGAACGAGTTCAATAACGTGCAGTTGCCGGAAAACGTCATTGCTGCGTTGAACGTGGCGTATGTGAACAATCCGGGATTCAATGCCGCGATTGAAAATGTGCGTGCCAGCATGTCCAACCGGGAGTTGGCGCGTTCCAACTATCATCCCAAGCTCGATCTGCGCGCGCATACGGGGTATGACCGCAACATCAACAACACAGACCCCGATCAAGGCGGTCTCAAGGGCAACCGGCGTGAGAGTTCGGTCGAGTTGTTGCTGAACTTCAACATCTTCCGTGGCGGCTCCGACGCGGCCCGTGTCCGTCAGGCGAGCGCGGAAGTCAATCAGTCTCAGGACTTGCGCGAAAAAGCCTGTCGTGACCTGCGCCAGACCCTGACGATTGCCTATCAGGATACTCGTAGCCTGACTGAGCAACTCGGTTATCGTGAGCAGCATTTGCTGATGACCGAGAAGGCGCGTACGGCTTTCCGCGAGCAATTCAACATCGGGCAACGCACGCTGCTTGACCTGCTCGACACTGAGAACGAGTTCTTCGTTTCTCAACGAGCCTTCACGAACGCGCGTTATGACCTGTTGGTTGCGCAGGCGCGTACCCTGACAGGAACAGGGCAGTTGTTGCGCGCCTTTGGCGTTGTGCGTGAAGATCTGCCCTCGCTGAAGGACATCGGTCAGGATCGCGAAACGGTCGATCCGGCAGATATGTGTCCGGCTGATGCGCCTGTTCAGGTCGAAGTTGACAAGGGGAGGCTGGGAGCTCGCTGATTCCGGCATCTGCGAACCGGATTCGCTTCCTGCGTGAATCCGGATAAAAATGGCGCAACGTAAAGGTTGCGCCATTTTTTTGTCTCTGAAGTCAGGCGGGGCGCCCTGAAATCACCGCTTCCTGCTGCTGACTTGATGGTGTTGGCAGCAAGGTGCTACAATTTAAAGCTTCTCTTCGGGATGCTTTTCGGAGAGAAAAATTCACACGCCGGATCGATCGGGGTGCGCCGTTATCCAATGTGGGCGGTGTCACTGGCAGGGGGTATATTTCCTGCCCGATCCGGCGGAGGTCAAACCCTGAAAACCGGAGTTACATACGCAATGTCAGTCACCATGCGCCAGATGCTCGAAGCGGGCGTCCATTTTGGTCATCAAACCCGTTTCTGGAACCCGAAGATGGCTCAGTACATCTTTGGTCATCGCAACAAGATTCATATCGTCAATCTCGAAAAGACGATGCTCAAGTACAACGAGGCAATGGACTTCGTGCGTAAACTCGCTGTCAAGCGGGGCACGATCCTCTTCGTGAGCACCAAGCGGCAGGCGCGCGAGATTCTCGCCGAGGAGGCGCGCCGCGCCGGGATGCCGTTTGTCGATGAGCGCTGGCTCGGCGGCATGCTCACCAACTTCAAGACGGTCAAGCAGTCGATCAAGCGCCTGAAAGAGCTCGAGGCGATGATCGAGGACGGTTCG
>Ga0209737_10001639_pt1 | contig 15925 bp, 26 predicted proteins | sample TergutCu122P3_FD_187284 | JGI IMG/M metagenome (GOLD analysis project Ga0209737, IMG submission 187284) | Cubitermes ugandensis P3 segment gut microbial communities from Kakamega Forest, Kenya - Cu122 P3 (SPAdes) (version 2) | ecosystem: Host-associated > Arthropoda: Insects > Digestive system...
TGAACTCCATCGTGTAGGCCTGCTTTGCTCTCTTCATCTCTCACCTCCAAATGTGACTCAAGTTTAGGTCACCCTTGGCAGACGAAATTTCGGGGGAAGCTCAGAGCGATGGCCCAGGTTGTATACACTGAGCACTGTTGCCACAGAACACCCATAGAACCTAGCGAATATTTCCACCTTCCGGATTGGCAAAACACTTACTCTACAAGCAATCCGGCTAACACTTCCTCGAAAAATTTGTATTAAACCGCATCAAGACACATAGGATCGACCATCACCACAGATTGATCAGGAATGCTATCAAGGTATTGATCCGGTGCTGGGATAGGTTCGGATTCCCGAATCATTGTCAGGAGCTTTCGAAGTAGCGCATCCTGGGCGCCACGCATGGCGGTGCTTGGGTCGGAGCCAGACCCGCTCACTTCCTCGAAATCCAGAAGCCTGACGGTGATTTTCCCACCATGATCCTCAACGGTCGCAGGGTAGGGGACCAAGTGATCAATGACCATTTGCTTGCCCTTGCTCTTGTGCCCCTCGAGCTTTCTGACCAGCTTGGTCGCCCGAAGATGCGTGTAGCGCTTCAGCATCGACAAACTCTTGTGCCCACTGATTGCCGCCACTTCCATCATGTCCAGTGAGCCAAGTTCGAAAAGCCGGCTGATAGCCTCGTGGCGCAGATCATGGAAGTGCAGGTTCTCGATCCCGAGTTTGAGCATCATAAAGCGCCAAGTCGACTTGAAGCCCTCGGCCGTGTAGCCGAATACCTTGCCTTTGGATTGGACGCCCATCCGAATGATGGCATCGCGAGCCTTCACGGAAAGTGGGACATCGCGCTTTGTGCCGTTCTTGGTTTGAGGCAGGTGGGCGATACGGCTCTTGAGGCTGATGTGTTCCCAGTGTAGATGAAGGATCTCGCCTTGACGCATGGCCGTTTCGAGTGCGACAACCACGATCGAGAAAAGGGACTTGTTCTGGTGATTGTGACAATAGCGCAGGATCAAGCGTTCCTCACGCGCCGTGAGCCGCCGGTCGCGGCCAGGGGGAGGGGTGGGCTTCCTGACATTCTTGACAGGATTGTCATCGCAAATGCCCCACTCAATCCGACCGATGTCGAAATAGTTGGACAACAGGGACATTTCCAGGCGGACAGTGGACGGAGACAGCGTTTTCCTCGTCCGCGGATTGATGTCTTGTAGGCGCTGATCGCGGTAGGTGGCGATATCAACGCTGGTGACCTCGCGGGTAATTTTGTCAGCCAGGAAGGAACGGCAAATTTGCTCGATCCGGTACTTCTCCTGGATGTAACCCCTTTTTAGGATGGAGACCTGCGTTCGGTAACGCTCGAGACCAACACGCAGGAGCAAATCGGTCATGAGGCATCATCGCTTCGCATCGCGTCTTCAATGCGACGGCACATCTCGGTAAGCGAAACATCGAGGGCGCTACAGATGGCCATCATCGTGTCCAGCGTAGGCGAGCGCGATCCAACCTCGAGAAGCGATATGTAGGTTCTGTCCAGATCGCTCGCGAAGGCAAGGGCCTCCTGGGTTTGGCAGCGTTCAGTTCGAATATCTCTGAGAACCTTGCCGAACACGTTCTTCTGTTTTTTCATTCCGGACTCAATCAGAGTGCCGAAATTTAAGGGCTTAACCCTGTAAAGTCTGCCGACAATTGTCGGAAAGTCTGCTCGTCTGGCTGCAACGATTAAAGGTCAATGAGGATCGGATTTGTGGGCCGGAAAGAAAAAAGGATGCGGGCGGGTACGCGTCACGCCCCTTCACAAGCGGTCAGGGTGAGAGGTGCTACCCGATATCTCCGGATAGCCTGTGGCTTGATCAGCCGATATGCCTTGGCCGTGCAAATGCACCCATTGGATTGCGCGCCAGCCGTCGATCAAGCCTTCCTTGTACAGATCTTGGAAGAATGGGAGGGCGTCGGGCATGAGCGCCAGAAAAGCCTCCCGCCGCTGGGCGACCTGGTCAGCCTCGTCGTAACTGAGTTCCGCCGGCGCGGCCTTAGATACTTTGGCGCTAGGCTTAACGGCGAGGGCGCGATGACTTGGTTTTCGTGGGTACAGGTCGCCCATCTTTGTCGAGGATGATTGCTCTGGTTGGGATCTGACGTTGATTCAACTGATAGCGTAACTGCTGGATGGTTGAGTCTTCGCCACGGGTAATAACGATGGCGTGGGTTGCGACTTCCGCGAGTGATTGGATTGCGGATTCGCTTGTCGAAGCGCCTGGTACAGTTCGCAAAGGATGGTGAATGACCGGGATGTGGTGCTGGATCGCCCAATTCTCGGCCATTGCATCGACGCCACCACGGCAGGCCACCAACACATCTGTTGGACGCTTTCCGTCCAACAGAGCCGCCAGCCGACTGGCAAACAGGAATGGATTGAGGATATCCGTATCGCCAGTGGCTAGCAGCGTCATCCGTTCGGCTGCGACAAACTGCTGGGCGCTCTTGAGCACCGCCAGCTTCCAGCGTTCATCGCCGCGTCGCCGCGATTCCCATCCATGCCCGAGCGCCTTGCCTGACCCAATCGCCAAAGAACCATTCACGAGGCGTTCGGCCAAAAGGGGAAGGGTTTTGAACTGGGACCAGAGGGCGGCCTTGACGATATCCAGACGATCGTTCATCCATTTTTCCGGGGCGGGAGTCCTTTGGGCGAACTTTCGCGCTTCCGATGCGGAAGGAAGGTCCAGTACCGAGCGGCGGGTCTCGTTGTCAGTTTCACGAAACCGTTCGGAAAAGTAGTAGTGAGCAACAGTGGCGCTGATCTCGGCTGGCTTCCAGAGGAACCCATTGCCGTCGTCTCGGGGAGGGCGATAGGTTGGGAACGGGATTATGGAATCGGGGCAGAAAAATTCGTCTGCAAACATGGGATGCTATCGAGCCGAAATATGAGTTGGTGCCAAGGTACGGGACAGAAAAGGATTCTGCTACGCCCTAAAAGAGCAGATTCGGGGGGGTGAAGCACGGAAAGGAGGGATGCTCGGCCTGCCAAACCTTCTGAGCGTCTTGCAATCCTTGTTGCAGTGTGCCCGCCATCCCGGTACGATCCGGATACGGTAGCTGGCGCAACCGACACACAAGCTAGCCTATGCCGCGTCACTGCGCTCACATGCGCCAATGGCGCTCCAACACTCTCGGATAACTCTCAACAGAGCGATGTTGCGCTCCGTTGAGGATTTTCTACGTCGTATGACGTGAAACGGTAGCTGGAAATGCCGGGCATTTGCCTAAATCCAGCATTTTTCAACCCATGCGGGCCTTACCCGCATGGGGAGGCTCCGCATTTACTCAGGAGCCTCAAAATGGACGTGAAGCTTTCAAGTTACGCCAAGGAAATGGTGCTCGCCTGCGAGGCGGCGCTTGATGCAGGAGTGTTCTACAACAAAGCTTTTTGTGACTACGTCGTCAAGCAGATGGGTGGTTACGACTGCGAACCTGTTCTCGTGGAAACCATAACTCTCAATTTCGAGCGTGCGCAACAGCTTGTCCGAAAAGAAGCGGAAGAGCGGATCAAATCAAGTCCTCGAGGCCATTACGTCATTCTCGAGAAGGTGTATGAGGATGCCGGGCGTCGATACTCAACAATCGTTTCGGCTGGGAACGGGGAAGTAGCCCCTGGCGGTTCACACGATATCTATGACGAACAACCGGCCGGAGAAATCGTGCTGAGGCGCATGGTCGAGTACGAAATATATTGCTGTCGCAAGGCGGTGGAAGAATATCGACGCCGCGAACGCAACATCAAGGCCTTGGAGCAGCATGGCTATTACGTTGGCCAAGTCTTCCGGAACTACAAGGTACCCGGCGAGCCTGTGCCATTTTCCATAGCCACGATCGTCAAGATCTACCGGGATAGTGGCCGTGTGGAACTGCATTTGACGAAGCGAGGGACTTCCAAGAAGTGGGAAACCTTCGTTGACGCCAGCTGCATTGAGGAGCGGATCAAATCCGCCCCCGAAACCGGGGATTGCGACGGCCGTAACAAGAATCAGGGACAGATTAGCTTCATGTTGGCGGCCTAACCCGCTGACTTCTGAAGCATTACACCCTTAACCCACCTGTGGGATTCATATCCCTCTGGGGAATGGATCCCGTCTGTCTCAGGAGCAACACAAATGGCAAAACAGATCTATTCACACCACAATACAGGAAGCATGCTGGTTGAACAGTTTTTTGTCGAATTGACGGAAAGCGTCGAGACGCTGACTGCAATCGCCGACCAGTACGGAGCTCGAACGCTGGCCGATCTCATGTACTTGCAGCATGTGATTTTGGCGGGCAGACATATTGACCGCTACGATCAGGATGAAAGCGCTGTGGTCGAGGTCGTTGAGAGACTCCCTTCAGCGGAAACGTGGAAACGCTTTATCAAGATGGCGGGCAAGCTGGTTGATCCGCCGATCAACAAGTCGTTGTCCGTCGGAGATCCATTTCGTCTGATCGGACGAAATGTCAATCAGTAGCCGGAGTCATGGTTGATGGCACTAGCGAGTGCGCCGGATACATGACGTCAGCTCGCGTCTGCGATACCACGGCAACGCGATACCTTCCAAAGCACAGCCAGTAAAGTGCTTCGACAGCCTCCCAAGCCCTCGGGCAAGGGGGGATGTCGGCAAAGGATAAGGCAGAAGCTTTCGTCGCGAGAATCCTGTCCGCACGCGAAATTCGGAGAGGATTTTCTACGCCTTTGTGCGTGAAACGGTAGCTGGTAGCACCGGGCAATTATGTCTAAGCCAGCAATTTTTTAACCCATGCGGGATTGACTTCCCGCAGGGAGGGCGTTCCGCGTCAACCTGATTGGAGCTCCCTCATGAATACCTTCAAACCGACCGAAAACCAGATACGTCTGGCCGAAGCGGTTTTTGTGGCAATGACGCACGAACAGACTGTTCGCCCCATCGTCATTGAGTACGAAAACGCCATCCTTGCGAAACACCGTTTCCCTTTGGCGCGGGAGTGGCTTGAGTATGGCCGCGAGCCACGCATCGTCCTGAGCAGGGAAGAAGCCTTCCTGATGTCCGACGAGGATGCAAAAACCTATTTTGCGGAGTGCTTTGCCGCACGCGATGCGGCAAACCTTAATGTCAGCCGCCCGGAGAACTGCCCGCTTCTTGAAGCAGAAAACCTTCGAATCATGGCAGAACATGCCCTGATAAAGGAAATGGGCAAGCTGCCTGGGTGGGAGGCTTTTGGCAAAGGAAGTCTCACGCTCAAATTTCGAGAGAAGGCCGTCGACTTGATGTTGAAGTTGCTGGCTCCGTACTGCGGCAACAGCCGCGAAATTCTGGATGGCTACGCGGCATAGCCGTTACCGGCGGTTCAGTATTCACTCAAAGACCACCAGGCAGAACGCCGAGTGGTTCATTCAACCCTGTCGGGATCTCTGCCCGATTAGGGGTGGCGGTTCCGAATTGTCTGGAGAAATCATCATGACTTACTTGCCGCTACTGCTGCTGCTTGCGATCTTTATTGGCCTTTTCATTGCCAACCATAGTTCATCCTCTGGCCATCATGATGACCACGATGATCATCATGAACGTTGGACCCAGTACGTCTCGGCCGACGAGAATGACACGTATTGGGATCCGCCACGGTAACGATGCCTAACCGCTGTCGTTGCTGGCGGGGAGCCAGCATAAGGAGCAAATTGGTAAGGGCTTATGCCTACAATCAGTATGTTCTATGGCATCTTGGTAGCGATAATGAAGACTATGACCGTCACAACTTGCCGCACATCCATGTTCGGCATGCAGAGTGGAAGGCATCGGTTGCTATCGAGGATGGGGGCATATTGGCGGGAGGTTTTCCGCCAAAGCAACTTAAAATGGTGCATGCGTGGATTGAAATCCACAAGGATGAGCTTTTTGCTGACTGGGAGCTAGCTCTCCAAGGTGAGCAGCCTTTCAGGATTGCACCGCTTCAATAATGAGGACTGCATCATGGACGACCTGCTAGACGTAATTCGGGTTGAAGCTAGGCCTGACTACACCCTGTTATTGGAGTTTGAGAATGGGGAAAAATGGGTATTCGACATGACGCCGCTGATGGACAAGAAGCCTTTTGTCCAACTGAAAGGGTCGCCCCTCTTTGCGAAGGCCTCCGTCGATTACGGAACCGTCGTTTGGCCGGGGAATATTGATATCGCGCCGGAAACGCTCTACGATCGCTCACGGCCGATTTGATGTACAAGCCCCAAGCCTCCCTCCAGTTCGCAGAACTGGCGGAGGTTTGAACATTTTTCAATCCCGGCGGGTGTGCTATGCCAGCAAGGGTATGGCTCCATTTCTCGCCAAATACGATCGACGAGTGTTCCTATGCGCTGTGCGCGAGCCGAACGCCTTTAATTCGCGCATCGGCCGTCTGATGGAAGAAGCCGGCCGCGTCTGGGCGCGGGCGAAAGCCGACGAGTCCATGCGATGACGCCGGAACAATTGAAAAGATGGCGTGAAGACATGGGATTCCCGCAGCGCGCAGCCGCTGAAGCCTTGGGCATCACGCTCGCCACCTACCAGCGCCTTGAGCGCGGCCAAGAATGGGACGGCAGCAAGCCGGTATTCATTGACCGTCGAACCGCGCTGGCCTGCGCCGCGATTCGCGCTGGACTCACGCCTGAAGGATCGACAGCTTGACATTGGGCAAAATATGGCTCTGTAGGAATTAGCTGTTGCAAAGGTCTATATTGAAAGCATGAAGTGGCGAGGAGGATGCCAATCCTGCGCGCTCTGAGCAGGGCTATCACGTAGCCCTCTGTCCAGTTTCCCGGGGCCGGCTCTCTCACAAGTCCGTCTCGATCTTGTGCCCGGTGCGCCGGTCGATGTACCAGCCCTTGCGTACGGGCTTACCATTGATGATTCTGGCTTCGCGAAAGTTGCCGCCTGCGAATGAATGCTCTAGGGATTGTCTGAATAAGTCCAAATTGTCGGTTTGCATGCGCCGTAACCTATTGATTCGATGGAATCAGAATTGTGGCCACCTCACTTGTTCAGACCATCCCTAGGGGGCATAAAAAGGTGTGCCAAACTGATCTCGTTCATCCACAGAACCTGTGAATAACGCTGGCGATTTGCCTGTGGAAAACCACGCAATAGCCTTTGCTGTGGTGGAGTTTGGCGGACTGCCCATTTTTTAGGCAGCGTTTGAACTCCCAGCAACAATTCACCTGCATCCTCCATCGTAGAAAGTGTCGCAATTTCGGGACTAGAAACGTCGCAAATAGCGTCTAGCCTTGTCGTATTGACGTCGCGATTAGCGACTCAGCATCAATGGAGAAGAGCATGATGAAAGGATTCGAGTTCCGCGGTGCCCTCGAGGAAGCGGGGATGACGCAGAAGGAGTTTGCCGAGGAGATGGGCGTTCATCGAACGGTGATCGGCCGCCAGTGCAACGCCAAGAAAGTTGAGCCCTATTGGGTCTATGCCTTGGCGGGATTGCTGGCGACCAAGACGGCGAGGACGCTAACAATGCTCGTTTCGCCGTGATCTCTTCCTCTCTGGATAGGACTGCGGCGTTTCAGTATGCGACAGCATGCGAAGAAGCTGTAACATCCAATTAGTGCAACTAACAGTCAAGCCCGCCCGATATGAACCACACCATGACCCAACCGCTTTCCCATTCAAGAGGCCTTTTCGATCATTTACCGGCCTGGCTTTCCGAACCTGTTCCGACTTTTTCCGCCTGGATGTTGGTCCATCCCGTTGCCGACTCGACGAGAGATGTGAAGGAATTTATGTGGGGGAAATGGTGCAGATGGCTTCAATCTGTTTCTATTCCTCTTGATCGAGTTGTGGCAGGGCATCTTGCTTTGTTTTTCCGGGAAGAAAAAATTGAAAAAGCGCACCGTCAGCGGTATCTCCGCTTGGTTGAGCTGGTCTATACCCATCTCAACCTGCTTGGACTCTCTATGGAAAACCCGGGGACACAAGCCGCCTATGAACACTTGGGGCGAGGGGAGAACGATCCGAAAGCATTTCTTTCGGAAAACGAAAAAGAAAGGGTAGAGAATGTCATTCGCCAATGGCTTGTTGCGCGACCGGTCGGGGATGGGGCGATAAGTGAAGGGAGTGAAAAGAAGAAAAAAAGGGGAAGAAAAATTCAAGATTGGCTTCGGGTGCGCGATGCAGGAATTTGTTCAGCGATGATGGGTGGAGGTGCGACGGTTTGGGCGGTGGAGCGCCTGACTGTTAGTTGCGCCAATTGCAGCGAAGGGCGCATTTCCCTACCAAGGAAAGGGGGGGCGCCCTATGAAGCGTTTTTGCTGCCGATCGGACAGGCCGGGATGGATGCCTGGTTGCGACGTCGGCGGGAACTGGGGGCGGGGGTAGGTGATTTCATGTTCCCGGCCGATCAGGCTTCGCGGCGAAGTCAGGCGACTTATTCAGACACCGCCGGCATGCATGCGTCGACTATCTTCCGGGCCGTCCGCGGTGTGCTTCGCGAAGCCGGAATCGTCGGCGCTCGCGCCTGCGGTCAAACCCTGCGGAACACCTATGCCGCCACCTTGATCGGTCTTGGGCTGTCCGATGATGAGCTGGCCTGCAACATGGGATTCTTCGAGCCGACGACGGCCTGGCGGTTGCGGGCGGCGTGGATTTGCTTTGGCGGTGATGAAATGGTGACACGATGACGGTCAGCCGTCTTCCGCGACTTTTCCACTAGCGAAATGCCTGTTTTAACACCGAGTGCAAAACCCGGAGCCTTCCTATCATGGGCGCTTTCATTACCCTCTGAGAGGTCCGCCCATGAAAAAGCTCATTATCGCAGCCCTTGCTGCATCGGCATTGTGCGCCGGCAGCGCGCTGGCAGATACGAATAACACTTTGAAGAGCGATGGCGGAGGCATCCCGCAGTCAAATACCACCAAGGCTGATTGGGAACGCGTCGAGCGCCAGGCAAAACAGGAAACCCAGGGAGCAAAGTACTCTTCCTGCACCCCAAATCCGTTCGCGCTTTGCTCGGGGCCACGCCCGGGCAAGAAGCATAAGTCTATGCGGCGCTGTTGGGATTCGCTCTGCCGGTAAGCATCGCCCAACCTCCGGGCACGACATGGGCAATATGAAACTGAAATTCCGCCATGTTTTGTACATCGCCATCCCCGCCACGATCCTCTACTTATGGCAAGTATCCAGGCTCGGCAGCGACCATTGGCTCAAGCTGTTGGCCGCTTCTGTGGTGGGGTCGGCCATTGGCTTCTTCTGTTACTTCTTGGAGCGCTCATATCGCCAATACAAGAAGAACAAAAGCACCTCTCAGTCCGGCGCGTGGACGGTCTGCTTGAACGGCAATCGGGTAGGCGAGATATCAAAAGCGCAGCACACAAGCACGTGCCAGACTGCTCGCAATGACCACCAATTGGCGATTAGGCAGGGTTTCAACTATTGCATGATGGTCTGTAATGCCATATTGGCATCGTTGGGCACGACCCTGCTGTTGCTATTTTCCGTAGTCATTGCCCTGACGATCTCTGAGTCCGAGCAGACCTACAGCTTATTGATCGAGTTTTTTCAGAAGTCCACAGCCGCCGATCTTTCCTATTTCGCCAAGAACTTGCTGTCAATGATCCTCGTTGTGTCAATGACTTATTGGCAATGATCGGCAACACTTTCGGCTACCGGAATTACTACAACGAGGCAGTCGATGACATGTTGAGACAGCATTTCAACATTCCGAAAAATGGCTACTTTATCCTGTTTGATATCACCGATGAGGGTTCGGGTATAGAAGAGCCTGTAGTGCTATGAAATGGCTAGAAAGCTTCCGAAATAAAATGGCCGACGAAAAGAGCTCCAAAAACGCCATCAATAAATATGGCGATGTTCGCTCGGCTACGGTCACGGGCCACGGGGTCGATATCGCTTCACAGCGCACGGATGATCTCGATAAAAAGGCCCTAGCGTTTATCAAATCGCTAACTCGGAATCGAGAAGGCAACATTCGTGTTCTGGATGTTGGCTGTGGACCTGGCGGTCAGGCGGTGCGAATGGTACAGGCCGGCGCCAGCGTAACAGCTCTCGACATGGTCAATTACAGCGAACAAATCAACACCTCGATGCGACGCGCTGGCTTGGAATCCGGGCTTGAGTTTCGCCAAGCGCAAATTCCACAGGATATAGATCGAAGAGCAAATCCAAACCTAGTGCTCGAGGAGGTGAGCATCATTTTCTCACAGCGAATGATTCACTACCTTCCACTCAAAAGAGCACAGCGCGCCCTTGCCGTATTCCGAGATATATGTGAAGAAGGGGGGCGTCTTTACCTTTCAGCCTCTGGCCTAACGTCCGAATTGAGCGATGGATATAAAGCAAAAAACCGCCCTCTGGCTAATCGATTCGGCCTTGTTTCCAAGGCCATTGCAGAAAAACACGCCATCTATCAGCCGGTCTGCCTCTACACACTGGACGAATTGGCAACCGAGGTGGAAGTCGCGGGCTGGCAGATCGAGGAGGCTTTTCTCTCGCCTTTTGGCAACGTCAAGATCGTTGCAAGCACGGGATGAGTATGGGAGTAATCCTGGTAGCCGGATCGGCGCACCTCGATATCCTGGCCCAGGCCAAGGACCGGAATGATGTGATCGACCGGATCGGCGAGGTTCATATCGAGATCGGCGGAACGGCCTGCAACATCGCCATCAACCTCGCTCACTCCGGCGCGAAAAGCCGCTTGCTGTCCGCCCTCAATTATTCTGCCTATAGCAAGGTGATTGCCGAATATCTGTCAGAAGCAGGCGTTGAGATGCACATCGAATACCATGCCGCCTTGCCAACCGGCGGCTTCTCTGCCCATATCGACACTGCGGGAGAGATGGTATCCGCGGTTTCCGCGACGCCGGTTGAACAGATTTTGTTCGGCTATGAGACGGTCCGCGCAGCCATGGATGGCGTAAAGGCGGTAATGCTCGATTGCAACCTCTCGGAGGAAACGCTCAACCAGCTCTGCGATGCCGCGAACGCTCTCGGTATCCCGGTGTATCTGCTGGCTGTGTCCGAAGAAAAGAGTCTGCGGATCAGCTCGGTTCAAGGGCGCATCAAGGGTATTTTCATCAACCAGAAGGAGTTCGCCTTCTTCTGCAATCAGATTTACGGACGGCAGAAACCCCCGACCAGCGTGGCAATCTTCTTGGGAGCAATGCTGATGCTAACGCAAGGCGAACAAGGTTCTACCCTGGCGATGCCAGATGGCGAATCATGGCGAATCCCGGCGGCCGATATCGGAGGCGGCGGGTCTCGACTGGGCATGGGTGATGCGCTTGCCGCCGCGGTTGTCCACGCCCATGAAATCGAAGGGCACTCCATCAAGGATTCAACCATTCGTGCTCTCGTTCAAGTCGCGTCGGTCGGGTCCAGCCGGCATTGCCATCATGGTTCGTTTGGGGCTCTCGAATCTGCGATTGAGCGAATCAAGCACGGCGTCAGTCACGACGGCATGACAAATCTCTTGAACCGTAGCGCCTTGGAGATGATTTTGCGGGAAGCCCTGGCGCGACAACAGCGAGGCCTTTGCAAGCACCTGTCCATCCTGATCCTGGACATCGACCACTTCAAATCGGTCAACGACACCTATGGTCACAATGCCGGCGATGAAGTCATCGTGAATCTGGGATCGGTTGCGCAATCGTGTTTACGCGAGTCCGATTACCTTGGCCGGTGGGGCGGCGAGGAATTTGTCGTGTTGCTGCTGGATACGCCCCGCGATACCGCATTGCGGGTAGCGGAACGTATCCGGGCAACTGTCGCCGAAAAAATGAAGTCGCCTCGCCAGATTACAGTCAGCGTCGGGTGTTGTGTCGCCAATGGGGAACCGGATATCCGAACCTTGGTGGAACGAGCGGACAAGGCGTTGTACGCGGCAAAGCGGGGAGGGCGTAACCGCGTAGAATTGGCCGACAATACGGAGCGCTGCACCTTGGCTAATCGCACCGATATGGATTCAGAGCTCCTTGGCGCAGAAGGTAGCCGAGGTGACAATGCGCGTGCGCCTATGATCGCCGCGTTGTAGAAGCGCATCCAGCATGATCAAGCGCCGCATGTTTGACCATCGTGCCGACACGGCATCCTTGCCAAAGCTCGTAGAAAAGGCCGTTCTATGCGTACTCATCAGCCATATGAACTTTCCCACCGCTAAACTTCTTGCGTTGTTGTAGCGGGGGTTTCGCGGGTCAAGGACTTTGACTTGCGCGGCCTTGCAGCCGGCAGAGGTTTCCGTCTCGCCGCCACGCCCGCCCCAGGCGTGTGGTTTTGTTCCAGCGCATCGATGAGCACCACCTGCGCGTTGTTCTAGTCGCACTGCATTTGCTCTGCTCATGCGACCTCGATGCCGAGGCAGCGGCCTGTTTCTACCCCAAAACACTGGCAATACTCCACCTCCGTTTGCCTTTTCCCGCCCTTTTGTTTAGCATACGGTCACGGTAGCTGGCGTTACCGACCTAAGCCAGCCATAGCTGCGCCCCGTACCCACGCTGGCCGGCGCAATCCAGGACCACACGATAGTTCTCAGCAGAGCGAAATCGCGCTCCGTTGAGGATTTTCTACGTCGCATGACGTGAAACGGTAGCTGGCAGCACCGGGCGCAACGCCGAAGCCAGTACTCTCAACCCTTGCGGGGCTATCCCGCGAGGGGATGGCCCGCTCTCTATAAAGGAGCACTATCCCCATGAAAATCATTATCGACATCCCCGATGATTTCGTCCCGGAAGACGGCGATGCGTTCGAGGCCGTTCGGTCGGCCCTGGAACACTTCGAAATCCCTTCTAGGATGAATGTGTTACCGGAAAACCTCTCCGAATGCCACGCAACACAGAATCAATTACCGGAGCGAAATAAGATCAATGCGATCGCGGCAGCAGCATTCGTTCAGCGTACTTCGCTGATGAGCACGGTCCGCAGGGTGTCTACGGCGAACTTTACCTCATATTGGAGCAGCTTCGTACCGGTACGAGCGATGCCAGAAAGGAGAAGTTGTTCCCGGCTCCCTCTGGACCGCTGAAACGACTATCCCCCTTGCCTGGCAAATCGCTCGGTCGTGATTTCAAGGCCGCTGTACAGCGCTTGACCTACCCGTATTTCGAGCTTTCGAAAGAGCAATACGAGGCGGTCAAGAACATCGCGGGCGAATCCGATGTCCTCCTGTTCGATGGGGTAACGCAGGTGACGTTCGGTGAGAGCGGAGGGAGGTTTCTCTTGATGCCTCTCTTTCAACCCATCTAAGCCAAACTGGTAGCGCCACCAGTCCCCAAAAGGGCCGGTGGCGTTTTTCTTTGCCTCTGCCAGATCTCCTTGTACCTCCGCCCGTGGGATAGAATAGAACTTCTTCTTGGCGTTAGCCAAAACGGTAGCTGGTTTCGACCGGGCGCAAGCCAAACCCAGCCTTTTCTCAACCCATCGGGGCTTTCTCCCCGAATGGGCGATGGCTCCGTATTCAACTTGGAGCCACATCATGTCCGCACTCGCGACCTGGATTGTCCCGCCGAACTACGAAGCACAGATATTCGGCCTTTCCGCAGTCGAAATTTCCGCAAGAAAAATCAGTCTTATCAACTTGTCCGGTCAGGTCAGCGCCAGCGTCTTCTACGGCCGTAACGATGCCATATCGGCCTCGATGCCGTTTGGCGATCTGGTTGATTTCGTTCGGAAGAAACTCGCTTCCTAACCCTCGTGGTTCCCGCCACGAGGCGTGGTTCCACAATCACATTGGAGAATCACATGTACGACAAATTCATGATCCATTCCAACGGCGCAGACAATCCAAATGCCTCTTTCTGGTCCAACAAGCACGGATGGACGAATCTGGTTTGTGCCTCACACTTCCACTACTGGGAGACGGAGACATTTAGGCTGCCGATAACCCCGGGAAACGATGCGCGCTGGATACCTGTGGCTCACGCCTACGATCCGACGCTCAACGAGATCAATGAGGGCGACGAACTGCCGCTAACGGATTTCGCTCTGTACCACGCGATCGAGATCCAGGGTGTATCTGTTGTTGCGTAAAGGAAAGGCCCCGGGAAACTGGGGCCTTTTTACATTTCATCCGGGCACGCTATTCAAATCACCCGGCAACCTTCTTGCTCACCGCCTCATACAATTCGCCAAGATTATTGGCGTGTTGTGCTTGGTCGTAGAACACCTTCGTCATGAGGGCGGCGGACGGCGATGAGAAGTCACGCAACTTGTCCAGAATACCTTCGAAACGAGCTTTGGAATAAAGGCGCGTGTCGAACAAGGACATTATTTCGGTCGCTTTTTTGTACTGGGGCGAGGTCAGGCCATTGCTCAGTTTCAAGAGGTTCGCGCCGCCACTCAAGGCACCTCGAACCGCGCCAATGGCACCGATCCCCTGGGTGCAATCCAGCGCCTTCCCTACGGTGGAGGCAGTTTCCTGTTCTTCAGAATAGGTGATGAAACGACGAACGTCCGAATTCATATTCGGGGCGAGGGCTGCTTTCGCTAGGTGGAACACCACCGACTCGCCGCTTGCGCATTTCGCGGCGGCATCCACGTTGCCAACAAACGGAACAACCGCGGCGATTGACTCGGCGACACGTGCGGAACGCGAAGCGTTCTTCATGGCGTCAGTGTAGGTCTTGTCTTTCAGGAGGGAATCCCAGCTTTGCGCAGAGAAACCGTTGCCGACGACGTAAGTGCGCGAGTAGGTGATTTGGTTTTTTGGATCTCGGCATGAGTAAGTAGCGTACTCAAGTGCATCGCCATGATGATATAGAACTGCCGTGTACTGGCAGGAAGCGCTAAACTTGTTATAAATATTGTCGTTATTCAAATTCTCACGCGTCCCCATATCCATCGCTAACTTGAATGCTCGATTAGTAGAATAGAGTATTCGAACGGAGGCCAAATCACTGGACGCCAACGTACCGTCCGCATTCAGATATTCGACTTTGTCGCCAAGCTGAAACACATTCGGCGGAATAGTAAAAACCCCAGTAATTGATACCCCACGTGAAGCCACCGCAGCTTCCCTCGCATTCTCTTCTGCTCGATTCCTATTCGCGACAATCTTCGCCGCCTCATACCGATACTGCTCCGGCTTTTCCAGAATTGGCATGAAGTTCACTTGATTGAGGTCAATCTTGGTCGGTGCGGAATCCGGATTGTGCAAAACGATCCCATCGGCGGTTTTCTCGACGATGTACTTGTTCCCCAAGGAATCTTGCACCGCGTAGGCAGAACCGACCTTCATTGCTTCCAGCGCGGAACCGTCCAGTCGCGTCGGCTCCTTGACCCCGGCCAGCCTGCCGGCGGTCTCCGTCATATTGCCGACAACGCCAAGCAAAGAGCCCAAGGACGCCAGCTTGGGCGCGTTTGCCCAGTCCGGTGTGAGGGAGACCACCGCATCGCCGAACTCCATGAACATTTCGTCAATGGATGCACGCTTCTTGTTCGCGCCGACGGCTTGTCGGCTGCTGTATAGCTCTTTCGGCAGGAACACACGGGCGCCGCCTGGCAGGGTGCCTGTCCCATTCTTGGCGACAGCCAACGAATTGACGAAAGCCTCTGTGCTAACCAGTTGCTCAACACGCGCCGCCGAGAGCTTCTTCGCCAAATGCCACGCCACGGCGAATTCTTCCACGTCCCCCTTGGCCACGGCTTGGGAGGCCTTCGCGGCATAGAAGGCAATGAGCTTGTCCGCCGCCACGGCATCCGCCTGACTCTTGATCGTCATCCTGGCCACGCCGGGGCCGAAGGTGTCGGCCTGCAATTCGGTGATGAGCAAACCGTTCGCACGGAAGTTGTTGCCGGTGCTGTGGAAGACATTTTGATGGGGGCCACTCGTGCTGCAAGCCGTCAGGGTAGCCACCATCAGGGCAACGGCAATGGGGCGAAGGAGGAAGGTTTTACGCATCTGCATTTCTCTCTTTGTTGTCAATATTCACATTTTCCCAGATGTATCCCCGGTT
>Ga0209737_10001640_pt1 | contig 15924 bp, 16 predicted proteins | sample TergutCu122P3_FD_187284 | JGI IMG/M metagenome (GOLD analysis project Ga0209737, IMG submission 187284) | Cubitermes ugandensis P3 segment gut microbial communities from Kakamega Forest, Kenya - Cu122 P3 (SPAdes) (version 2) | ecosystem: Host-associated > Arthropoda: Insects > Digestive system...
ATGCTCTTTTAGTTTTAAAGCAGGCTATTTGTGGAGGTGAGTCTTGGAATCATCCTGTTTTGGTTGTTCTTACGGATCGTGGTTCTGAGTTTTATGCAAACAAGCGTGATGCGAAGGGTCATGTGGATCATGAATATGGGCAGTTTCTTAGAGATCATGGGATCAAGCAAGTTGTATGTGGGGTAAATCATTCGCAGACTAATGGAAAGTTGGTAAAGTTTCGTGATTTATGCATCAAGTATCGGGTTGGGTGTGGTAGTTTGGTGGGGTTTATTTTGTGTGTGTTCTTCTAACCATTGTAGTAGGGGTTTGCTTGAGGTGACTAGTGGTATTCGTTTTATGCCTGTTTTGCCGTTAGCTGTGATTAGGCAGTATTCGTCTTTGAAAATTTCGCTGCTGGTGCGCATGGTTAAGAGTTCACTTGGTCGTAACGCTGCTTCGAAGAGTGCGTAGATTATGGCTCGGTCGCGTTTGTTGTTGGTGGCTTTTAGGATGGCGGTTATTTCTTCTTGTGTGAGTAGGTTTTCGGGTGTGACTTTTGGGTTTTTCTCTTTTATGGCTAGGCTTATCCAGTTTACTTCGGGTGGTATGGGTGTGCCTTTGGCGCATGTTCCTTGTTTGGCGTGTTGTACTATTTTTCGTAGTAGGCGTTTGTTGTCTGCTTTGGTGGATTTTTTGTTTGGTCTGCTGTTTATTTGGGCTACTATGTGTTCTATGTCGGTTTTGGTTAGGGTTTTGTTGTCTGCGCCGTTTATTATGCGAAATAGTACGGGTATGTGTGCGCTGCATTTTGATATTCTACCTGATGAGAGTCCTAGTGCGCTTAGGTGGTCTAGGAATTGTAGTCCTAGTTGGCCGTTTGGGAGTTGTTTTATGTTGTGGCGGTTTCGTTTTATTCGTTGGGCGTAGTCGTGTATTGGTTTATTTGTTGACATGTCCTTTGTATGTTCTGGGAATTTAAAAGGCAGAAACACTTTTTTGGTTTTAGTCGCTGAATTTTGAGGAATAGAACCAGACACTAATAGTTGGTGCGGAGGGTGAGGGTTTGCGGGTTGATTTTTCATGCTTATAGTTCGGCTATAACGTCTTATGGGATAGCTAAGAAAAATGTTTTGCCCTACTATTTGCTTTCAGCTAGTTTGCAGGGTACTAACAACTTTTTTGCCGCAATATCTGCGAGTTTTTTGGCGGGGGTTGTGGGGTTGCTTGTTTTGGTGGTTGTTTATTGGTTTGCTTGGTGGGTTTGGCATAGGGCCTCACGGGATCGGGTGGTGAGTTAGCCTATTTTGTCGGTTAGTGCTAGGGCTTTGACTCGGTTTACTCCGTCGATTTCTTTTGCTATGAATTCTGCGACGCTTTGGGGTACAAATTCTCTCCAGTTGTCGTCGTGTATCATTTTTTCTCGCACTATGGTGGACATGTAGACTTTTCGGTCGAAAAATGGTATGTCTATGACGTGGTAGCCTGCTTCCATAAAGAGTCTTCGGGTGAGGGGTTCGTTTGTGAAGACGATGTTGAATTTTGGTGTGTAGCCCTCTACTGCGCTGACCCAGAGCATGTGCAGGTGGACATCGGGGACGGGTACTATCCAGAGTTTGCTTTCATCGAGGTTTGCTTCTGCGACTGCGCGTTGAATCATGACTAGTCTTTCTCCTGCGGTGAAGGGGTTACGGCTGTTGTGGCTGTACTGGGCGCTACCGATAACAACGATTAGTTCATCCACGGTTTGGAGTGCGTTTTGTATAGCGCATAAATGTCCTCTGTGGAAGGGTTGAAATCTGCCGACGTAGAGACCACGATTAACCACGATAATATTCCCTGTCTTGGTTGCGTTTGGATGCATTTATGATTTGTGTATATGTTGCACAAAAAACGGGTGTGTTGATTTGTTACTGTGGTGTGGTGGGTGTTGCAATTCTTGTGGGTTTGTTTGGTGTTTATTTGTAAAAAGGGTTGTGTGTGGTTATCGGGTATAGGTTGTGTGGTTGGGGGTGTTATTGTTTTTGTTTCCATCTTTTAGGTTTGGCATAAATGTTACGTTGTTTTTTGTTTTCTTCGGTGGTTAGGTTTTGGCCACTGTTTTTGTTCCATTGGTCAAGATGTTTTAGGTTTATTTCAATTATTTCGTCTATTGATATGTTTTGTGTGAAGGTGCCGTTTTTGTAGCAAAATGTGCAGTAATCTTCTGATTTGCCTCCGTTTGCGTTTGTGCCTTTTGTTTCTTGATTTTCAAGGTTTTTAGTGGTGCACAATTCGATGTAGTTGCAACCTGTTTGCGTTTGTGCCTTTTGTTTCTTGATTTTCAAGGGGCATATTGTAGCTTTGGCAAAAAATTATTTCACTCATACTATAGCAATTTGACTAATGTTTTACTGTATGTGTCCGTAATACATGAACCAGTTTTGAGAGTGTTTATGTTGGAATGGTGTCATGGTGTTTATGTGATTGGATCATGATTTGTCCAAAGTGTAAAAAGTATCTGTTCAGTAAAGAATGGTCATCATCACGGCAAACAACGCTGCAAATGCAAAGACTGTAAATGCCAATTCACTCAAGAACAATCACGCGGCAAAAATACCAAAATCAAACACTGGGTCATTTTGCTATATGTTAACGGGTTGTTTTTTTGGGTTATAGCAAAACTTGTGTGTGTTTCTCACAAAGCTGTATATGTTTGGGTGAGGGTGTTTAGTTTTGTAGCCTATGAAAAGCCGGTGCCGCATGTGGGGTTGTGGTTGTGCTTGATGGGTTGCGGTATTTTTATGCTCAAGAAAAATGGCTCTGTATATAGAAGGCTTACTGCCGTACCATTGAGCTGTTCAATTGATTGGGAATGTGAAAACCGAGACAGTGAGTCTAAGCTAATGTTGGGTTGTCTTAGAGTGTTTAGTGTGTCTGTGTTTTTGTTGATTGTTGGGGTGGTTTTTGTTGTGTTTGTTCTGATGTTTTTGGTGTAGTTTAGGTTGTTGGTTTGTGGTGTGGTGTTGTGTAGCCCTAACTTCCCGATTTAAGTAATAGCTCTCAGATGTAGCGCCTTATTTTTTGCCTCTTTTTACTATAAAGGCAGCTATGAGACAGTTCTATAAAATCCTCATATTACTTAACATAAGTAATATGAGCCAACCTGAATAAGCCATAATACGGCTCTAATCACAAAAATAACCAAAAAACAAACCGATAAACAAAACACATTACTTAAACTTGGGAAGTTAGGGGTGTAGTTTTGGGTAGTGGTGTTGGTTTGTTTGTTTTTGTAGAATGTTTTGTGTTGTATGTAGGTGTTGGTTCTGTTGTGTTTCTGTTTGTTTGTTTTTGTGTAAACGGGGCTCCAGACCTGATTGCGTCATTTCTAAGTTAACACTCTCATCTTTTTGATGTTTGGTTGTGTTGTTGTATTGTTAAGTTCTGTTTGAGTGTATTTTGCGGATGCATTTGAAGGTACCTAATTATCACTTGAATTACACAATAGTATCTATTCAATAATTTGCGTTGTTATCGTGGACGGATATTGCCATCTGGTGTCAGTTATTATTTTGTGAGTACGCGTCAACTATTTTGTTTGCATCAAGCGGTTGATGTTGCTATACACTGGTAAACAAATGTACCTTAAACCTTATTTTAAGTTCTACCCACGATATACAAAAACTAACGAAAATTAACTGGTGTACAGGTTGGTTAAAAAATGGTTTTTAATTATAGCGGTCGCGGCGATTGCAGTTATAGTTGCGACTGTTGCTTTCTCATTTTATCCCTATCCAATTAGTATCGATAACATAGGCGGAAAATATAACGCCACCATAACCCACTGGAGTGACCATGTGCAGCTAACCTATACAGACAAGACAGGTCAACACACCTCCTCTTACTTTGACGATAACTTAAAAGACGGATTAAACTGGATCAGCACCAAAACTCCTGAAAACGCAACAATTTTTGCTTGGTGGGACTATGGACACATGATAACCGCAGTGGGCCAAAGAAGTGCAGTGGCACGAAACCCCTCACAAGAAATCCTCGCATCCATTAGTGATTCAAGTGAGATAAAAGAATTAGACGCAAACGACAAAATAGTAGACCTAGCACAAGCACTCATCACAGATAACCCCTCAACATTGATGGGGCTTATGAGAAAATACAATGCAGACTACATCATGGTTTGTGAAGATGATGAGATAAAAACTGCTTGGATATGCAAAGCCGCTGGTCTTAACAGTGCAGATTATGTATCCAGCGATGGCCTGATGAAATTTACAGATTTAGGCAAAACCACAATGCTCTCCAAATTACTTGACAACAAAGACACAGGCCTAACAATAGTTTACCAAAATGCACATATGAAAATCTACCAGCTATCGGGAGCGCAAATCTAGATAAACCTCCCAGCAACACCAACTAAAACTAAACCAAAACTACCCAAAATTAGTATCCACTTAGTGTTGATGTTGGTTTTTGCAGGGCTATCTTTTGTTTTGCTATTTTTCAGCCCCTTTGGACCCATAATAAACAACAGCATCATTCCCTCACCCTATCATCCAATCGGTTGGGCAGGGATATTCATCTATTTGGCAATGTTGGTCTGCTATAGCCAGAAGTATGCGCAAACAAAGGATTATTTTTGGTTAATTTTAGCTTTAGTGTTCTTGCCTAATTTGATCTCCGACCTGTATTTCTTTCCAATTCCAAAAATTATGGGGCAGGGTATGGCTGAGTGGATGGCCATTCAATATGTCGTCTGCTTTATCTGTATGGTCTATTTTAGCAGTCTCAAACTTTTGAGGTACTCAAATCTGCTAATGTTGCTTCTTTTTCTAGTTGTTACTTTAGCTTATTTCTTCCCTGTTTTTGGGGATTTATCTGGAATTTTTGTGGCAGTTTCTTCAGTAGTTTGGTGTATGGTCGTTGGGGTTTCGCTAGGGTATCATGCTTTTCAGCGCAAAGAGTACATAGTGTTGGCTGGAATTATTCTTACATTTATAGTGTCCCATCCCCTTCCAGCTATATACATTACAACTGGTATATTGCCGGTTGGTTGGAGTCAACTTTTCATGGGGGTATTGACTGATCGGATAGCGATTTTTGGACGAATACTGCTTCTCTGTAGTTTATCTGCTATAACAGCGGTTTTAGCCAAGACCAAAAGCTCGACAATCTAGTCAGGAATCTATCAAGTAGTGATTAAGAGCCTGTCTTCAATAGCAGAGTCTCCTGAGCAGAGTAGTTGAATGAGCCATCAATCATGTTTTCCTCAGATCTCGTAACTTCACCAAACCACAAGCTACAACAATCTTCTCCAGTACGAGAATGTTGATTATTTCCTGTTTATGTCCCGCTATTTTAAGACCCAACCGATAGCCCATCAAATAAACAGAGTGCCATTAACTCAAATAATGCAACACCCTGTCAATGTATAATCACCCCTTCTATGGGACTATATCTGTTTTGGTGCATACCCTTACAATCCAAAACCAAATCACTATAGCCCTAAATCTATTTGCTATTCTGCACTACAACTAGACAATCCTGTACCGCCTGTCATCTGTATAAAAAATAATGCCTTAGACGAAGGGGTTAGCAGTATTTTTTTACGACTGTTTCAGTTGGAAAAACTTTGAGCACACCTTTGTCAATATTGATTTCTTTTGGTTCACTATAGCCGCGTTGCTCATGTCTTAGCAGTTCAAGTTTTACCCCCAAACCGCCTACACCATAACCGCCCAATTTCAAATCTGCCTTTACAACACGATGGCAAGGTACGATGAGCGGAAATAAATTGGAGGCCATAATGTTTCCCACTGCTCTTGCTCCTCCACCAACCGCTTTAGCAACTGCACCATACGAAGCAACATAACCCACAGGTATGGCTGAGACCGCCTTCAACACTCTTTGACTATAAATTGGCAAATCAGTTTCAGCTAAAATAAAACTATATGTTGGACTCTTTCCATCATAGAACTCTCTTAACGCCGCAAACAAAGCGTCAAACTGCTGAAACGGCTGAGTAAACACTTCCAGGGCTTCTTTTCCTGCAAAACTACTCTGTATGATGTCTACTGCCGTTTTCTGATCAGATCCAAACGCAACACTCAAAATATATTCATCCCTAAAAGCAACTGCAAACCAAATACCCTCAACATCTTTAACATAAATCTTGATCACACAAACCACCAGTGAACATATTACTGATCAATGTTAAAGCTTACCCAAAAACACTCTGCTAAAAATGGTAACCAAAACCCAAAGTGATAGCCACCATTGTGGATACGATAAATTGATGTATTTAACTATGGATGTGCTTTTGTTTTCAGATTGCAGGGTTTTCATTATTTCACTATATGAACTTGAACCGACTGATTTGTGACAATAGCTGACATAGAATTTAGCTTCCATTTCAACTCATCTGGTATAATGCGATTTACTTCATCATCTCGTGTATGGTAATTTTTGTTACATGCAAACGCGGCTTCAAAAATACTTGTTGTTCCTCGTTTAGTTTTCTTGACTATGTGTTGGACTTATGTTGATATAAAAAATATCATGTTTCCATCATTTTCTTCACTGTTTTATTTTCAAATATCTTTGGTGAATTGTATATTTTTGTATTTGCTTATTCTTCTTGCTTGAGGTTTTTGTTTTTGACTTGATTAATAGATATAAGTAACCTTAATAGATTGTCTTGTGTATTAAAATCGAAAAGGCGATAATTATGGACGGATACGGATCACAATTTCCTCAGTTACCCCAAATTCCACAAATTCCACTTATGCCGCTGGTACAAGCGCCCCAAGAGCAACAGGCGCAGGGCAATCAAGCCCAGCATGGAGCCGGCTGGATGCCGGGCGCCACCACCGTCGGTGTCGTCTTCCAAGACGGTGTTCTTCTAGCAGCTGAAAAACGCGTTACATACGGCGGCTTTATCATGAGCCGAAGCGGCCGAAAAGTCTTCAAAGTCACCGACTGTATCGGTGTCGCCTGTGCCGGTCTCATCGGAGACATGCAAATTCTTGCTCGCGAAATGGAAGCTCAAGCTAAACTCTACAGCATGGACGTTGGCAGACCCATAAGCGTACGTAGCTCAGCTAAACTCTTAGCAAACGTACTCTTCAACCGCCGCTACGCACCTCTTATCACACAAACAATCGTGGGCGGCTTAGATGAAGAAGGCCCATCCATCTATATTCTTGATGTCTTGGGTTCTCTTATCCCCGACAAATATGCCGTAGTAGGCTCGGGTACCGAAACAGCCATGGGTGTCATCGAAGAAGGATTTAAAGACAACCTCACCTTAGAAGAAGCTAAAACCTTGGTCACACGCGCAGTTAAAGCAGCTATCAACCGAGACGCCATGAGCGGCGATGGCATAGACTTTGTCATAATAACCAAAGATGGCATCACCGAAGAATCCACAAAATTCTAAATCTCCCCTTCTTAATTATTTTTAGCAAGCATTCTACTAACCGGTCGATAGCTGAGGATATCTATGTCGTTTGAACTCTCAGACGCCGAAGGCGAATTTCTGGTGCATTTAGCGCGAAATGTCGTTAAGCTCTACTTAACCCAAGGCAAACGAACCCCACCCCCACAGTTCTCCCAAAAATTGCTTGAAAAATGTGGTGTATTTGTTACTCTTAGTACCCTAAATGCGGCGGGTGAAAAAGAATTGCGTGGCTGTATCGGCTATCCTTATCCAACAAGTCCCCTATTAGAGGCTGTTATTGATTCTGCTCTAAATGCTGCCACTGAAGATCCGCGTTTTGAACCCCTCACAATCGCTGAGTTAGATCTAATAGTTTTTGAAGTTAGTGTCCTAACACCCCCTGAGCTGATTCAAACCAACAACCCTCAAGAGTATCTGAGCAAAATCAAAGTGGGCCAAGACGGTTTAATCATTCAACGTGGATGGCACAAGGGCTTACTTTTACCTCAGGTGCCCCTTGAGTGGGGCTGGGGCGCAGAAGAATTTCTTTGTCAATGTTGCATCAAAGCTCGTTTACCCCCAGATAACTGGCTCACCAAAGACGCTAAACTCTACAAATTCCAAGCTCTAATCTTTGAAGAAGAAACCCCAAACGGGGCAGTCAAACGCTCAAACCTAACCAGCATCTAACCCCTCCATAGTGTGGTTTCAATGATTTCTATGGCTCGGTCCAATCCGTGGTATCGGCCTGAAAACCGTGAGAGGGCCTCAGCGTTTTTGGTGTAGCGTTCAAGATTGGCTTCTAGTTTGTTGACGGCGCTTTGGAGTTGTTTTGGGTTTTTAGCAACAATACTGCAGTTCATATTTTCTAGTTTGGCGGCGTTGCCTTGTTGTTCGGGTTGGGTAGGAATGCAGATTGTGGGTTTGCCATATTTGATGGTTTCAAAGCAGGTGGCATGGCCACCGCTAAAGATAACAAATTTAGCGTTTTGCATAGCTTCGGCGCGTTCTTGGGCGTTGAGCCAATTGTGAATTTCACAGTTGCCCTTCTTAGTGGTAGTCTTTTTGCCGGGAGTGCCTAAACTGATAATGACCTTCTCTTTGCTTTGCTCAAATACTGGTTGAAGTGTTTTTAGCAGTCGACTGCGCGTACCAATGGGTCCGCTGATGGGTACAAAAATATGCTTTTGCTCGCCTCGGATGGGCTGGGTGTCAAGAAACGAACCCACATACTCGGTTCTATCAGCAATACCCAACTGTGCAATATCTCCAATGCTATACTCTGAGACCGTATAGGGCGCAGGGTTATCGGGTATGATTACTTTTTTACACACTCGATAGTAGCGCTCAATAAAGCGCTCGCCTGGGCTTAGAAGCGAGGCGAAACCATAGCTGGGCCGAATCAAATTCTCCACATACACAGCTGGAATCTTCCAATTTCCCGCTAAACGCAGTGCATTTATGTCTCCATCAGCAATAAGACCATCTGGTGCTATGTGCCGGATATTTTCACGCAAATCATAATATCTGCGAATTGTCTCATAGGCATTGGACTTTTTTATCTCAAATTTTCCCCGCTCCCCATTAAAAAGCGGTAAAGGCAAAAACAAATTCAACAAAGATGCCGACGTCAAAATCCCATATGCATTCTCATACCACGAAACTGGCGTAACCCGTCCAACATTACAAAACTCTTCGGTAAGCAACTCATAAGCCCGCCCGCCGCTAAAAAAAAATAATTCATGACCCTGTTGCTCAAGCCGCTTACCTAACAGCATAAGACGCGAAACATGACCCAAACCAAGCTCAGAGCAACACAACAATAGACGCATATACCCATAGTAAGAACACAACTATATTTGAATAACCACTACCCACTCCCCCAGTCACACAAGCATTTTAAGCCTAAACAACCACATAGAAATCATGTTCATGCCCCGTCAACTCGTGGAGCAAAAACTCCTCGAATTCCTAACAGACGACATAGGCCAAGGCGACATCACGGCCACCGCCCTTATCCCCCCAAACCAAATCACAATAGCACACGTTATCGCCAAAGAAAACGGCACCATAGCCGGCATAGAAGAAGCCACCATACTCGCAGAAGCCCTAAACCTAAAAACACTATCCCAAACAACCGACGGACAACAAATACACAAAAACCAAATCATCCTCGAACTCACCGGATGCGCCCAAACCATCCTTGTCGTCGAACGAACTCTGCTAAATCTCCTCTCACGTATGAGTGGTATTGCAACCCAAACCCACACTCTTACCCAACAACTACAAACCACCGCCAACCCTAACATCCGAATTGCGGCTACCCGCAAATCCGCCCCCGGTCTGCTATACTTTGACAAAAAAGCCGTTCTCATAGGCGGAGGCGACCCCCACCGGCTCCACCTAGACGACATGGTGCTAATAAAAGACAATCACATAGCCCTAAGCGGCAACGTAGAAGAAACCCTAAAAAAAGCCAAAATCAACACCTCTTTTAGCAAAAAAATCGAAATCGAAGTTACAACCCCCCAAGACGCCCTAAAAGCGGCCGAAGGCGGCGCAGACATTATAATGCTAGACAACTTTTCCCCCAAACAAGCCAAAGAAACCGCCCAAAAACTGCGCCAAGCAGGTCACACTAAAATCCTGCTCGAAGTCAGCGGAGGCATAACCCCCCAAAACCTCCTTGAATACGCAAGCGCAGACATCAACATCATAAGCATAGGCGGATTAACACACAGCGTAAAAGCACTCGACATAAGCCTAGAAATAGTAAAACATAACGTGAAATAGGCGCGTTGCCTTGCCGCTTGTTGCGATAGTTTGCACAAAATCTGTTTCTTAAAACGGACAGGTTTCTCAAAGCATCAATTTTCTCTGTTAAATCTTCAATAGATTGTTGCCTACTTTCCAGCTATTGGATTGTATACGCGTAAACTTCATATGACTTAACTGTAACCAATAAATTAGCTACTATTATCTGTGCATTGGCGTGAAGAAATGAAATATTTAAAGTGCATTATTATGGTTATTGCAGTTACTGTAGTGATATGTCTAATTTAGTTTGCGTTTACAGTACTGTTACTCGCCTTAACACCAAGATGTCTAATGGATCCGATGCCTGAGGGATCCGGATTCAAAATTTATCGCCCCAAGAAAACACCACCTATCAAATATGAGGCATTCTACTCAATATTACGGCAAACAGTGCAACAGCAAAAATCAAATACTTTATAGAAGTAGATGGAGACCACAGTTATGTTCATACTCAGTCTGTCGCTAAGTATAACCTTGATGGAATCTATGTTTGGAACGGCGACCTTAACGGCACTTACACTGAACCAAGAGAATTTAGTTGTTTTCAAGGAGTTCATACTTTGTTTATACTTTTGATGAGGAAGGTAACGTGGGGGATTGCCAAATTATCACTTTTACTGTGGCCGTTCCCATTCCATCCGAAATAACAATGGCTGGGCAAGAGCTACAAGCAGCTATCAGCTACTTTGAGTCTGAGGGGTTAACAATTGAGCCGTCTAATCCTAAAGCGGCATACCTAACTCATGGAACGGTTGTGAATTTTGAGAGTGTGGAAAAGTTTGACTTCTGTGAAGGCAAATGGGTACTAACAATTGTTAAATTTGACGAAATCTCTGTGTTTCGTTTTGTGGTTATGTCTCTGAAATTTTGCCAACAGTTTATTGTTTTCAAGTAGTGATTATCTGTTTTTTTGTTTTCTATTTTTTATTCTTTAAAAGATTTGAATTACATTTTGTGTAACATCTGTAGGGTAATTGTATGCAGATATGATATATTTGTTTTTATGTTTCTCACAGTTGTTGCCATCGCCTGAGTTGGTACACGACTAATTATGTCTTGACCTGTTTGTTTGTTATCGAATTATTGTGGTAAAAAATAAAAAATTGATCGATTATAGTTAGATTTGAATCGCTATTATAGCTGTTTCCACGATGGCTCCGATAATAAGTAGTACGGCTGCGATTCCGATGAATATGATTAGCCATTTGAGTTCACGTTTCCATTTATTTTGCAGTATACGACGAAACATCCACAGACTCTCTGTCATGCCTATGGCATAAGTTATGAACTCGAGTAAAAACACGGCCCCTACTCCGATGAGAACAAAAACTATGGTTGTTGTTGCTATAGAAATCTCAGGTGTTGTCGTTACTACATCGCTTGCCATTTGCACCTCAAAAACAGCTCTAAAAGCTTGTCCTGTGCTAAAGAGAATAAACATACCTATGAAAAACCCGGCAATGGGGATAAACATAAGCAGGCACAGTGAAAAATTGTTTACAAAAATATCTAAAGGCAAAGTGCCCTGGGATTGTCCATCAGTAAGGGTTTGATTGAGTTGATCACTGATGTCTTTGGCGGTTCCAGGGTTGACTGGAACCAGAGCACCAACTAAAGTTACCAGCAAAGACAGTATAAACACTGCCAATATAGAATAGACGCGTTTGCGTCTTGGCGAAGCCTTAAGCCAGAACTGCGGATACTTCATTAATTTACCTTCTTACTGACACAATTAAGGACAATAGTTCTTTTATATAAATAGAGTTTCAGACAATTTAACCTTTCTAAACTCTACCCAACCCTTGTTTAGCGCGCATAATTTTAATCGTACAATTAGGGATTTTTGTTTGTTTTACAGTTAGTTGCAACTGTTGTTTGGTATGATTTTTTGGGTTGTGTTTAGTGTTTGGTTTTGTTAAAAGAAGAGAAAAAGACGATTTAGTCTTCTGGGTTGTTGTTTTTTGTTTTTAGGCCCAGGGCTAAGATGTATTCTTCGGAACTTTTGGCGCGGCTTGCTTGTGGTTTAACGATGCGTACGGACTCAAAGTTGTCTTTTATTTCTGCGGTGAAGTCGTTTAAGAGGTCGCCTTGGAAGACTTTGACAAAAAAATTACCTCCTGGTTTTAGGATGCGCCTGGCAATTTTTAAGGCGTTGATTGCGAGATCGATCTGGCAGGCGTGATCGACTTCCCATACGCCTGTTACGTTGGGTGCGGCGTCTGAGATGACAACATCGGGGGCGCGGGGTAGAAAGGAGATGATTTGTTCGGTGATGTTGGGTTCGGTTAGGTCAGCGACTATGGTGCGTATGTATTCTTGGGTGAAGGGTTCGATGGGTTTGAGATCGACACCCAGTACAAAGCCGTGTTTGCCGGTCATTTTGCGTGCGGCTTGGATCCATCCGCCGGGAGCAGCTCCTAGATCCACCACGATGTCATGGAGTTTTATAAAACTGTATTTGTTATTGGCTTGGACTAGTTTGTAGGTGGAGCGGCTACGATAGTTTTCTTCTTTGGCTTTTTTGTAGTAAAACTCGTTTTTGCGCTCACGGATCCATGCTTTCGGCGTCGGTGTCATCCTCATATAGGTTGGATTTTTCTAGTAGTTCATCGGGTTCTTGGTCTGATTTGGGTGTTTCTTTTCCAAGGTTTATGATCCACTCGGTGAGTCTGGGGCAGCTTTTGGGTGAGATGGCTGTTGTGGGGTCGCATCGTGCATTATCGGGACAGAGTAAGCAGGGGCAGTCGATGATGGTTTCAATCGATGCGGGTAGTCTTTTAGGGTAGAGGCGATATGTCCATCTGCCTTCTTGGAGTTCTTTTTCTCTTCGAATAAGCCCTTTTTCTTCTAGTTTGATAGAGACGCGGCTGCCTTCACGGCTACTGGCGCCTAGTTCTCGCCATAAATCGGATTGAAGCACACCCTGATAACCGGTGTTTACAATATAGTGGAGTGCTTTCTGTTCAAGGTCGTTACGTTTTGGCATTTTGTTATCAGTTCCAATAATACAGTATTATAAGCTTTGGATGAGATAAAAATATGTATCCCCAAGCGGCTGAGAAATCTCATGATTAAAATTGCGTGTCCAGATGGTAAATATTGCCTAGGTATTGAGTCTTCTGCAGATGATTTTGGAGTAGGTATTGCTGATTTTGATGGCACTATTTTAGCTAACTGTTCAGATAGCTACATCCCTCAAGAGGGTGGAATTCACCCAAGAGAAGCCGCCAGACATCACGCCGAGGTCGCAGATAGTGTCTTACATCAAGCCCTAAACAGAGCCTCTATCAAACCAAACGAACTAACCTGCATTGCTTTCTCACAAGGTCCCGGTTTAGGACCTAGTCTTCGCACAGGCGCCACTGTTGCACGTGCCATAGCGGCTTATCTTGAAGTTCCTTTGGTGGGTGTTAATCACTCAGTTGCCCATATTGAAATCGGTAAACTCACAACCGGTGCCCAAGACCCACTCACACTTTATGCCTCAGGCGGCAACACTATGGTAACGGCTTATACGGCTGGGCGTTACCGCGTTTTTGGCGAGACCCTCGACATCGCTTTGGGTAACTGTATAGATGTTTTTGGACGCGAAGCTGGCTTAAAAGCAAAACAAGGCCTGCCCATAGGAGCCGCCATAGAGCAATTAGCACAAAACAGCCAACAACAAACACTAATCCATCTGCCCTACGTAGTCAAAGGTATGGATCTCTCCCTAAGTGGTCTTCTAACTGCTGCAGCCACCACTCTTCAAAACCAAAAAAACTCTGCCTGCAATCCCTCACATAGTTTAGAGGATGTATGCTACAGTCTCCAAGAACATGCCTTTGCAATGGTCAGCGAAGTCACAGAGCGCGCATTGGCCCACACAGAGAAAAAAGCAGTTCTACTAACCGGCGGCGTGGCAGCAAATAAACGCCTCCAAACCATGCTCTCCCTCATCGCCGAGGAGCACAACGCCGCCTTTAGCGTCGTTCCCAAACAATACGCAACCGATAACGGTGCCATGATAGCCTGGACTGGAACGTTGGCCTACAAATATGGAGTGATTACCCCCATTGATAAGAGTATGGTCAAGTTACGCTGGCGCGTAGATAAGGTGGATGTACCATGGATACAGTAGACAAAGTCCCCCAAACCAAGTTGCTAAAAAAAGGTGCTGAGGCAAGTCTCTTTCTCACAAATTGGTATGGCAAAGAAGCAATCATTAAAGTACGTATTCCCAAAAAATACCGTCCACCCACCCTAGACCAACAAATCCGTCGTTACCGTACCATCCACGAACCCCAACTAATACATCATGCCAAAACAGCCGGCGTAGCCACCCCGCTTATCTATATGGTAAATGTTTCCCAATCAACCATTATTATGCAATACATCAAAGGGCCCCAAATCAAAACCTTGCTAAACAACCTCGACAAACCCAACCAACACTCCCTCTGCCTCCAAATCGGTAAATCAATCGCGCGTCTGCACAACTCTGGCTTAATCCATGGTGATCTCACAACCTCAAATATGATCCAAGCCCAAAGCGGCCAAATCTATTTCATAGATTTTGGCTTAGGAGAAAAAAATGCTGAACTTGAAGCCCAAGGAGTTGATTTACATCTGTTTAAGCGTGCGCTTCAGAGTACTCATTTTAGCTTCTGGGAAGACTGCCTAACAAGTGTACTGTGTGGTTACACCTCTATCCGAGGCGATGTCCTCTCAGAAAAGGTTTATGAGAAAACCCGCCAAATAGAGAGCCGAGGACGCTATGTTGAAGAACGCAAGCAATGAATTCCCCCTAAAGGGCAAAATGATTTTTTTCGCAACTGCCAACATTCACAAATTTAACGAAGCCCGATGCATCTTGGGCAACTTGGGCATAGGGGTTGGTATGCTCAAACTCAAAGGCGGTGAAATCCAAAGTGAAAGTCTCCAAGAGATCTCAGAAAAAAGCGTCCAAAGCGCCTACAAAAAATGCGGCTTGTCCATCATTGTAGAAGACGCAGGGTTATTTATCGATGCCCTTGAAGGGTTTCCTGGACCCTATGCGGCATACGCCTACAAAACCATTCACAACAGCGGCATTCTCAAACTCTTAGAAACCAAAGAAAACCGCAACGCAACCTTTCAATCAATCATCTCTTATTGCGATAACCAAACCCAAATGGATCCTCTAAGCTTCTATGGCCAATCCAAAGGAGTTATCACCCTCCAAGAACGCCAAGAACCAGGTAAGCCTGCGTTTGGGTTTGATCCAATCTTCCAACCAAACAACAGCTCCAAAACCTTTGCCGAGATGACTCTGCAAGAAAAAAATTCCCACTCACACCGCGCTGAGGCTCTCACCAAATTTGCTCAATGGTATATGAGTAGTTCTGTTCCGTAGTGTTGGTGGACCTGTGTTGCTCTTAGGATGTTGTTGGTTTCTGTGGATCTGATTTGTATTTTTCATTTGTTTCCATGTTTATTACTATCTGCTGATAAAATATTGGAATGGACGTATAACTAATCCCGATATCATAACTATGGTGATGAAAACAACTAACAAGGTGTTGCCTATATTGAAAATCCATAGTGCCAACGGGATTATGGCAGTTTGACTTTTCATAGTCGGTAACCACAGTGTTTAACCCAACCCTCAATATCACTAATAGTTATAGTGGACAAAGCTTCTGAAATAGCAACAGCCAAAACCTCAACCGTTCTAG
>Ga0209737_10001641_pt1 | contig 15919 bp, 8 predicted proteins | sample TergutCu122P3_FD_187284 | JGI IMG/M metagenome (GOLD analysis project Ga0209737, IMG submission 187284) | Cubitermes ugandensis P3 segment gut microbial communities from Kakamega Forest, Kenya - Cu122 P3 (SPAdes) (version 2) | ecosystem: Host-associated > Arthropoda: Insects > Digestive system >...
TGGAGCGCGATCAAATGAAGCAATTCGTGAATTTCAATTCAACCATTGTTCGATTATCAGTCGCGAAATATACCCTTTTCCGTCTTTTGTTACGTATTTCAATTCAACCATTGTTCGATTATCAGATAAACAGTTTTATTGGCGAAAAGGAATTGAAAATCATATTTCAATTCAACCATTGTTCGATTATCAGAAAAAGAATTTTTAAACCTTTAAATAATAAATAGATAATTTCAATTCAACCATTGTTCGATTATCAGTCGTTGTTCACCTATTCGAATTACATCCACGATAATTTCAATTCAACCATTGTTCGATTATCAGTCACCTCTGAAATACTGCGCCGACGTACTCGAATATTTCAATTCAACCATTGTTCGATTATCAGCAGTGGATGGTGATGTTTGAAGCCGCCTCCGGAAAATTTCAATTCAACCATTGTTCGATTATCAGAGTTTGATAGATAGATTTTCGTTGGCAAAGGCGGATTTCAATTCAACCATTGTTCGATTATCAGGCTTCATCGAGGCTCATATCGACTACCCGACCGAATTTCAATTCAACCATTGTTCGATTATCAGAACGCTGTTAAAAACTTTTTTGGATTGAAACTGTTAATTTCAATTCAACCATTGTTCGATTATCAGGAGAGGTTTTTGTTGGCAAAGGGAATTGTTGAACTATTTCAATTCAACCATTGTTCGATTATCAGCGGCAATTACATTCAGCCCATTCTCCCGCCACCACATTTCAATTCAACCATTGTTCGATTATCAGTAAAATACCCGACAACCATACAAACCAATCCAAACATTTCAATTCAACCATTGTTCGATTATCAGTATCACGAATTTCAGTCAGCAAATTGAGTTCCTGCATTTCAATTCAACCATTGTTCGATTATCAGACCTCGTCATCGGTTTTGATACCCATACTCAATTCATTTCAATTCAACCATTGTTCGATTATCAGGCCAACGCCGATTTTGTTCCCGACTTATACATCTTATTTCAATTCAACCATTGTTCGATTATCAGGAGACTGTTGCCGATGCTAATTCGGGTTTTTATGTATTTCAATTCAACCATTGTTCGATTATCAGGAACGCAAACAAGAAGGTTTTGGATTTATTTGACATTTCAATTCAACCATTGTTCGATTATCAGTCCGGTTGTGGCAGCGGAAAGACAAATATGCAATATTTCAATTCAACCATTGTTCGATTATCAGGCGCATGTATTGCACAATAGTAGCGTCGTTTAGGTTGTAATTTCAATTCAACCATTGTTCGATTATCAGTTGGCAAAGGCGGTGGTTGAACTTGGGGAACATTACGATTTCAATTCAACCATTGTTCGATTATCAGGCACCTGGGTCACCTGAAATGGCGGCACCATTATATTTCAATTCAACCATTGTTCGATTATCAGCGAGGCCTTCATTGATGATATTTCCACGCCAGGTGCGGATTTCAATTCAACCATTGTTCGATTATCAGATTGCCTTGGCGCCGTTTGATGCTTGATAAATCTTATTTCAATTCAACCATTGTTCGATTATCAGCACGACTATTTGTCGATTTTAAATCATCAATTATTTTATTTCAATTCAACCATTGTTCGATTATCAGTATTTATCTGAATAATTCATGTTTATATAGTTTTAAAATTTCAATTCAACCATTGTTCGATTATCAGCCCCAATGGCAAACGTTATTCCGGCAAACGTTCCAGATTTCAATTCAACCATTGTTCGATTATCAGGCGATCCCATGCTTTGGCAATACCGGACTGTTCCAAATTTCAATTCAACCATTGTTCGATTATCAGAATATACATAATATTCATCTTTTGAAATATATCCATTTCAATTCAACCATTGTTCGATTATCAGGAATGAAGAAGTATACACGCCGTATGATTCAGGAATTTCAATTCAACCATTGTTCGATTATCAGTTCGACTTTAGGCTTGTACACTGTTTCACTAACCGTGATTTCAATTCAACCATTGTTCGATTATCAGGCGGCTCAAGTTTTGGTTTATACGAATCGGAACGAAATTTCAATTCAACCATTGTTCGATTATCAGTTTAAAGTAGGTTTTAGGCCGTCAAACTGTATAGGCTCATTTCAATTCAACCATTGTTCGATTATCAGAATGCTGGGGCGTTGTCAATATCGGGTACGATAAAATTTCAATTCAACCATTGTTCGATTATCAGCACAAAACCCATATAAATCAGCATCGGTTGTTATCTGATTTCAATTCAACCATTGTTCGATTATCAGTGTCGTTTTACGCGCTATATAACAATATAATTGTCGATTTCAATTCAACCATTGTTCGATTATCAGAGACGAGGAACTGCTTGCATCCGAACTCATCGCACATTTCAATTCAACCATTGTTCGATTATCAGTGTCGGGAACTACCAAAATGCAATACTTGGCGCTATATTTCAATTCAACCATTGTTCGATTATCAGCGCGATTCAGGATGAACTGGAAACGTTATTACCGGAATTTCAATTCAACCATTGTTCGATTATCAGTGTGTCCTTCGATTGCGTCCTGAATATCAGAATCATTTCAATTCAACCATTGTTCGATTATCAGCCAACTGAAAACTATAAACTTACAGTTTCATGTAATTTCAATTCAACCATTGTTCGATTATCAGCATACTTACCGTATCAAATGTCAAGAATTTTGAGATTTCAATTCAACCATTGTTCGATTATCAGTCTTATACATTCGCAGTTATAGCAGCGTTTACGCTATTTCAATTCAACCATTGTTCGATTATCAGAACCTAAATCTTTGAACGATTTGATCTTTTGTCATATTTCAATTCAACCATTGTTCGATTATCAGTAATGTACGTTTTTTACTTCTACCCACTCTTTGTAATTTCAATTCAACCATTGTTCGATTATCAGCCCATACATTTCTAAGCCGACTCACAATTTCGTCATTTCAATTCAACCATTGTTCGATTATCAGTCAATTTGATAAGGTTTGACCAACGCTACTGGGTTATTTCAATTCAACCATTGTTCGATTATCAGTAATAATGTGCCGGTGAGCGGCGCATGAATTTCAGTCATTTCAATTCAACCATTGTTCGATTATCAGGGGCTTCATCGAGGCTCATATCGACTACCCGACCGAATTTCAATTCAACCATTGTTCGATTATCAGTACGTATATTTCACAACCAATACATCCGGAACCGGAATTTCAATTCAACCATTGTTCGATTATCAGCCGGTATTGAAGCCCTGCAAAAAGACAGAAAAGCAGATTTCAATTCAACCATTGTTCGATTATCAGTATAATAAAGTATTAATCATTAAAAAACCAGCGACAAATTTCAATTCAACCATTGTTCGATTATCAGTCGCTTTGCCTGTCGCTTCCTATCTTAATTTCAAATTTCAATTCAACCATTGTTCGATTATCAGAATCAATTCCAATCCTAAAAACTCGTTTTCACGCATTTCAATTCAACCATTGTTCGATTATCAGTAAAAAGCGACACCGGATAAGTTGCGGGCAAATTGCATTTCAATTCAACCATTGTTCGATTATCAGCCGTAACGCAGACGGGTAAGGCTTTTTTATTACGATTTCAATTCAACCATTGTTCGATTATCAGTTTAAATCCAATTCTATGATTTAGTACGAACCGTATTTCAATTCAACCATTGTTCGATTATCAGCACAAGCCCCAAGCGTTCGGCTTCTTCCATGAGTATTTCAATTCAACCATTGTTCGATTATCAGAGGCTTACCCAATGGGGTGTCGTTTGGGGTGTCGTTATTTCAATTCAACCATTGTTCGATTATCAGTTGATGTTATACCGATGCACTTGTTTGTAAATCCGTAATTTCAATTCAACCATTGTTCGATTATCAGCCACCACGCAACAAACAAGTTCTTTATGTTTTCCCATTTCAATTCAACCATTGTTCGATTATCAGTCATATTTGATGGCAATTATTATTACATATACAATATTTCAATTCAACCATTGTTCGATTATCAGCGAAACGGGTCAAGAAAGTTAGCGTAATAATGAGATTTCAATTCAACCATTGTTCGATTATCAGCGAACGTGGTATGATTACTTTCGAGGAAGATGAATAATTTCAATTCAACCATTGTTCGATTATCAGGGTCAATTCAGCAAAATAAGTATTTTTACTATTTGTATTTCAATTCAACCATTGTTCGATTATCAGCAGGCCATGTCTGCAATTAGCCGTGAATGTAAAATACATTTCAATTCAACCATTGTTCGATTATCAGTTACAGTCAGGACAACCATCATTTGAGCAATGGAATTTCAATTCAACCATTGTTCGATTATCAGACGGAACGAAATAACAATACCCCAACGATTCTACAGGATTTCAATTCAACCATTGTTCGATTATCAGAAGCTGCTCGCTAACAGGCACTGAAAAGCAAATAATCATTTCAATTCAACCATTGTTCGATTATCAGTTATGTCCCCAGCAGAACCGGTTGCAAATCCTAAATTTCAATTCAACCATTGTTCGATTATCAGTCCCAAATATTTCTTAAACGTCCCACAATTTCATCATTTCAATTCAACCATTGTTCGATTATCAGTACGGCCTGATTACCTTTGCGCTGCGTCTCTATAAAATTTCAATTCAACCATTGTTCGATTATCAGGTAATATCTACATCGCTTTGTTTGTTTGTATCATATATTTCAATTCAACCATTGTTCGATTATCAGGAGCAACATCGCTTTTGTCCGATCGGTAGTTTGAAATTTCAATTCAACCATTGTTCGATTATCAGTAAATGGAATCGTGCAAGTATTGACAAAGTGAGGTACATTTCAATTCAACCATTGTTCGATTATCAGTGTTCTGCTCAGTTTCAATATCGCGTGTTAAACAAAATTTCAATTCAATCATTGTTCGATTATCAGATGTTTTTGAATATCCGGTTGTGCGTCCGTTCGATGCATTTCAATTCAACCATTGTTCGATTATCAGCTTTAAAGCAAGCGAAGTATACTAATACGCATGTATTTCAATTCAACCATTGTTCGATTATCAGTTGCAAGGGGGTAACGAAACGTTACACCCTTACGCAATTTCAATTCAACCATTGTTCGATTATCAGTTTCACCGGTGTAATTGTTCAAAGAAAGTCCGGTATTTCAATTCAACCATTGTTCGATTATCAGCTAAATTAGCAAACACTCCGGCCAATAGCATAACTCATTTCAATTCAACCATTGTTCGATTATCAGTAGCCGGTCTTCAATCAATTCGTCTACTGTTTTTTCATTTCAATTCAACCATTGTTCGATTATCAGGCAAGAGGTACAAGCCTCCGATCTAGCCTAAAAGATTTCAATTCAACCATTGTTCGATTATCAGGTAGGCTTCATTTTTCTCTCGTACGTAATTGGACATTTCAATTCAACCATTGTTCGATTATCAGTTAGGTTCAGAACACAAGCTGTTATGTCAGTTCGAATTTCAATTCAACCATTGTTCGATTATCAGGATGTTCCGGCGCCGGACCAGAAAGCGTATTGAAAATTTCAATTCAACCATTGTTCGATTATCAGGGTGCACAGTTCCGATGTCTGCTTCGGTAGTTCCACGATTTCAATTCAACCATTGTTCGATTATCAGTTTTCCTTCACACCTTTATTAATTTTCGGTATAGAAATTTCAATTCAACCATTGTTCGATTATCAGCTTTGTGTTCACCGTTTGCCCCTGGTTTTCGTTCATTTCAATTCAACCATTGTTCGATTATCAGTAAGTTCTTTAAATTCCTAAAGTTCGTTTCTCACATTTCAATTCAACCATTGTTCGATTATCAGAACACATCACTATTTTTCACTACCCCAATAGCATAATTTCAATTCAACCATTGTTCGATTATCAGATGCCTCGCGTGGGCGTCGTGTCGCGGACGTATCGATTTCAATTCAACCATTGTTCGATTATCAGGGGTTTATACGCCGACAGTAGCCTCCGGCAACTGCATTTCAATTCAACCATTGTTCGATTATCAGTCTTTTCAAAATCTTTACGATGCTTCCTAATTTTATTTCAATTCAACCATTGTTCGATTATCAGTTTCTTCCGGAACTACGAGCAGAAATCAGATAGATTATTTCAATTCAACCATTGTTCGATTATCAGTCATTGTCGAAACCTATTCCAGCGCCATTTTCCAAATTTCAATTCAACCATTGTTCGATTATCAGAAAAGGCCGCCGGTTTATTTTTGAACTTTTAAAGGATTTCAATTCAACCATTGTTCGATTATCAGCTCAATTCCTGAAAACTCGTTTGCGAAAACTGCCCGAATTTCAATTCAACCATTGTTCGATTATCAGTTTGCTGACATACCAAGTTCTTTGGCTATTTGCGATTTCAATTCAACCATTGTTCGATTATCAGCGTTCAGTTATGGGTAATCTTTCAATAGCTCCTATATTTCAATTCAACCATTGTTCGATTATCAGACTTCCCTTCGCGCGCCCGCCATTAAATGCCTCGCAATTTCAATTCAACCATTGTTCGATTATCAGTTACACAAATATGTAATGGGTACTTTCACGAACAAAGTATTTCAATTCAACCATTGTTCGATTATCAGTTATGATCATGTGGGCATCACTCATCTTAACTGGCATTTCAATTCAACCATTGTTCGATTATCAGACTGGCCGTGGTCAACGCCCCACATAAAAATCTCGATTTCAATTCAACCATTGTTCGATTATCAGTTTAACAGGACAAAGGTTTGGTAGATTAGTTGCATATTTCAATTCAACCATTGTTCGATTATCAGGAAAATGTGTATAAATTGTCCTTATATCGTGAATTTATTTCAATTCAACCATTGTTCGATTATCAGTGTCTGAAGTTGTTGCAAGTAGGGGTAGACTTTTGATTTCAATTCAACCATTGTTCGATTATCAGATGCTGCAAGTAAAGGTTGGTACGGAACAATTGTATTTCAATTCAACCATTGTTCGATTATCAGACGCAACTGTTAATGATGGATATATCTGATATTGATTTCAATTCAACCATTGTTCGATTATCAGGTCGCGGACGTAACTTGACCTGTTGGACATACACGCATTTCAATTCAACCATTGTTCGATTATCAGTATCAATAATATTACTATTAAAGGTGCTGTTTATGACATTTCAATTCAACCATTGTTCGATTATCAGCCTGCGCAAATTGAGGCTTTACATGACCTTCTATATTTCAATTCAACCATTGTTCGATTATCAGTGTCCTGAATGCAAAGGAAACGGTGAGTTATTCAAATTTCAATTCAACCATTGTTCGATTATCAGTCCGTAATCTACCCTTACAACGTTCATGTCGCGCATTTCAATTCAACCATTGTTCGATTATCAGTCCGTAAAATTGCATTCGTTGTGCTATTTTTTTGAATTTCAATTCAACCATTGTTTGATTATCAGTTGCCTCTGAAAGTTTGAAAAAGAAGTCGTATATTGATTTCAATTCAACCATTGTTCGATTATCAGACCAAAAAGTTTTGGAAAAGAAATAAAATTTACCGGATTTCAATTCAACCATTGTTCGATTATCAGCGACCGTCATTGGAACTGTCTCTGGAGCTGTTGGAAATTTCAATTCAACCATTGTTCGATTATCAGACGCCGCCTGTTATCATTTCACGTTCATTACCGGAATTTCAATTCAACCATTGTTCGATTATCAGTATGATAAAAGTACGATAACGGTATGGAAAATGTCATTTCAATTCAACCATTGTTCGATTATCAGCAGCGCGTGCCAAAATGACATCCGGCGTTTCGTCATTTCAATTCAACCATTGTTCGATTATCAGCTACATTAGAAGTTGTTCCATCTTCTAAAAATTATTAATTTCAATTCAACCATTGTTCGATTATCAGCAGGCACAGGCGATAGGGTAATGACCAGTACTGAATTTCAATTCAACCATTGTTCGATTATCAGCCTGAAAACAAAAATAGCATCCTGCCATCCAATTTGTCATTTCAATTCAACCATTGTTCGATTATCAGTGATGTTGATGCCACGGGTGTCAATCAAAAAGATAATTTCAATTCAACCATTGTTCGATTATCAGCCCAGATGAACTTATCGAAAGTCCAGGCGGGAAGTATTTCAATTCAACCATTGTTCGATTATCAGTTTGAGGCCGGTCAGCAATTACGTGACGATATTAATTTCAATTCAACCATTGTTCGATTATCAGTTCGGCGCCGGTGACGTCGATGCCCTTCGATTTGAATTTCAATTCAACCATTGTTCGATTATCAGACAATGTCGGTTTGTATCGTTATACCGGCGTCGCTATTTCAATTCAACCATTGTTCGATTATCAGTGTTGCTAAAGCCATTACCTCTGCTTCAATTGTCGGATTTCAATTCAACCATTGTTCGATTATCAGTATTTTTCCGTTGTCGGTTATAATATCTTTTTTATCATTTCAATTCAACCATTGTTCGATTATCAGTCGAATGGCGCGATAGTATCATTTATTTAAAAGGATTTCAATTCAACCATTGTTCGATTATCAGGTAATGGGCGTTCGGCTCGTGTCACGCGAGACGGATTTCAATTCAACCATTGTTCGATTATCAGTTGGTCGTTCACCTTGAATTGCACGCCCATTTCGCATTTCAATTCAACCATTGTTCGATTATCAGATGTTTTTCCATTAAAAACAAACTGGATATACCCGCATTTCAATTCAACCATTGTTCGATTATCAGATTCATCATCTAATTCAATTCTTTGTCGTGTCCTGATTTCAATTCAACCATTGTTCGATTATCAGCGAACATTCCTGATGCCACATCGTATGAACTCCCAAATTTCAATTCAACCATTGTTCGATTATCAGTTGCTTACCCACCTTATCAGACACACCCATTGTGAAATTTCAATTCAACCATTGTTCGATTATCAGCAGGCTATCCTTACCGCCTGAAAAGGACATGTATAATTTCAATTCAACCATTGTTCGATTATCAGCGGATAGGGTGGTGCCTATCAAGGGACAAAACAGCAATTTCAATTCAACCATTGTTCGATTATCAGGCCTATCTGTCCCAGCATGCTCTGCATCACATTAATTTCAATTCAACCATTGTTCGATTATCAGTGCTGCGCGAAGAAGGTTTATGGTTTGACGCCGACATTTCAATTCAACCATTGTTCGATTATCAGTCTGAATATGCGGTTACATTTATGCTTCCAAATCCATTTCAATTCAACCATTGTTCGATTATCAGCAACCCGACAGCATATGCCGGTCAGGTTTTGTCGATTTCAATTCAACCATTGTTCGATTATCAGTATACGTGCTGTGAATTAACTTCGCGGTTTCTCTATTTCAATTCAACCATTGTTCGATTATCAGTGTCGACAAAAACGGTATCACATCCAAAAGCATTAATTTCAATTCAACCATTGTTCGATTATCAGCGGTCAACCCCCACAATTCCCGACGTTATATGCCGGATTTCAATTCAACCATTGTTCGATTATCAGATCGTTGTCCTATGCGTAGCGAAATCACAGCAAACAGATTTCAATTCAACCATTGTTCGATTATCAGACAAAACGCATATAAATCAGCATCGGTTGTTATCTGATTTCAATTCAACCATTGTTCGATTATCAGTGTGAGTTCCTGCGACTACCTGTGTTGTACTTGCAACATTTCAATTCAACCATTGTTCGATTATCAGTTTGTCGACAAAAACGGTATCACATCCAAAAGCATGAATTTCAATTCAACCATTGTTCGATTATCAGCAAAACTAAAACCTGCGTAACTAACGAGAAAATGATTTCAATTCAACCATTGTTCGATTATCAGGTGGAAAACTTTCCGATACGACTGAAATAAGCAGAATTTCAATTCAACCATTGTTCGATTATCAGGAGATAAATATTAATGTTGTTTATGATTTGTTTGATAAATTTCAATTCAACCATTGTTCTATTATCAGCCTCGTTGCAGAAAAGGCGCAGGAATTTGAAAATAATTTCAATTCAACCATTGTTCGATTATCAGGATCTGAAATGAATAGTCTTGACCGACAATTCCGTCATTTCAATTCAACCATTGTTCGATTATCAGGAAAAAGAAAACTGATAAAACCGAAAAAGAATCAAAATTTCAATTCAACCATTGTTCGATTATCAGTTGAAGCCGTTAATTCAAAGATAAATGAACTGTGATATTTCAATTCAACCATTGTTCGATTATCAGCTTCGCTCCGTAATTGATTGTACCATCATATTCGTATTTCAATTCAACCATTGTTCGATTATCAGCAGTTCTACTGGACCACCCAAAAGGAACATGCAGATTTCAATTCAACCATTGTTCGATTATCAGGATATACGGATACGATGATTGCTTTATAAGTAATTGATTTCAATTCAACCATTGTTCGATTATCAGAATGGTTACAACGGAATATACCGTAAAAGTCGTATGTATTTCAATTCAACCATTGTTCGATTATCAGATACCGCCCGCGCATCATCTATGTCCATTCCGTCATTTCAATTCAACCATTGTTCGATTATCAGTCCATACAGATTCGTTTTCCCGTACCAGTCACAGGATTTCAATTCAACCATTGTTCGATTATCAGAATGTTCCCGAATCTTTCAAAAATACAAATCTTCGATTTCAATTCAACCATTGTTCGATTATCAGCAAATTGAGGAAAGAAGGTAAACTTGATTCAATTGGATTTCAATTCAACCATTGTTCGATTATCAGGCTGACCGCGTCAGCGGTCAGCAAATGTCTTGGGTATTTCAATTCAACCATTGTTCGATTATCAGAATCTCATTCGTTGCGTCATTTGCGCAGCAGATTGATTTCAATTCAACCATTGTTCGATTATCAGTACTATCATCTCTTGCCCGATCTACAACAATACTATTTCAATTCAACCATTGTTCGATTATCAGCTTTCACGAAGATTTTTCCAGAACGGATAATCGAAATTTCAATTCAACCATTGTTCGATTATCAGGTCAAATCCTTTCATTTTATTATGAAATTTGATTGTATTTCAATTCAACCATTGTTCGATTATCAGTTGAAAAGAGAACACGTGCTCAAGCTGAAAAACATTATTTCAATTCAACCATTGTTCGATTATCAGTGGGTAATCTTTCAATAGCACCACTTGGTTTTGCAACATTTCAATTCAACCATTGTTCGATTATCAGTGCGGTTCTCCATGTATTTCAATAAGATCACCTTCGTATTTCAATTCAACCATTGTTCGATTATCAGTCTCTTTTCAAAATCTTTACGATGTTTGCGAACCTTATTTCAATTCAACCATTGTTCGATTATCAGTTTATTAAGGCCTGCTGGTGTATCTTTATTTCAGTTATTTCAATTCAACCATTGTTCGATTATCAGAAGGCGTAAATACCGGTCAAAACAGGCTATTTGAAATTTCAATTCAACCATTGTTCGATTATCAGTGTTGCAGCCCGATATTGTAACATCAATTGAGGCAATTTCAATTCAACCATTGTTCGATTATCAGTAATGCAGGGCTGTTTCTTTTTTGCATACGCCAAATTTCAATTCAACCATTGTTCGATTATCAGGTGCTGCTCAGTTTCAGTATCGAGTTCTAAATAAAATTTCAATTCAACCATTGTTCGATTATCAGGGTTACTCCATTACTATCATATTTCAGGTCTACGAATTTCAATTCAACCATTGTTCGATTATCAGCTTACAAATACATTCATGAGAATAAAAGATGTTAACATTTCAATTCAACCATTGTTCGATTATCAGACGCAACGAATGAGATTTAGTTTGATGATCATGTATTTCAATTCAACCATTGTTCGATTATCAGAAATAAATTTTTATGGCTGTATTACACAAATATGTGAATTTCAATTCAACCATTGTTCGATTATCAGCTTTGGGCGCGAACATACGCACCAGAATTGAGTAATTTCAATTCAACCATTGTTCGATTATCAGGCTCTTTTTCGTGCTGGAAAAAGAAATGTTTTTGTATTTCAATTCAACCATTGTTCGATTATCAGCAATGCTTTTTACACCGTACTCACTATCATACTTATTTCAATTCAACCATTGTTCGATTATCAGTCTACGTTGCGTATAGCATCGCCGGATGTGATGAATTTCAATTCAACCATTGTTCGATTATCAGTCACGCAGGCAGCGCTCCGGTGGCAGCCGATGAGTATTTCAATTCAACCATTGTTCGATTATCAGTCAGGCGCTGTTGTCAATACAAGCGTTGTATTCGTGCATTTCAATTCAACCATTGTTCGATTATCAGTTCGTTAGGGCAAATATGAATGCATTCAACTTAGAATTTCAATTCAACCATTGTTCGATTATCAGTTCGATTCGTCAAACCGCCAACGCCTGCAATGTTGCTATTTCAATTCAACCATTGTTCGATTATCAGGACAGTTATTCGGATTGGGTGAAAATGGGTCATGCTTATTTCAATTCAACCATTGTTCGATTATCAGTTGCAGAAAAACTCCCCATTGTCGGAAAATACATATTTCAATTCAACCATTGTTCGATTATCAGTATGCAAGCCCGACTTTTTGCTAACCTGATTACGATATTTCAATTCAACCATTGTTCGATTATCAGGGTGCGCCATTGCTCCGGTGTGTGGGGCTTTGAGTATTTCAATTCAACCATTGTTCGATTATCAGCGTTCATACTCATCCATGCCCTGATAGCCTTCGTCATTTCAATTCAACCATTGTTCGATTATCAGTCAACGACGTACTTTATGTCAGCGCCTCTGAACGATTTCAATTCAACCATTGTTCGATTATCAGAAATTTTATCAGTGTCGATGGATAAAATATGAGTAATTTCAATTCAACCATTGTTCGATTATCAGGGACAAAGGCCGGTTATTGAAAGAGATGGTAACTGTATTTCAATTCAACCATTGTTCGATTATCAGATAGCACAGGACGTTGCAAGAGAATACCCTGAACATTTCAATTCAACCATTGTTCGATTATCAGCGCCTGTCGATACGCTATCTGTCACAATGAACAACATTTCAATTCAACCATTGTTCGATTATCAGCAACCGACGAATCTGATTCCGCAAAGCGATTAAAGATTTCAATTCAACCATTGTTCGATTATCAGTGAAAGAGGACAAAGCAAACAAAGGACAAGCAGGATTTCAATTCAACCATTGTTCGATTATCAGCACCATCTCCTCTAACAACTTGGGAAGAGTTTCCTATATTTCAATTCAACCATTGTTCGATTATCAGACTGTCTATCAGTTGACTAATGCAGGGTCAAATGGTATTTCAATTCAACCATTGTTCGATTATCAGTCATAGCGACGATAGGTTTTGTAACCAGCATAATATTTCAATTCAACCATTGTTCGATTATCAGGATTGCTTCAACTGACGATAGCGGGATTGTAGCCAATTTCAATTCAACCATTGTTCGATTATCAGTTTGACATGAATGTTCTTGTTCAACCGATTATTGATTTCAATTCAACCATTGTTCGATTATCAGCCCGCCAGCACGGTATTTTCTTCATCGACTACGAGATTTCAATTCAACCATTGTTCGATTATCAGGTAACGCCCACGAGCATACACTCCCTCATGCCCAGAATTTCAATTCAACCATTGTTCGATTATCAGGCAATGCGTTTCAGGTATTTTTGCGTTATGTTATAGTATTTCAATTCAACCATTGTTCGATTATCAGAGAGAGCCGGTGACCACATAGGAACGCTTCTGGCATTTCAATTCAACCATTGTTCGATTATCAGAGTACCTGGACTTAAAATTATGTTATATAAAACTGGATTTCAATTCAACCATTGTTCGATTATCAGCTTTTTCGCAGTTGACCAATGCGTTTTCGTTCTTATTTCAATTCAACCATTGTTCGATTATCAGTCGCCTATCTGTCCCAGCATGCTCTGCATCACATTAATTTCAATTCAACCATTGTTCGATTATCAGTGTTCCGATGACTAAATTTTTAGTATCTGCAATAATTTCAATTCAACCATTGTTCGATTATCAGTAGATGATTTTCAGTGATTTTGCAAGAAGTATATAATTTCAATTCAACCATTGTTCGATTATCAGTGCGGCTTTAAAAAAAATACGGGCAGCGTTCGTTATTTCAATTCAACCATTGTTCGATTATCAGGACAGTTATTCGGACTGGGTGAAAATGGGTCATGCATATTTCAATTCAACCATTGTTCGATTATCAGCAAACAGGGCTTGGTGGGGTAAATGTCCCCGCAGGAATTTCAATTCAACCATTGTTCGATTATCAGAAGGCAAAGATGGTAAGTCTTACGTTGTTATTGAAAATTTCAATTCAACCATTGTTCGATTATCAGCAGGGATTTGTCCCTGGTGATATTGTGAATAAGAATTTCAATTCAACCATTGTTCGATTATCAGCTGCACGCTGCCCGAATGATCGTGATGTGTGCGTTCCTGATTTCAATTCAACCATTGTTCGATTATCAGTAGGAATATCCATCTACAAAGTGGACGTGGTACATGATATTTCAATTCAACCATTGTTCGATTATCAGAGTTTTCAAATCAACGGTTTGCACGGTAGTACCACTATTTCAATTCAACCATTGTTCGATTATCAGGAAGTTATCACTTTCCGACAATAAACTATTTACAAATTTCAATTCAACCATTGTTCGATTATCAGACGTTATCGCAGACGGAAGTCGATGGACACTAATATTTCAATTCAACCATTGTTCGATTATCAGAGGATTGAAGGTAAGCGCCGAACCATTGCTTTTGATAGATTTCAATTCAACCATTGTTCGATTATCAGTCGTCAATACAGCAGTGTCTACACACGATTCGTCATTTCAATTCAACCATTGTTCGATTATCAGTGAACCGATATACGACTGGAGCGATACGGACGTTATTTCAATTCAACCATTGTTCGATTATCAGAGGCGCCTGAATGGGTAATACTTGAGGATTATGCGATTTCAATTCAACCATTGTTCGATTATCAGCGGGTGCGTGTGAGGTGTCTGTAACACCTCTTTCATTTCAATTCAACCATTGTTCGATTATCAGTTTAAACAGTCCATCAATTGTATATGCAAATTCCACATTTCAATTCAACCATTGTTCGATTATCAGTACTTACAGACGCGCTAACACTATCATTAGAATCATATTTCAATTCAACCATTGTTCGATTATCAGGAATGTCAAAAGAGGTATCAGGAAAATTTTGAGCGATTTCAATTCAACCATTGTTCGATTATCAGCTACAAGTGTACCTTGTAATTTCAATAACTCCAACATTTCAATTCAACCATTGTTCGATTATCAGAACGTAACACAATGCGGCAAAAAGGAACTGTGCTTATATTTCAATTCAACCATTGTTCGATTATCAGCGGACTTTGGGAAGTCGTGAAAAGGGATAAAACTTACATTTCAATTCAACCATTGTTCGATTATCAGCTACTGTATGCACATTGTCCCGTCTTCAATTCTGAATTTCAATTCAACCATTGTTCGATTATCAGAGAGGAACGCGAAGCAAAAGCGCCTACCGTTTACGTATTTCAATTCAACCATTGTTCGATTATCAGCCAACACCACCCGTGCCAGAGCGTGATATAGCGCATTTCAATTCAACCATTGTTCGATTATCAGTGGTGTTCCATGATGGAAACCGGCTAATCGTGAAATTTCAATTCAACCATTGTTCGATTATCAGGGTTGTCCCGTTGTTGATGAACCGTGAACGGATTGCTATT
>Ga0209737_10001642_pt1 | contig 15914 bp, 13 predicted proteins | sample TergutCu122P3_FD_187284 | JGI IMG/M metagenome (GOLD analysis project Ga0209737, IMG submission 187284) | Cubitermes ugandensis P3 segment gut microbial communities from Kakamega Forest, Kenya - Cu122 P3 (SPAdes) (version 2) | ecosystem: Host-associated > Arthropoda: Insects > Digestive system...
AGCCGATTAGTGCCGACAGATAGAAATTGTTGTCCTTGCCCAAACACAACACTGCTTCCACACAACAAAATGAAGAAAAAAATCACCGCCGAAAAATTTAATTTATATTTTTTCATAGCATACCCCTTGCTCCCATAATTACACACCTTCTCAATATACATAACACAGCACAAACAAGTATTTGTCAATAGGAAAATAGTATTTTATGTAAAAAAACTATTTTTAATTTGACTTTTTATGATAAAATATATTACTTTTGAGTAAAACTTACAAGCACATTGAGTAAAACTTACAAGCACATTGAGTAAAACTTACGGACGAAAGGCAATAGTAAATGAGCGGAACTAAAAGATATTTATTTGAGCAAGTCTTTAAAAGGATTGAAGAAGAACGGCATTTAATTCAAGTAATTGTCGGTCCAAGACAAGTTGGAAAAACCACTTTGTGTAAACAGATTTTATCTCAAACAAAAGTTTTATCTCAATATCATACGGCAGACAGCATTGCAACCGCAAACGGCGAATGGATAGATAATATATGGGACGGATTAAGAACTGCAATGAAACTCAGTAATGTAAAGGAAGCATTACTAATTATCGATGAAATCCAAAAAATTGACAAATGGAGTGAATTTGTAAAGAAAAATTGGGACAATGATTCATTTAGCGATGTTAATATTAAGGTGATAATTCTCGGTTCTTCAAGAATTTTAATAAAACAAGGACTTTCCGAATCGCTTTTAGGACGATTTGAACTAAATGTTTTAGGGCATTGGTCATTTAGCGAAATGAGGGATGTATTTGGATTTACTCCTGAACAATATGCTTATTTTGGCGCTTATCCTGCATCAGTAAAATTCATTGAGAATGAAAAAAGATTTAAGGAATATATTCGTGATTCAATTATAGAATCAGTTATCAGTAAAGATATATTACAGCTTACGAATGTTAATAAACCGGCATTACTTAGACAAGTTACAAATATTGGACTTTCTTATAGTGCGCAAATTATTTCTTACAATAAACTTTTAAGCGGATTAGACGATTCCGGAAATACAACTACGCTTTCACATTATATAAAACTGCTTGACGAAGCGGGAATTGTTTGCGGATTACAAAAATACACTCGTAAAAATATTATTCAAAAACAATCAATTCCAAAATTTCAAACGCACAATCAATCACTTTTTTGCTCGCTTTTCCCAAATTCTTTTAATGACGCTATTCTTGATTATAAGACTTGGGGAAGATTTGTTGAAAGTGCCGTCGGTGCGCATTTAATTTCTGAAAAATCTCGGCTGAACGGCGGAAAAATCCGGTATTGGAGAGAAGTCGAAGGGCGAAACACTTACGAAGTTGATTTTGTTTTTGAATACAATGGAAAAATTCTCGGTCTTGAAGTAAAAAGCGGAAACGGACAAGTAAAAAGTTTTGCAAAATTCAAAGAAAGATTTCCCGATGCAATGACTTTAATTGTTGGAAAAAACGGAATTCCTTGGCAAGAATTTATTGCAGGAAAAATTGAGCATTTATTTTGAATACTACTCGGAGAAATTATGATAAAAGGAATTGTTTTTGACCTTGACGGAACGCTTTTAGACACTTTAGACGACTTAACTATAGCGGTAAATAAATTTTTGGCAAAACATAATTTTAAACAGCACTCTCGTGAAGATGTCAGAAAAATGGTGGGCAACGGAGCTGCAAAATTAGTTGAACGAGCATTACCGAAAATTGAATTTACAAAAGATGAAATGCAAATACTTTTCGCTGAATACGCTCAGGCATATAAAACAAGTCAGGAATTTACAAAAATTTATGACGGAATTACAGAAATTTTAGATTATTTGGCAGAAAAAAATATAAAAATTGCCGTTGTAAGCAATAAACCCGACAAGGCGACCCAATTTTGCAAAGAAAATTACTTGAAAAAATGGAATTTCAATCCATGTTTTGGGCAAGAAGACGGAATTCCGATTAAACCTGACCCATTTATGCTCAATAAAGTCATTGAAATTTGGGGATTTGAAAAATTTGAAGTTTTATTTGTCGGCGATTCACCTGAAGATATGTTAACTGCAAAAAATGCGGGAATTGCCGGAATCGGCGCAGGTTGGGGATTTCGCAGCTGTGAATTATTAGATAAAGCGGGAGCAAAATTTTCGTTTGAAAAAACAACGGAATTGTTGGAATTTATAAAATCTCTTTAGGCGGTAAATTTCGGTAAATATTTTTAACTTCTTTAATTTTTTTTATTTCTTTCATCAATGTATCCAATTCGGAAAAGGTTTTGACTTTTACCCAAACAATCATTTTTACTATGCCTTTTCCTTTGCGATAATTCAAACTTTCCGATTTAATATTCAATTTTCTAAATGCGCCGATAACATCGGGAAAAAAGCTGTCTTTATCGTCACCTAAAATAGAAATTTCTTCATAAAAAATCCCAAAATCGCCTTTGGGTGACCATTCGCAACGAACCAATTTATCTTTATCATCGGCAAAAATCAGTGCATTTTCACAAATCTCTCTATGAATACTGATTCCGCGATCACCGCTTGTCACAAATCCGACTATTTTTTCACCCGGAAGCGGATTGCAACACAAAGCCGGACGGATTTGGTTTGAATTTTTAAGTGAATCAATAAGTAATTTGTGTTGTTTTTTCTTACCCAAAATCCATTGAGCAAATTTCCCTAAATTTTCTTCACTTGTTCTATCTCGTGTGAATCTCAAAATATCGTCAGTTGTAATTTCGCCTGAGTAAATTCTATCAAAAAGGTCTTTTTCTTCTTCCAAGCTGAAATATTTCAATATTTCAGCTTTATATTCATCAAAAGAAATCGGTTCATTTACATAATCATAAGCTGAAATCAGTAAATTAAATGCACGGTTTGCCTTATCGTCGGATTCCATTTGGCGAATGCGCTTTCTTATTGCGGATTTTGCTTTAGGTGTCTTAACAATCGAAAGCCAATCAATACTCGGTTTCGCATCTGTACTGGTCAACAAATCAATGGTTTCGTTGTTAAATAACTTTCTGTCAATAGGCGCTATTTTTCCGTCAATAATTGCGCCGCTGCACTTGTTTCCGACTGACGGACTTATATAATATGCCAAATCAAGAACGGTTGCTCCGTCGGGAATTTTTATTATCTTTCCGCCCTTTTTTAAGAATAAAGTAATTTCATTCCCCATTATTCCGCTTTTAAGCAATCCCAAAAATTCCGCAGGGTCAGTAAATTCTTTTTCCCAAGATGAAAACTCATCCAAAAATTTGTTTTTTCGTAAGCCGTCTTTATAATTATTGTGAGCTGCAAAACCATACTCAGCTTCCATATCCATTAAGAAAGTTCTTATTTGAATTTCAATGTGCTGTTCATCACAAATAAGTGTCGTATGAAGCGATTTATACCCGTTATCTTTGGGAAGTGCAATATAATCCTTTATTTTGTCACCGATTGGTTGCCAATATTTGTGCAAAAGCCCCATAATTTTGTAGCATTCCAACTCGCTTCTACAAATTATTCGACATCCTAAAATATCATATATTTCATCATAAGGAACTTCTCTGTCTTTGTGTTTTCTGAAGATAGAATAAATGCTTTTTACTCGCCCGAAAACTTCAAAATCGTTTATGTGATTCTCCTGCAAAATACTGCTTATTTTACTACTGAATTCTTTTATAATATGAGTATTTTTTTCGTTTTCCACGTCAGTTTTATGACAAATCTGCTCGTATTCTTCAGGATACGCATATTTCATAGACATATCTTCAAGGTTATTCTTTAGCGCATAAATACCCATTTCTGCGGCGATTGGTGCATAAACATCAAGTGTTTCCATAGCAATTGCTTTTTGCCGTTTGGACGAAAGTGCATCCAAAGTTGATAAATTGTGTAAGCGGTCGGCAAGTTTTACAATAATTGTTCGCGGATTTTTTGAAGTTGCCAAAATCATTTTTCTGTAAGTATCGGCTGCATATTGTTCTTTGAGTGCTTCTTTTTCAGCACCTGACACTTTTGTTACACCATCAACAATACTCGCTACATCTTCGCCGAAAATTTCACTTATATTGTCATATTCGTATAGCGTATCTTCAATAACATCATGAAGTAAAGCTGCAATAACGGTTGAGGTATCCTGTTTAAGTTTCGCCAAAATTATTGCAACAGAAACAGGGTGCATTATATACGGCTCACCGGATTTTCGCCTTTGTGTGCCGTGCGCTTCGTATGCAAAAATATATGCTTTTGCAATTTTTTCCAAATCCAAAAATTTTTCTTTAAAAATAATTTCGATTCCTGCAAGTTTTCCCATAAATGTATCACAAGAATCTTGCTCGTCATCAAACGGAATAAAATGTGACGAGTCGTTAAGCAAGAAATCTCTGTTACTGCTTAAAAAATCATAGTGAGAAAATTCGATTTCTTTTTTGTTAGGCAAGTTTTTCCCTTTTGTTGTCAATTTACACAAAAATAACTAAATTCCTCTAACAAAAAGCAAGTTTTCTTGAAAATTAATATTTTTTTATACCAATTACGATTTTTAATAGTGTGCAAATATTATATTTTTAAAAATGTATGTTGTTTTTTAACTTAAAATGGCGGAAACTTTGAACCCAATAAAAAAAATAGACAACAATAAAAAGTATGTTTTTATAATAAATCCAAAAAGTTTCGCTTTTGACAATACCAAAATACAAAATTTCATAAATTCCATTAAATCATTCTTTGAAGAAATAAAAACAAATGAAAATGTTTATGATTATTATTTTTATGAAACCAAATTTCCCCGAGATTCAATAAATTATTTATCAAAAATCATTTTGGAAACTCCTAAAACACAGATTATCCGAATTTTCGCAGTAGGCGGCGACGGAGTTTTGTTTGACTGCTTAAACGGAATCATGAGACATGAAAATTGTGAATTAGCAAATATTCCACACGGGAAAACAAACGATTTTTTAGCAGGTTTCGATAAAAGCGGAAAGAAATTCATGGATTTGCAAAATCAATTATCTGCTCCAACAGAGCTAATTGACACAATAAATATCGGAACAAACTATGCTATAAACATGTGCGTTGTAGGACTTGAAGCAGAAGCAGCATTTTGGGCTTACAAATTTATGAAAACACATAAAAAGATTTTTGAAAAATTTCCGAAACTTGCTCCAAAAACATTTGCTTTAGGCGGACTGATGAGTCTGTTAAATCCTCAAACCCGCACAAAAATATACAAAATAAAAATTGAAGACGAGCCTGAAATTGAAGGTAAATTTACAACAATAAATATAGCGAATAACTGCAGATACGGCGGACAAAACACCGCAGTTCCCGAAGCAGTTCCAAACGACGGAATTTTGAATGTTTTATGCACTCGCGGTTTATCAACACTTAATGGGCTAAGAATTATTTCTAATTATTTAAAAGGGAAATGGCAAAAATACCCTGACCTTTTCATTTATAAAAAAATAACAAAAATCGAAATTTCTGCAAACACACCTATTTCAATAAATCTTGATGGTGAAGTTTTCTATGATTTGAATTTGAATTTGAAAATAGTCCCGAAATCCGTTAAATTTGTTACTCTCAACGACATAAAAAGCGAGAAATAATGGACGAAAATAAACATTTATTGACAAATATATTTATCATTTTTTTAGTGGCTGTATATTGTTTTTTACGCTGGTTTCAAACCAATAACAATTGTGAACACAAAGAATTGCATTTTGTAATAACAGGAATAGGGCTTTTTATTTCTATCGGCACAATTCTTGTTATTCAACACTTCCGTTTGTTTTTGAAGTGGCAGGCGTTAATTATTCCTCTCTTGTTTTTATTTGCATTAACACTCCCCAATGCGTTGCACGGAAACTATTCGGCTTATTTTATTGATACGATTTGTGCTGCCGCTTTATCGGCATTTTACTTAAATGCTCGAACCTTGACTTATTATGTAATTATTACTCAAATATCTATTCTTTATTTATATTACAACGGATATTTTGGCGATGATGATATAACTATAATTACACGATGGAGTGCTTCTTTTATCTCTTTAGTTGTTCTTTGTGTTTTGATTAAAAATATTAAAAAACACCAAATTACTGCTTCAAAAAGCAGCGAAACATTTTCTTCAGTTTTAAAAGCTACAAATGACTACGTAATTATTTTGGACAAAGAACGACGCGTAAAATATATGTCGAGTTTGCTTATTAAAATGTTCGGATTCGAAAATTTTCCGTATATCGTAAAAAATCGTCCGTTTGTAGATTTATTCAAACAATTTGAACTTAAACAATTGTTTTGTAAAATCTTATCAGAAAATAATTACGATGCTAAAAATGTTGAAGTAGCTGACATATTAGGAATTAAAAGAAGCCGTTTTTTGAATATAAAATTTCAAAAATTGCAAAATAATGCAGGTTTTCTGCTTCAAGCAACCGATATTTCCGATATTTCCGAAGCAAAAAATGAAGCAGAAAGAGCAAATAAATATAAGAGCGACTTTTTAGCGAATATGAGTCACGAATTACGTACGCCGCTCAATGCAATTAACGGACTTGCGGAATTGGAATTGCGTAAAAACCTACCGCCGGAAACTAAATCAAACATTGAAAAAATCAGCACTTCCGGTGAAGTTCTTTTAAGTACGATAAACGATATTTTAGACATCTCAAAAATTGAAGCAGGACATTTGGATTTGATACCGAGTGAATACTCGTTCACTTCTTTCATGTCGGACACTATAAATATGAATATCGTGAGAATCGGAAACAAACCGATAAAATTAGATATTGATGTTGACGAAAATATTCCGGAAAAACTTATAGGTGACGAAATACAAATTCGCAAAATTTTTAATAATTTAATTTCAAATGCGATTAAATATACTTTTGACGGCACAATAACAATAAAAATCAGCGGAATTACGAAAGGAAATTCAATTTGGATTTCACTTTCGGTGCAAGATACGGGTATTGGAATTTCAAAAGAAAATATTGACAAACTTTTCCATAATTATTCTATGGTTGATGTGGAAAGCCACAAAGGAATAGAAGGAACCGGACTCGGTCTCTCAATTACAAAACGGCTTCTTGATTTGATGGATGGTGATATTTCGGTTGAAAGCACACACGGCAAAGGAAGTATATTCTCTGCAAAATATAGACAGGAAATTGCCGACTCTACTCCTATTGGTCCTGAAAGCGCAAAAAACATTAAAAATTTTGTATCTTTCAATAAACCAAACAGAAAATATGAAAATCTTAAAATAATTCAATTACCTAATGTAAAAGCACTTATTGTTGATGATGTTCAAGTAAATCTTGATGTAGCCTCAGGAATGCTTTCTGTTTACGGAATGCAAATTGATACCGCAAACAGCGGGAAAGATGCTATTGCAAAAATTCGTGAGCAAAAAGAAAAATATGATATTGTGTTTATGGACCACATGATGCCGGAAATGGATGGAATTGAAGCGACGCAAAATATAAGAAAACTTGATAATTATGCAAAAAATATTCCTATTATTGCGCTAACGGCAAATGCAATAGTAGGAATAGACAAGATGTTTTTAGATAATGGATTTCAAGATTATTTAAGTAAACCGATGAATGTTAAAAAACTAGACGACGTTATTCATAAATGGTTAATAGACGAAAATAAAATTTCTGTTGCAGCACCGCAAATTGTAGTAAGTGAACAGAATGAGTGGCACAACGGCATTGAACGAAGAAGCGGTATTAAAAGGAGAAGCGACATCGAGCGAAGAAGTTCTGCACAAATTGTAAACGAAAAAGAAATTTATAAAAAATTGCTCACCGAAAATCCTGTTGACGGAATAAATTTTGACGAATCGATAAAACAATTCAACTCAATGCCGAAAATTTATATTCGTGTTCTGGGAAGTTTTGTAAAAAATATCCCTGTAGTACTCGAAAAATTGAAAAATCCTACATCGGAAACACTCGGTAACTATAAAATTTCAGTTCACGGCTTAAAAGGAAGTTGCTACGGAATAGGTGCAAATGATTTAGGAAAACTTGCCGAAACACTTGAAAAAGAAGCTACCGCTCAAAACTTAACGGCAGTTTTAGAAAAAAACGTAATACTTTTAGAGCAAGTGCACAAACTTTTGGAACAAATCTCTAAAATTATGGAAAAAGCAGACAAAATAAATGCAACTCACAGCAAAAAAAGCGAACCAAACAAAGAACTTCTTCAAAAACTTCTTTCGGAAGCAGAATCTTATGACATCGAAAAAATCAATGAGATATTATCAGAACTTGAAAAATTTAATTATGAAAAAGACAATGATTTAATTAAAAACTTACGCGGATTTGCAGATAGTTTTAATTACGACAAAATTATTGAATTATTAAGTTAATATTTTTATTGACTTTTAATATTACATAAAAGTATTTTCACTTCGATTTTATGCACTATTAGCTCAGTTGGTAGAGCAACTGACTCTTAATCAGTGGGTCCGGGGTTCGAATCCCCGATGGTGTATTTCTTTTAGTTAGAAATGTGTTAAATGATTTTTCCGTCACTTCTCACTCCTAACTTAACACTCCTAACTCTTTTTGCGGAAGTGGTGAAATGGTAGACACGCCGGTTTCAGGTACCGGTGATTGTAAAATCGTGGGGGTTCAAGTCCCTTCTTCCGCATGGTATAATATCCTCAATGCTCTCTTAGCTCAACAGGATAGAGCATCGGTTTCCTAAACCGACGACACAGGTTCGACTCCTGTAGGGAGTAATTCTAAAAAAATTAGAAATGTGAAATTAGTAATGAAAATACAAAAATCATTCCTAATTCCTCACTTCTCATTTCTCATTATTTCACATAGTCATCGCTTACAGGCATATTATCAAGCATTTCTTTTGCTCGTTTCGGAGTAATTGTAATATCTTCCACCATAAGTCCGTCACGAAGGCGAATGTGCCGTGAACAAAAAGCAGCAATGTCAGGCTCATGAGTAACAAAGCAAATTGTTTTTCCTTTGTCGTTTAATTCCTGAAAAAGTGCCATAATTTCAAAAGAAATACGAGTATCCAAATTTCCTGTTGCTTCATCTGCAAAAATCACAACCGGATCATTCACAAGCGCCCGTGCAATCGCTACTCTTTGTTGTTGTCCGCCGGAAAGTTGCGATGGAGTATGAAATCTTCGTTCAGTCAATTTCACCATTTCCAAAGCATGTTCTGCTCGCTCTCGGCGTTCTTTATTGTGAATTTTCGGATTATAAAAAAGCGGCAATTCCACATTTTCCAAAGCAGTAGTTCTCGGCAATAAATTATACGCCTGAAATACAAAACCGATGAGTGAATTTCTGATTTGTGCAAGTTCTCGCAAATTTGCCGCAGATACTTCGGTTTCTGCAAGTGTATATTTTCCGCTTGTCGGTCTATCAAGGCAGCCTAAAATGTTAAGCAAAGTCGTTTTACCCGAACCGCTTGCTCCCATTAAGGCAGCAAATTCACCTTCACGAATCGTAAAACTTACGCCTTTTAATGCGCGAACAACTTCTTCTTCGGAAACATTAAATTCTCGTGTCAAATTTTCAACAACTATACAGGGTTTACTCATCGAATTCTCGTTCCCCTATTACCTGTCAGCGGATTTGCATTTTGTTGCGACGGATTTTTCGGTTTTGCCGCCAGCGTTTGTGCAATTATTACTTTGTCGCCTTCCGAAAGACCCGATTTTACTTCAATAAGCAAACTTGACCGCTCGCCCGTCTGGATTTGTCTTTCAACAGGAGCGCCGTTTTCAAGCACCCAAACCGCTGTTTGTCCGCGATTTCTTCCACCAGTTTGACGATTTTCTTGAGCGTTTTGATTTCCTGATTTTTGCGGCAATTGCGGTCTAAATCTTAATGCTCTCGATGGAATTACAATCACATTTTCCGCACCGCTTGTTATAATTTCTGCAGTCGCCGTCATTCCCGGCAATAAAAGCATATTTGAATTGTCTGCACTTATTACAGCCGTATAAGTCACTGTCGAATTTGAAGTATTCGGTTGAACTCTTATTGATTTAACAACACCCGAAAAAACGCTGTCTGCCCATGCATCAACCGAAAATTGGACATTCATTCCGGCTTTAACCTGCCCTATGTCAGCTTCGTCTATATCAGCCAAAACCTGCATTTTTGTTAAATCACGGGCAATTGTAAATAATTTTGGAGCATTAAGCGACGCTGCAACAGTTTGTCCTTGCTCAACATCACGCGACAAAACAACTCCATCAATCGGCGAACGGATTATTGCATAACCTAAATTGGTTTTAGCGCGGCTATTGTCGATTTTTGCCGTTTCAAGAGAATTTCTTGAACGTTCATAATTGTATTTTATAAGTTCGTAATCATCAGCCGAAATCATATTTTTTTCTTTAAGTGCGTTCGCTCTGTCAAATAGTGACTTTCGATATGAAAACTCACTTTGAGCCGATGAAAGTGCCGCATTACTCTGTGAAACTTGTAATTGTAAAACACTTTGGTCTAAAACAGCAATTATTTGATTTGCTTTTACTTTATCATTAAAATCAACAAAAATCGAGTCTATAATTCCCGAAACCTGTGTGCTGACCTCAACCTGCTCCAGCGGCTGAACTTTCCCAGTTGCTGTAATTGTATTACGAACATCACCAATGAACGCACTTTCGGTTTCATAGCGGATTTGTGCCGGTTTTTTTTTGATAATAAAAAATGCAGTTACCGATAAAATTATAATTATTACAATTATTATAATTTTCTTCATAAATACCCTTCAATCTCTTAATTTTACTCTTCAAACTCATCTATTTCGATATTGCCGAGAATTTGTTTGTTACAAAATTTACAATTATTAAAAAATTGAACAACATTTGTTTCATAAGAAAAAAGTGAACCGCTTTTTAATATTTTTTTAACAGGTTTTCCTGAATTTTCAAAGGAGAAACGAAGATATTTCCATAATTCTTTCATTTTCCCAAGGACAGGTTTTTCACCGAAATAATTTGCTTTGTATTCGTTGTATAGGTCATTGACGAAATCACGGATTTTTTGTTTGGGATCCACGGGAGATTGGGGGCAATCGCCCCTACATTGTGCTGGTAAAAACGGGTTTGTTAATGCTCCTCTGCCAATCATTATTCCTGAAATTTTATTACCAAACATTTCGTTTATTTTCTTGAATTTTGCATAAGAAAAAATATCGCCGTTATAAATTATCGGTGTTGAAATTTTATTGCACACTTTCGCAAAATATTCCAAATCCGCATTTCCCGAATATTGCATTTCTGCTGTTCTCGGATGTAAAATAATTTCGCTTGGTTTATGACTTTCAATCATAGGTAAAATTTCAAAAATTTTGTTTTTGTCTTTCATTCCAAGCCGCATTTTTACGGAAAATTCAAATCGTTTGTCAGCTGATATTTTTGCCAAAACATTATCAATTAAATCAGGATTTTCAAGCAGTGCCGCACCTTTTTTCTTTTTAACGACAACTGCCGCCGGACACCCCATATTTATGTTTATTTTTTTGTAGCCGAAATCATAAATTTTATCTAAAAACGGATATAAAACGTCAGGATTATTCAATAAAATTTGCGGTTCAACAGGCATTGAATTTTCATTTTCGGCAGGCAATAAATCACTAAAAAGCCCGTTCCCGAGTTTTTCACTTGCTGTCGGCGAAACAAAAGGCGCAACGGCTTCATCAAAATATTGGAAATGTTTATGATAAATTTTACGAAATGTGCAGTTTGTAATACCCCGAAGCGGTGCGAGAATTAGTTTCATTTACACTAATTCTCCGACAAGTGTCATTCCACTACTTTGGGTTATTTTAACTTTTGCAATTTTTCCGCCTAAGTTTTCGTTTGTATCAACCAAAATCCGCTTTGCACCGAAATCTTGTCCTACCCATGAATGAGCACCCTTTTTGCCGTGTTCAAGCGTAAAAAGCACTTCAAATTCCTTGCCGATTTGTTTGGAATAAAAGTCTCGAACTATGTTATTTTGTGTTTCAACAAGTTTTGCAAGCCGTATTAATTTTTCTTTTTGCGGAATTTGGTTATCTGCTTTACTTGCAGTTGTTCCGACTCTCGGTGAATATGCAAACATAAATGCAAACGCATATTTAACCTGCTCAAAAAGCGAAATAGTATCTAAAAACTGCTCTTCGGTTTCGTTTGGGAAGCCGACAATCGCATCGGTTGTAATGTCGCAATCGGGAATTATTTCTTTTATCATTGCAATTTTTTCAAGATATTGCTCACGAGTATATTTTCTGTTCATTTTTTCTAAAATTTCACTATTCCCTGATTGAACCGGCAAGTGAATATGATTGCAAATATTAGGTGTTTTTGCAATAATTCTCACAAGTTTTTCGCTTAAATCTTTTGGGTGTGAAGTCATAAACCGCAAGCGTTTTAATCCTTTTATTTCTGCAACTTTTGCCATTAAATCAGAAAAATCGAGATTTTCGTCAGCGTAAGAATTTACATTTTGCCCAAGAAGTATAATTTCACTTGCGCCATTATTTACGATTTTTTGTGCTTGTTCTAAAATTTCAGCAGATTTTACGGAATGCTCCCGCCCGCGCACAAACGGAACTATGCAATATGTACAAAAATTGTTGCAACCGCGCATTATCGGCAATAATGAACTCCACTCACTTTGAATATTTTGCGGAAGTGCAGAAAAATTTCCCAGCGGAAGTAAATATTCATCTATTTTTTCTTCTACAAATTCAATTTGTGTCGCACCGATAACTCGTGATATTTTAGGAATTTTATTTTTTATTTCATCGCCGATTCGTTCTGCCATACAGCCGATAACCCAAAGCAAAGCGCCTTTTTTCTTGATTGACGCATATTGTTGAATTACTGCAAATGCCTTATTTTCTGCTTTTTCACGGACAGAACAAGTATTTACAATTACAACATCAGCTTTTTCAACATCGTTTTCTTGCTCAAATCCGCGAGAAATCAACAAATTTACAATAAATTCACTATCTGCGGAATTCATTTGACAGCCAAAAGAACGCAAGAAATATTTAGGCATTTGCAGCACTTTCGTTTTTGAGAATTTTTTCGGCGACAAGTACAAATTTTTCAGGTAAACGAACCGCTGAGCCACTTTTTTCATCGACTGCAACGACCTTTGCAACACCTTTGCTTAAACATTTTCCGTCTTGATTAAATATTTCGGCACGAAACGCTACTTGAAATGATGAAATTGAGTCCAAAGTTGTTTCGACACGCACTATATCGTTGTATCTTGCAGGAAAGCGATACTGAATCCTTATGTCGGTTACGGCAAAAACTACGCCTTCTTTGTGATAATCGTCTAAATCTATGTTATGTTCACGAAGAAATTCCGTTCGTCCGCGTTCCATATATTTCAAATAATTAGCGTGATAAACTACTCCGCTTAAATCTGTGTCTTCATAATAAATTCTAACATTAACTATGCTCATTGTTCAATTTCCTCCAAATTGTTGAACGGCTTATTCCTAAAATTTTACTTGCTTTTGAATAATTATTTTTGCATTTTTTCAGCACAAATTTAATATATGCCGATTCAAGTTCGCTGATTGTTATTAAAGAATCCACACAAAATTCGTCTTCATTTGGCATTTTTTTCAAATTTTCGGGATTTTCTATTGAAAGCAACGGGATTTTTGTGTGCTCAATTTCTAAATTTTTGAATTTTTCTTCTATGTGTTTTTGCAAATATTCGGGCAAATCTCCAAATTCTAAAACACCGCTTTCATTCACTACCGATGCATATTCTATAATATTTTTTAACTCTCTGATATTTCCCGGATAATCATAACTTATTAACGCAAATTGTGCATCGTGTGAAAATTCGCTAATATTTTTCTTAAGAATTTGTGCTTGCTGATGAACAAAAAGTGAAGTTAAATACGGAATACTTCCTTTTCGCTCCCGAAGAGGAGGAAGCGTAATTGAAAACACATTAAGTCTATAATATAAATCTTCTCGAAATCTGTTTTCTTCTATCTCTTTTTTCAAATTTTTATTAGTTGCCGCAATAATTCTGCAATTTGATTTTCTGTCAAAATTTTCACCGACTCGACGGAATGTTTTTTCTTGAATAAATCGCAATAATTTAACCTGACAATTAGGTGGCAAATCGGCAATTTCGTCCAAAAACAGCGTTCCCCCATCAGCTGATTCCACAACACCGGCTTTGTCGGCAATTGCTCCCGTAAAACTTCCTTTTTTGTGCCCGAATAATTCGCTTTCAAATAGGTTTTCGGGAATAGCACCGCAGTTTACCGGAACAAATTTCCCTTCGACTTTTGATAATTTGTGAATAATTTCAGCAAAATATTCTTTTCCTGTGCCGTTTTCTCCCAGCATTACGATATTTGCCGATGACGGAGCAATTTTTATGCAAAGTTTTACAACTTTCTCCATTGTCGGATTGTTTCCGGTCATATCCATAAGAGTTTTATATTCGTTTTCAAACGCAATTTTGTCCGAATTCGACATTTTTGTCTCCCCAAATCATATTTTTATAGAAAGTTTTTGCTGTAAAATTAAATTTTAGGTGGGTCAAATGTCAAAGGTTATTGGAATTTTCGCTTTTTTTCTTATTATCATCGCAATTTCGGCAGGTTTTTTATACATCACAATGCCGCAATCGCTTGAAACATTGAAATCCGAAATTATTTATTCGGTAGGTAAAAACGGCGTTGCAATGGAAATCGATAATGCAAGATTTTCCTATCCCAACAAAATAATATTTGAAGGAATCGGTGCAATGAATTCCGCAAGAATGTTTGCTGTTGCCGAAACATGCGAACTCAAAATTTCGCCGTTTGATTATGCAAAAGCCTTTTTTCAAAATAAATTTCAAAACAAAAAAATTGAATTGAGCGATTTTGTCAGAGAAATTAATATTGACGATTTAATATTGGTAAATACCAAAGGGAAAATTGAAGATTTAGAAGAAATTTTCAAATCAGGTGAAAATATAATTTACACAAAAGCAAAAATATTTTTTGACGATAAAATACTAAAAAAATGGATTTATGTGATTAAAGCCGACCAAATCGACATTTTCGGTAATACTATAGAAAATGTTGAAGTTGCAGGAATTGTAAGTCATGAAAATGTATATATTAATTTTGATTTGTTAGGCAATCGTTTTGATTTGTTAGCAAATATCCGCTGGGAAGATATGATGTTAATGGCAGTAAATCTTTCTTTTGAAAACATTTATCTGCAAAGGTTAATGCCGTCAGATATAAATGCTACTGGAAAACTTTCGGGAATGATTGTTCCATCCGTTCTTCCGCCATCACTCTCCGGAATTTCGAGTATTGATGATATTATTAAAGGCACAAAAGCCGAAATTTCGCTTTCGATAAAAGACTTCAAACTTGGCGATAATAAATTTTCACAACCTATTTTAGACGCGATTCAATTTGTCGGAATTGATAATTTGAATTTCCAAGAAATTACGGCAGATATTGACTATTCTTATGAAAATGCAAAAATTAAAAATTTAGTCGCGGATAATTTTAAATATAAAGTTTCGGCGACAGGATTTTTTGCCCCAAAAACGCAAAAGTTTAATCTTGACACGGAAATTCACTTTAATCCCGACATGAAAATGATAATTCAGCGAAACATTTGGAACGCGCTTACAAAATCCGAAACGAACAAAGAAGCTCGCATTCTCACCGGAACAATCAGTGGAAACGGAAATAATGTTTCGATTTCTCTTGATGGAGAAATTATGAAAAAAGGCGTAAATTCTATTTTAAAAGAAATTGAGAAATTGTTTTAATTATGGTAAAAAAAATAAGTATAATTGGTGCGGGAATAAGCGGAATTGGTGCTACAAAATTGGCTCTTTCAATCGGAGCAAAAGTTTTTATTTCTGAC
>Ga0209737_10001643_pt1 | contig 15910 bp, 16 predicted proteins | sample TergutCu122P3_FD_187284 | JGI IMG/M metagenome (GOLD analysis project Ga0209737, IMG submission 187284) | Cubitermes ugandensis P3 segment gut microbial communities from Kakamega Forest, Kenya - Cu122 P3 (SPAdes) (version 2) | ecosystem: Host-associated > Arthropoda: Insects > Digestive system...
CCAGCCTTCGTCCGTGGCCTCCAGGAAACCGCCGCTGCCGAGATTGCTGCCGCCGTACCAGGCGGAATCGCTATTGAGTATCTCGCGATAGCGGCCGGCCCGCGGCACGCCGATGCGGTAGCCGTGGCGCGGCACGGGGGTGAAGTTCAGGGCGGCGATGACGAAGCGTCCGTCGCGCGCCCAGCGCAGCCAGCTGAGCACGGATTGCTCGTTGTCGTGGCAGTCGATCCAGCTAAAGCCGGCGGCGCTGAAGTCCTGCTCGTGCAGGGCCGGCATATCGCGGTAGAGGCGGTTGAGGTCGGCCGCGAGGCGCTGCACGCCCTGGTGCGCCGGCTCGGCCAGCAGATGCCAGTCGAGTTCGCGGGCTTCCGACCATTCCTGCCATTGGCCGAATTCGCCGCCCATGAAGAGCAGTTTCTTGCCCGGCGTCAGGGCTTGCCAGGCAAGCAGCAAGCGCAGGTTGGCCAGGCGCTGCCAGTCGTCGCCGGGCATCTTGCCGGGCAGCGCGCGTTTGCCGTGCACCACTTCGTCGTGCGACAGGGGCAGCACGAAATTTTCGCTGTAGGCGTACATCTGGCCGAAGGTCAGCTCGTCGTGGTGCCAGTGACGGTGGATGGCGTCGCGGCTGAAGTAGCGCAGGCTGTCGTTCATCCAGCCCATATTCCATTTCATTGAAAAGCCGAGGCCGCCGACCCAGGTCGGACGGGATACCTGCGGCCAGGCGGTGGATTCTTCGGCAATGGTCAATGCGCCGGGGAATTCGCCATGCACCATGGCGTTCAGGTCTTGCAGGAAGGCGATGGCATCGAGATTCTCGCGCCCGCCGTACTGGTTGGGCAGCCATTCGCCTGCTTTGCGCGAGTAGTCGAGATAGAGCATGGAGGCGACGGCATCGACGCGCAGGCCGTCGAAATGGAATTCGGACAACCACCAGTAGGCCGAGGAGAGCAGGAAGCTGCGCACTTCATGGCGGCCGTAATTGAAGATGTGCGTGCCCCATTCGACATGCACGCCGAGGCGCGGATCGTCATGCTCGTAGAGCGCGGTGCCGTCGTAGCGGGCGAGCGCCCAGTCGTCCTGCGGGAAATGCCCGGGCACCCAGTCGAGCAGGACGCCGAGGCCGGCCTGGTGACAGGCGTCGATGAAATAGCGCAAATCGTCCGGCGAGCCGTAGCGGGCGCTCGGGGCGAAATAGCCGGTGGTCTGGTAGCCCCAGGATTCGTCGAGCGGATGCTCGGTGACCGGCAGCAGTTCGAGGTGGGTATAGCCCATCTCCAGGGCGTAGGGAATCAGGCGTTCGGCCAGTTCGCGCCATAGATAGGGCTGGCCGTCGGGATGGCGCATCCAGGAGCCGGCATGCACTTCGTAGATATTGACGGGGGCGTGCAGCCAGTCCCAGGCCGCGCGCCGGGTCATCCATTCGCCATCGCCCCAGACATGAGCCGAGGGCGGCGTGATGTAGGCCGCCGAGCCGGGACGCAATTCGATGCCCCGGGCGTAGGGGTCGGACTTGATGAGCACGGCGCCGTCGCGGCTGCGGATGGCGAAGCGGTAGAGCTGATGCAGCGCCGCTTCGGAAACCGTGGCTTCCCAGATGCCGGAGTCGCCCAGCGAGCGAAGTTTGTGGACTTCCGGACGCCAATCGTTGAATTCACCGACCACGCTGACCGCCTCGGCATTCGGCGCCCAGACGCGAAACGTGGTCCCCTCGGGTCCAAAATGGGCGCCCAGCAGACGGTAGGCCTGGAAATTGCGCCCCTCATTGAACAGATAAAGTGCTTTCGAATGCTGCATAGGGCCTCCTATGCGCAGTATCATAGGACAAATCCGTGGACCATGGAGGCCGTTATGTCAGTCAATACCCGCCGTTCCGATTCTCAACGCGAGACGCACCACGAACACCACGAGCGCTTCATCAGCCAGGCGACGCGCAACACCTTCGCCATCATCCTGGCTGGCGGTCGCGGCACCCGCTTGAAGCAACTGACGGATTTCCGCTCCAAACCGGCGGTTCCCTTTGCCGGCAAATTCCGCATCATTGATTTCACCTTGTCGAATTGCGTCAATTCCGGCATCCGAAAAATCGGGGTCGCCACGCAATACAAGGCGCACAGCCTGATCCGCCACATCCAGCGCGGCTGGAGCTTCCTCGACGGGCGCTTCGACGAATTCATCCAGTTGCTGCCCGCGCAACAGCAGATCGACGAAATCCAGTGGTACCAGGGCACGGCCGATGCGGTGTACCAGAACCTGCATTTCATTTGCCGCTACCGGCCACAGTATGTGCTGATCGTCGCCGGCGACCATATTTACAAAATGGACTATGGCCGCATGCTGGCCAGCCATATCGAGCACCAGGCCGACATGACCGTCGCCTGCATCGACGTGCCGCTCGCCGAGGCCCGCGAATTCGGCGTCATGGGCATCGACGACAGCGAACGGGTCGTCGCCTTTGTCGAGAAGCCGGAAAACCCGCCATCCATTCCCGGCCAGCCGGACCGGGCGCTGGCCTCGATGGGCGTCTATGTCTTCAATGCCCAGTTCCTGCTCGAACAGCTCGAACGCGATGCGGCAACCCCCGGTTCCAGCCGCGATTTCGGCAAGGACATCATTCCCCACATCGTTCCCCGCCACCGCGTCTTCGCCCACCGCTTCGCCACCTCCTGCATCGGCTCGACCCGGAGCGGGCAGAATCCCTACTGGCGCGATGTCGGCACCATTGACGCCTACTGGGAGGCGAACATGGAAATGACCAAGGTGACGCCCGAACTCAATCTCTACGACCGCGACTGGCCGATCTGGACCTACCAGGAACAATTGCCGCCGGCCAAGTTCGTTTTCGACGACGAAGGCCGTCGCGGCATGGCCATCGACTCGCTGGTTTCCGGCGGATGCATCATCTCCGGCGCAGAGGTCAAGCGCTCGCTGCTGTTCTCCAGCGTCTACGTCCATAGCTGGGCCAGCGTCTCCGATGCCGTGCTCCTGCCCGGCGTCGACGTTGGCCGCCATGCCGTGCTGCGCCGCTGCGTCATCGACAAGAGCGTGCGCATTCCGGAAGGCATGCAGATCGGCGTCGATCCGGAAGAAGACCGCCGGCGCTTTCACGTCAGCCCCAAGGGCATCGTGCTGGTGACCTCGGAAATGCTCGGCCAGGGAGCCGCCGGACGCTGATTCCCCATGGCCGATCTCGCCTTCCTGTGGCACATGCACCAGCCGGACTACCGGCACCCGGACAGCGGGGAATTCCTGCTGCCCTGGGTGCTGCTGCACGCCACCAAGGATTACACCGACATGGCGGCGCACCTGGAGCGCCATCCCGGCATCCACTGCACGATCAATTTCGTGCCGGTGCTGCTCGATCAGATCGAGGATTACGCGGCGCAATTCGAGAGCGGCCAATGGCGCGATCCGCTACTGCGCATCGCCGCCGCCCCGGATGGCGTCATGCCGACGGCCGCCGACCGCGCCTGGCTCCTCGACATGGCATTTCGCTGCTATGCGCCGACCATGCTCGATCCCTTCGCCCCCTACCGCAGCCTGCGCGACCTCTTGAACTTCGTCCGAGAGCAGGACGGGTATAGTCTCGACTATCTCTCCACCAGCTATTACACCGACTTGGCCGTCTGGTATCTGTTGACCTGGAGCGGCGAGAGCCTGCGGCGCGGCGGCCAGACGGTTCCGCAACTGATGGCCAAGGGCGGCGATTTCTCGGCGGCCGAGCGCCGGGCGCTGCTGGCCGAGCTGGGCGAGGCCATCGGCGGGCTGATTCCGCGCTACCGCGCCTTGGCCGATCGCGGTCAGATCGAACTTAGTTGCACGCCGGCCGATCATCCGCTGGCGCCGCTGATGCTCGATTTCGCCAGCGCCCGCGAAGCGCTGCCCGGCTGCCCCTTGCCGGCGGCGCCGGTCTATCCCGGCGGCCGTTCCCGCGTCGACGAGCATCTGGCCACTGCAAAGGCCAGCCATGAGCGCCGCTTCGGCCGCCCGCCCGATGGCCTGTGGCCGGCCGAAGGCGCGCTGTCGGTGGAATTCCTCAAGCAAATCGCCGCCGCCGGCTTCAAATGGACAGCCAGCAGCCGCGGCGTGCTCCGCCACTCGGCGGGCGATACCGCGCAGACGACGACGCCCTGGCTTCCGCCCGAGGGCACGCCCGGCGACATTCTGCTCTTCTTCCGCGACGAGCGGCTATCCGACCTGATTGGCTTCGAATACGCCAAATGGCACGGTCGCGACGCCTCCCGGCATTTCATCACCGAAATCGAATCCATCAACTGGCTCGCCCCGGACAGCCTGATCCCGGTTTTTCTCGATGGCGAGAACGCCTGGGAGTACTACCCCTACAACGCCTGGTATTTCTTCACCCACCTCTACGGCGCGCTGGAACAAACGCCGGGCATCCGCACCGTGACGCTCTCCGAGGCCGCCGCCGCGCGCCGCGAACAGAGCCCGCGTCTGCCGCGACTCATTGCCGGCAGCTGGGTGTACGGCACCCTGTCGACCTGGATCGGCCACCCGGACAAAAACCGCGCCTGGGAATTGTTGTGCGAATTAAAGCTGTGCGCCGACCGGGCGCTGGGCAGCGGGCGTTTCGACGACGCCGCCCGCGCCCAGGTGCTCCGCCGCCTAGCCGTCTGCGAAAGCTCGGACTGGTTCTGGTGGCTGGGCGATGACAACCCGCCCGAATCGGTGGCGACCTTTGATCATCTGTTCCGCCACAACCTGCGTTCTCTTTACCGCCTGCTCGAACTGCCGCCGCCCGCCGCCCTCGACCATCCCTTGAGCAGCAGCGTTGGCAACAACATGGCCGAAATCGGCGGCGCCATGCGCCGCGCCACCGAGGCCTGATCCTGATCACATGACCCGTCCGCTCACCCTGCTCCTCGGCGTACATGCCCACCAGCCAGTCGGCAACTTTCCGGAAGTCATCGAGGACGCCCACCAGCGCTGCTACAAACCCTTTCTCGAAACCCTGCACGCTTATCCCGAATTCCGCTTTGCCGCGCATTTCTCCGGCTGGCTGCTCGACTGGCTGCGCGAACGCCATCCGGACGATATGGAATTGCTGGCGGCCATGGTTCGGCGCGGTCAGGTCGAGTTGTTCAGTTCCGGCGATACCGAGCCGGTGCTGGCCGCCATTCCGCACCGTGACCGCGTCGGCCAGCTGCGCGCCTTGAATGACAAGCTGACCGCCTGGACGGGCGTGCGCCCGCGCGGCGCCTGGCTGACCGAGCGGGTCTGGGAACCCTCGGTGGTCACGGCGCTGGCCGAGAGCGGCATCGACTATGTCACCGTCGACGACTACCACTTCCTGTGCACCGGCAAGAGCTCAGCCGATCTGGACGGCTATTACAGCACCGAGGAAGGCGGCACCCGGCTCGACCTTTTTCCCATCTCCGAAGCCCTGCGCTACCGCCTGCCCTTCGCGCCGGCGGCCGATGTCGTCGCCTATCTCGAAGGCAAGGCGCTGGCCGGGCGCAGCGCCGCCGTCTATTTCGACGATATCGAGAAGTTCGGCATCTGGCCGGAAACTTACGATTGGGTCTATGGCCGCGGCTGGCTCAAGGCGCTGATCGAAGGCGTGCTGAAGAGCCCGACCATCGCCACCGCCACCTATGGCGACTTCCATGGCCAGAATGCCTCGCACGGCGTCGTTTATCTGCCGACGACCTCGTACAGCGAGATGAACGAATGGACGCTGCCCATGCCGGCCGCCAGAGCCTACGCCGAACTGCTCGCCAGCGAAGAGTCCGCCGGTCGCGGCGAACACAGCCGGCCTTTCGTTCGCGGCGGCATCTGGCGCAATTTCCTCAGCCGCTATCCGGAAGCCAACTGGCTGCACAAGCGCATGCTCGGCCTCTCAAGCCGCTTGGCCGAATTATCGACGCCGCCCCTGCCTGCGCCGCCGCCGGCGCTGACCGCCGCGCTGTACCGCGCCCAGGCCAACGACGCCTACTGGCACGGCCTGTTTGGCGGCCTCTACCTGCCGCACCTGCGGCGCGCCGTGTGGAACAATCTGATTGAACTGGAAGCCGGGCTCGATGCGCTGCAAGCGCGCCCGGCGGTGCAAACGCTGGATCTCGACCTCGACGGACACGACGAAATCTTCATCCGCAATCCGGAATTGCAAGTGGTGGTGCGCGACGACGGCCTGGCCGCCGCCTGCGAACTCTCAAGCTACCGGCTGCGGCACAATTTCGGCGACAGCCTGCGCCGCTATCACGAGCACTATCACGATCGCATCAGCCACGCGCCGACCGGGAGCCCCAATGGACGCCCGGGCAACGGCATCGCCTCGGCCCACGACATCGTCTGCTGCAAGCACCCGCTTAGCGCCGCCGACATCGTGCCGGACAGCTTGCCGCGCATTCTCTGCCTCGACCGCCTCGACGACGTTCCTCTCACCGACTACCGGGCCGCCGAACCCATGGCGGCGCGTTTCGTCCGGCCCGGCATCGTCAAGCGCTATACGCTCGATGCCGGCACACTGATCATCGCCTGGGAATTCACTGGCCTCGCCGGCCAGCGCTTCTCGACCGTCTTGAACCTGGCCATGCCCAGTTGCGACGGCTTTCTTGGCCGCTACGTCTTGGCCGATGGGCGCATCGGCGGCGGCTTCGGCCAGCTGCTGCAACTGGATGCGGGGCAAACCGAGGGGCTAACTGAAACCGACACCCTGACGCTGGAAGACGGCGTTCTTGGCGGTCGCCTCGTACTACGGACAAGTCAGACCGTTGCGCTGGAATGTCGCCCCCACAAGACCGTCTCGCAATCCGAAGCAGGATTTGAACAAATCATGCAATCCGTCGAACTGCAGTTGCGCTGGGTGATCCCCGATGCTGCCTGTGCATTGCGCCTTCAATTGAGCATCATCCCCAACCAAAATTATTCACCCAACAATTAACCCAGGGCCTCCGCACTTGAATGTCATGGCTGATTGATTCCCAAGATGCGCATTCGTAGATTGTCGTCCCAATCGGCCCGTCTGCGCTTCGTTTTCAAACTGGTCTTTTTTGAATCGCCCGTGTCCGCCCTGATGAGGTTGAGAGCAATTTTCTTCAAGAGCGAGAGATTCTGGGGGATGCTCACACCAAGAACCCAATGAAGCCGGTTCTCGATCCCCCAGTGAGCTCGCACCGCGCCGGCAAGTTCAGCCGGAGACAAGGCGCTGGAACTGATGTCATAGCGCGGCTCCGGTTCCGGCTCCTCGCCTTGGCGAATACGCAGGCTGTCGATGCGAGCAATGGTCTTGGCCTTGGGCCAAACCGCGGGATCCACGACCCCCTCGGCCGGCAGCACCCGGACAATCTGGGTGACCACACGGCCGGGGCGAAGGTCGATATGTTCCTGGCACATCGCCAACGGGCGCTGTGCCAGGAAAACATCAGCAATGCCTTAGATAATGTCGTCACGAGATTGTCGGATTGATCGAGTTATGCGATGCTCTAACCATGAACTCATTGATCTCACACACATCCGAGCCGCTGCCGGCGCATCGCCGTCACGACATCAACGACCACACATGGGCACTGCTCGAACCCCTTCTGCCAGGACGCAAAGACACGTGGGGCGGCATTGCCCGTGATAACCGCGCGTTCATCAACGCCGTCTTCTGGATACTACGCACGGGAGCGCCTTGGCGAGACCTGCCGCCTGACTACGGTGACTGGAAGAATACCCATCGACGCTTTTGCCGCTGGCGCGACAAGGGGCTGTGGGAGTCGTTACTGGAAGCGCTCATCACTGAGCCCGATTATGAGTGGCTGATGATTGATGCCAGTCATGCCAAGGTACATCCCCACGCAGCGGGGGCCAGAGGAGGCAATCAGGCCATGAGTCGTACAAAAGGGGGCTCAACAGCAAGATACACCTGGCCGTGGATGCGCATGGTATGCCGCTCAGAGTGGCTATTACAGCGGGTACCTGTGCTGATTGCACACAAGCAGGGGCATTGATTGAGGGCATTGATGCCGAATATTTGCTGGCTGACCGAGGCTACGACAGCGACGCAATCGTTGAGCAAGCCCAGCGGCAGGGTATGCAGGCGGTAATTCCACCGCGAAAGAACCGCAAGAATCCGAGAAGTTACGACAAGGGTTTGTACCGGTGCCGTCATTTGGTGGAGAACGCCTTTTTGCATTTGAAGCGCTGGCGGGGCATTGCTACGCGGTACGCCAAGAATGTCACCTCATTCTTGGCAGCAGTGCAGATCCGGTGCTTGGCCCATTGGCTGAATGTCTCGTGACGACACTATCTAAGGTCTACGCCGTCTTTCACCTGTTTTCTGGCTTCGTCGCGGCTGGCTCGCGCAACATCAAGACTTATGGCCGGATACTGCCCCATCGCAAGCAGTTTCTGCTTGCCATCAAACCGATACCTGAAACGCCACAGCTTGCTACCAGAAGGCGAAACCTCAAGATACAGACTGTCGCCGTCATAGAGGCGGTAAAACTTTTCAGCGGGCTTTGCGTCCCTGATTGCCGCCTCAGTCAGTCTATTCCGCAATCTCATGGGTAACTCGCTTTCCGCGTTATCGAGTGCCCCACAAAGTTACCCGCAAAAAACGTGGATTGCAATGTACCGTATCGGACATCCACGGATAAGAAAAAGGCCGAAACCCTTGTGATTACTAGGTGTTTCGGCCTTTATTGGACTGCTTTGGACTGTTATTTGGTGCGGGAAAGGGACTCGAACAAATCGCCGAATACATTGTGCTGCAATGATTTCGATTTTCAAGAAAACCGATATACCCGCAAATCTACCCGCACAATGAGGGTGCTGGAAAAGAAAACCCGGCATTGCGCCGGGTCTTTGGTGTTCTAGGTCAGCACCAGCGCCTGGTCGGACAGCCGGCAGGATAGCAGGCGCCGCCCCCGATCATCGCCCAGCGGGCGTGGCAAGCCACTTGGCGGTGATATTGGCGGCCCGCTGTATGGATGATGCGCCTCGGCGGATTTCATCGGGCAGTTCCGGCACTACCGCACACGGCCCCAAGATTCAGGCCTGCTTTTTCAACACAGCGCGGTTGATCCGCTCGGTTGGCACCATCGATCCGCAGCACGGGCAGGCTTCCATCGTTCCTTTGGCTTCTTCGCGCTTGATTGCGGCATAGATAGCAGAGGGGACAATCCCCGCCTCCTTTGCTGCGGCATAGGGCGTCATACCCTTTTCTCGCATCAGGCGTAATGCCTGTTGTGTCTTGCTTTCCATCGGATTCTCCGAAGCACATAAAGATATAGCATAGCATATCTCGAAATATATCTTCTCACCCCTTGACATAAGATATATCTTGAGATATAGTATGTTTAACGAAGCACAAAACAAAACGCTCTTTCACAATCCGACCCAATCAAAGCCCGCAGCCTCGGTATCTGGCCGCTGCCAATGCGCCAAGCTCCCGCCACCAGGCCGGCAAGCAAGGCGCAGCAGAAAACAGAGGGCTTTGACGGCGACCAGGCCGCCGTGAGTGTCTGGAAACCCGCCGGGTAGGTTGCATCAAGGCAGTGAGGGATGAGAAGGGAACGCCGAGTAGCCCAAGCACCTGCCGCCCGAAGTGGAGTTTCAAAAGCGAAGCCCGGCCGGTGCTACCAACACCGCCGGGCCTCTCATCACCAATCCTCTGGAGGTCGAATCATGGCAACTGCCAAAATTGTACCCGCCCCCGCGTTCAATCGCGCCAATCTCCGCGCCCTGGTGCGGGATGGGAAAATCTTCGCCGTCGAGTTCATCAAGCGCACCGACGGCAGCCTGCGCCGCATGGTATGCCGGCTTGACGTCACGTAGCATCTGAAAGGCGGGGATGCCGCCTACGACGCCAAGGGGCGCAACCTGCTGACCGTGTTCGATATGGAGAAAGGCGGCTATCGCTCGATCCCGGTGGAAGCCGTGCAGAGCCTGACTGTACGCGGCCAGACGTTCAGCTTTGCGGGGGTGTGAGATGGATGCTCAGTCTCCCATTACCAAGCCCGCCCGCCGAGACTACAAGCCAGAACAAAAGCCTGTTTCTCCCTCGCTGCTACCCTTTGTCTTCCGGCCCAAACGCGGTTCCAAAGGGGCCAGCGACTGGTGCGTTACTCCAACCGATGACTATGGCTTGGCTTGCGAGATTGGCCGTGAGTACGCAGCGCACTTTGTCCAGTTCATGAAAGACAATCCGTCTTGGGTGGAATCAAATAAGTTGGGCATCATCGCCAGTGACATCGACTTCACTGACGAGTCCGGCGCAAAAGGCTATTGGGTGGGTTTCTTCTCGTACCTGGAACGCCTGATTTATGCGCAAGCCAAGCACATTGACGTGTTTGCCGATGTGGATTTGGTGAACGCCCGCTACGCCAAGATCAAAGCCGCCCGCGAATTGGAAGCGGAAGATGAGGGGCGGCCAACATAACACCGTCACAGGCACCCGGCGCAATGCCGGGTTTTTTCGTTCAAAGCCCCGGCCATCGGTCCCGGCCGGTTCTCGGGTCGGGGTCGCTTTCCAGGGGGCGAAGCCTTCGCAGCGGCGCAGCAGGTCGTGGATCGGTTCATAGCCGGCCCGGGCGAATACCGGGCCGGTTGGACAGGTCGGACAGCCGGCAGGCCAGCTTCACAACCCGTCACGACTCTTCTTCAATCTCCGATGCCTCGGATAGCGCGGATTCGACGGTCGCCCTCACCCATTCATTTCGAGCCGAGACGATGACCGCATCGATGACACCGAATGCTTCCTGCGGCAAACCGGGAATTTCCTTCCTCATCCTGGCCGGCAACATGTCCATCCGCTCCACCACGGCGGCGCTGGCGTTCGACAGCACCTTGGTGATCAACTCAATCGGCGCGTACTCGCCTCGCAACACTGCGTTTTTGATATCGATCCCTTCGCGTTGCGACCGCGCCAGCGCCGCCCGTTCCTGAATCAGATCAAGGCCGCCGTCCTCTGATTTGCGACCGGCGGCAACCTCCCGCAAGTGGCGAATGTAGGCAATGCGTGCCTCATCAAGAGTCGCACCACGTTCAAATACGCCAGCATCTTGCAGGGTGCGGACATGCCGGGTTGATAGGTCGAGATGTACGGCAAGGTCAATTTGAGTCGTCATTTTTGAATATCAAGAAACAGGAAGCGGAACCCCTATAGGAAGACCATAGAACAGCGAAAAATCGGGGTGCGAATTACCCGCGCCCAGACCCTCCAGGAGTACCTTGACGGGGGCGGAAGACTTGACAAGCAGGTGTACAGATCAAGCTTGATTTGATCCGTTATGGGGACGGCCGCACCAATCCGCCCCCGGACATTGCCGGGAAAGACACACGACAAACCCGACAAAGTCGACAAACGCTTATTTTTTGTGCAGTTTGTCTGGTTTGTCGACTTTGTCGTGTGTCGGAACCAGATAGAACGCAAGTAACTGAATATAAAGTTAAAGTTAATTAAAATAGGTTTCATGGCGACAAACTAGACAAAGTCGACAAACAGCTTTGGGTTCATGCGGATCATGGTGGTTGGCGGCGCGCCCTTGTTTGGAACCTTGTTTATGCGGGAAACATCGCTCTGCACCAAGCGTTCCAAGGCTTTATCCAGGCGCGCAACGGTTCTAAACCGACCCTCCATCGCTCTTTGGCAGTCCCGCCGGTTGAATGACAACAGACCGGAAGCTTTCGACCATCCCACAATCGCCGCTGCATCGGCGTCTATGGCATCGGCCCCCAGCAGACCAAAGGCCGCATGGGCATGGTCAATCAACAGGCGGCACAAGCGGATGGCGTTCTCTGTGGCAACCAGACTCACACTCTCCGCCGCCACCCCGGTTTCCGCCAGTTCGAGCAGAGCCGCAATCCGCGCCGCCGCGCCGGGCAGTTTGCTTGACCAGTCGGCAATGGATTCCAGCGCGCCGCGCTCGCCCTGCTGCGTTTCGATCTCGGCAGCGAAATCAAGCCATGCCTCTCGCGCCGGGTCAGTCATGGCGAGTACGCGCGGCTTGCTGGCAACCGACTGACGGCCATCAAGCAGGTTATGCAGGCACGCTTCATATTCCCTCTGCACGGTGCTTGGAATAGAACCGCGCCGCCGCACGTCGCGCCTGCCGACATTGCTTTCTGGCATGGCATAGAGGAAGCGAGCCAGCAGCCCGCTATCCCTGAATCGCCGACTGCTCGCCACATCGGCCAGCACGCCCGGTTGCAAGGCCAGGCCAAAGGTCAAGGCGGGCCGGTCGACATGGGCGCAGCGGTCGGCCCGATCCACCCGCATCGGCATCCCGGCATGGCCTTGCAGAAACACATCCAGGCTTGCCATGCCGCCCGAGTACATCCCGGCCATAATCAGAAAAATCCCGGCCTCGTCACTCAGTACTGCCATGCGTTCGGCATGTTCGACCAAAAGCCCCTGCAATCGCTCGGCGGTCGTATCGCTGGTGAATAGCCTGGGCGCTAGCACCTCGGCGGGCATACCGGCTTCCTCGTCCTCGATCATCTGGCGGATACGCTCACGGTCTTGGTCATTCTCGGCATTCACCGCGTCCCGGGTCAGCTTCTCAATCCGCTTCTTGGCTACCAGGCGCGCGGCCTTAGTACGGGCGATTTCTGGCCGCAGCCGGTCGCGTTCGAGCTTTTCCCAATGGATCAGCGGCGCGGCTAGCGCGCCAATAACCGCCGTCTTGCGGCTACCGCTGGGTAGCGCCGTCAGCGTCCAAAGACTCAGTGGTTCCGTGTAGACGTCATCCTCGCCCCAGGGCGCAACCTCGAAGCGGCGATGCAGGCAGGTTGCCAGTACCGACAGTGCCATCATGACAGCCATCGCTGGCGGCGTCTGGGTCGATTCTGACACCGCAGCGGCCATGGCTCCAACCCACGTCGGCAACACGTCGACCGGAATCTCCGGTACCGGCACCTTACCGGGCAGGATCGGGTCAGGCCAGTTTTCAGTGATGCTGACGACGGGCGCCGCTTCGCCGCCTTGGCGCTTTGCTGGCGCGGATTCGAGGGCGGCCGCGATGGTCTTAACGACCGCGCCGCCGCCGACCTCCCGCGCCAGGTCATTGAAGTCGGAGCGATCAGACATGAGCGTTTTTCCCGAACTGCGGCAGGGCTACCACCGCGCCAACCGCCCGCGCCGCCGCCGTGGCCGCTGTCAAACCCGGATTGCCGGGTGTCTCAGTATCGTTGTCAGCGGCGATCACCAAGGCCAGCCGGGGGAACTTGGCGCGCAATGCTTCGGCGACGGGCAGCAGATTGCCGGCATCAAAAGCAACCGCTGTCGCATGACCGGTCGCCTGATAGATCGTCGCCCCAGTGGCGTAACCCTCGGCGATGCACAGCGCCGCCGCCGGCCTTCCGATAGCGTGATAACAGCCGCGTTTGCGGCCACCGGTCAGGAAGGTTTTGCGTCCGTCGGCGGCGATGAATTGCAGGCTCCACAGGCGGCCATCGGCATCGCGCATGGGAACTACCAGTTGCCCGCGTAAATCACGCACGCCAAAGGCGGCAACCTGCTTGCGGGCCAGGTAGGGATGCGCGTTGTCAGCAGGCTTCGTCCGCCCCCACAAGCGCGCCGCCCGGCTGGCCGCATCGGCGTGTACCTTGGCCTGCTCGGCGGCCTGTTCCCGTCGTGTTGCGGCCATTCGCCGCGCCAAGGCCAGGCGCTCCGCCGCTGTCAGACTCTCCGGTCGCTCTGCTGTCCAGGTCAGAGACTGCCCGGTTTTCCAGCTACCGAAAGACCCGAAGGGCTTTTCATCCAGATGCAGCACATACCAGCCGTTGAGCGAACCAGGCTTGTCGCCTGCAACCCGGTAGCGGTGCAGTGCCCCGTCAGCGGTGATTGACGGTTTGTGCGTCGTCAGCCCTGCATCCTCAATGGCGCGCAGGAATGCGTCGATATGGGCAGCGGTCATGATGCGCCCAACCCCGCTGCGGTCAGTGCCGATTGCACCCGAGTGACCGTTGCTACCAGTATTTCAAGGTCGGCGTCGGTGAGTTTCCGATTGTCATGAATTAAAACGCCAAAATGAGCGATGATTAATCCTTCGTAGGCGATACACCGCAACGCATCCATATCGGCGGCCACATTGAAAGTAGAGACTGACAGCTGATTGGTGCTATGGTTAGACGATCCAGTAGTTTTTGAAGGCGGGGGCGGAGCGTCGGCGGGGATTGGCATGACGCACACCGGAGCAATATCCGCCTGGCCACACGGCGGGCTTGTGGGCGCATTCGGGAGTGGGGTTGATGTCTTGGCATGGCCGCCCCCGCGCTCATCGCCTGGAGAGCGTTTCTGACGATCCGGCTTGGCGATGCCGTAATGGTCAGCCAGCCGTTCCGCCGCCTCGATTTGTCGGCAACCAAGAACAAACGCGACCAAGGAAACAAGATCACCGCCCTTGTCGCCTGTAGCGAAATCCGACCAAGCGCCGGTATCCCGGTTAATGGAAAAGCTGCCCGGTGCATGGTCGGCCCGCGTTGGGTTTTTGGGCAGGTACTCCCGGCCTTGGTTCTTGCCGCCGGACAAGCCCAACCAGTCCGTGCAGCCGTCGAAGTCAGCTAGGGCGGCTGCTGCTGCCTTGCCAATAAAATCGGTTGTCATGTTGCGTCCGCCGCATCGGCAATTTCTACTGCCTTCGCAACGGGTTCGACCAACTCAGTCTGCACCTTGCGGCTTTCGGCAATGCGCATCTGCAACCAGCCGTCGACTTCGTCCGATAGCCAGCCTACGGCACGTCTGCCGATCTGAACCGGGCGCGGGAAATCGCCGTTGGCGACGTATTCATAAATCGTGGAACGGGATAACCCGGTACGCGCCTCTACCTGTTTGCGGCGGAGGAAAAATGGTGTTCGATGTGCGTCCATGCTGCAATCTCCTTTGGTAGATTGCTCCGGCTGATTCCGGAACATGGAGCAGAATGTGGCTTTTTATGGTGTGAAATTTCTACCCAAAAATTTCACGATTTTTGAAATCAGAGATCGCTTCAGCAATCAGGTTGTTGGCGTCGGCAAACTTGTCAGGCCGCCAACCGCTCGATCCTTGCATACTCGCCGGCCTTGGCGCGGTTCAACGCCCATAGGTCTGTCGCTTCCTGCATGCGCAGCCAGCTTTCCGGCGTCGTGCCGGTCAGCTTACCTAGGCGGATCGCCAGATCGGTAGAGAGGGCGCGCTTTTCGTGCAGCAGTTCGGAAACCGTCAGACGAGACACCGCCAGCCGGCGCGCCAGTTCGGTTTGCGTCATGCCCAAGGCCGGCAGTACATCCTCACGAAGAATCGCGCCGGGGTGGGTGGGCTTTCGGTTCGGGTTTCGCAGGCTCATCAGTGGTAATCCTCCAGATCAACGTCGATGGCATCCTCGCCATCAAAGGCAAACGTGATTCGCCAATTTCCCGACACGCTCACGGCGTAACGCAGGGGATTGAAGCCGGATAGCCCATGAAACTTGAAACCGGGAATATTCATATCATCCGGCCGGCTGGCCGCTTCCAGGCGATCCAACAGCCGCTCGATCCTCGGCGCGTGTTTCGTATCGATACCCCGCCGGTCGCCCTCCGCGTAGAACCGCAAAAGCCCTTTGTGTCGAATGTTGCGAATCATGGGTTGATTGTAATCCTATGCATTACATCCCGCAAATTCATGCGCCGTGTTTCCGAGTTTCGATTGGGATGACATCCGCCCCCGCCTTCAGCTTGTCAAGGTAGTCCGCCCAGGCTTGCATCATCGCTACCCGTTCCTTGATGAACTTCGTCCGGTTGTACGCCGGACCCAGTACGTCCGGCACCTTGTGCGCCAGTTGATGCTCGATCACTTCCGGCTTCTGGTGCAGTTCTTCATGCAGGATCGTTCGCGCCATTGCCCGGAAGCCGTGGCCGGTGATTTCGGTCTTGGTGTCAAAGCCCATGCGCCGCAACGCAGCATTCACCGCCGCGTCGCTCATTGGCTTCTGTGGATCGCGGCCCG